>Ga0207110_10083_pt2 | contig 20445 bp, 18 predicted proteins | sample Alteio_BWMinHeat_74_FD_153582 | JGI IMG/M metagenome (GOLD analysis project Ga0207110, IMG submission 153582) | Enriched cells from forest soil in Barre Woods Harvard Forest LTER site, Petersham, Massachusetts, United States -... | ecosystem: Environmental > Terrestrial > Soil > Temperate forest >...
GAAGACTCTGGAAGCGACCAGCAACAACAAAACGCGGGCCGCGGAAATCCTCGGCATCAGCCTGAAAACGCTGCACAACAAATTGAAGGAATACGGCAGCGCCGCCGCGGAATCAGTCCCCGGCAAGGAGGAGGTTCCCAGTAGCTGAAAACCTCTCCGCGGTTATTGAGCAAGCTTGTTGAGTAAGCTTGTTGAGCGAGCCACTTCCCTTCATGCTGCGACGAAAGACCATCATCGTGCTGGTCATCACTCTTATGGTGACGGCGATGGTGACCGCATTTTCGTACCTGTACATCTCTCAGATCCTTCGCCTGCGCATCGCCAACGCCAACGAAACTGCAACCAGCCTGACCCACCAGTTGGCGTATGCCGTGTCCAACGCCGTGCCTGATTTCAGCAGTACATCCGTGGATACCAGCAACAGGCCCGCCGTGCGCCGCGCACTTACCGATTACGTGCAAACCGACGTCGCCCTGAACAACCTGCTGCAGTCCGATCCCGGAGACTGGAGATTCATCTACGATGTGACCATCGTTGACGTCACGGGCAAGGCCTTGCTGCATACCAACGCCAGTATGGTGGGCAAACTCGTTCCTTCACGTCCGAACTTTCGCAAGGTTGTAGGCGCTCCCTTCCTCGAGCAGTTGCGTCTGGTCTTCAGCCCGGCCGCGGTTTATGACGTGACTTATCCGCTGGAGTTGAACGGCGAGCCTTTCGGCAACATCCGCATCGGCGTGCAAACCATTTTCTTGAAGAGCGAGGTGCAGGCCCGGCTGATGCGGGCGGGGTATATTTCCATTGCGTTGATCTTTGGCTCCCTGTTTCTCGCTGCGGCAATCTCCAACCTGGCGCTGGGCCCGTTGAAGAGAATCAGCCTCAATCTCGATAGTGTCAGCGCGGGGGACGCTGATGCACTTTCCGGCAACGAGTCCGAGCACGATGAGTACGGCCTGGTCACTCTGAAAATTGCCAACCTGGGCCGCCAGATTCGCGACAGCCGGGAAATTTTCTCGGCCCTCAAAGACAACGTTGATCAGCTGATGACCAACCTGCAGGATGGCCTGATGCTGTTCTCCCGCGACTCGCGCGTGGTGCTGGTGAGCGCGCCGGTGGAAGGTTTTCTGGGCCGGCCTCGCGCGGAACTTTTGGGTCACACGGTGCAGGAGGTTTTCGACCGCGATTCCGTTCTGGGCGCGGCGCTGCTCGAGGCCTTTGAGCGCCGCCGTCCACTATCACAGCGGGAGTTCGAAGCCGCGGGAGGAAAGCGCGTCCAGTTGTCACTCGACTTCGTGCAGGAAAAGAATTCGCAGATCGGCGCTCTCCTGATCATGCGTGACACGGAATCGGTGCGGCGCATTGGAGATGAAATTGAGATGTCCCGCCGCCTCTCCGCCAGCGGACGCCTTACCCGCGGCGTGGCCCACGAAGTGAAGAATCCCATCAACGCCATCGTGCTCCACTTGCAACTACTGCGCAACAAACTCGCCAACCAGGAACCCGATACGCGGCGTCACATGGATATTATCGACAGCGAAATCCGGCGCCTCGATCGCGTGGTGCAGACGCTGGTGGATTTTACCCGGCCGCGCGATCTTCGCCTGGAGGAAGTTGACCTGCGCCGCCTGATGGAAGACGTAGCCCAGCTCGCCGCTCCAGACGCCGAACAGCACGGCGTCACCATCGAACGTCACATGCCGGAGCAGCGGCTGCCCATCAAGGTCGACGTCGACCTGATGAAGCAAGCCATTCTCAACGTCGTGCTCAATGGAGTGCAGGCAATGCCCCAGGGAGGCCTGCTCACCATCTCCGCTCGGCGCGACAGCAATGCCGTTGTCGCCGAGGTTCGCGACCAGGGCGGCGGAATTCCCAACGATATGCACGACAAGATTTTCGAACTCTATTTCACCACCAAGAAAGACGGCAGCGGCATCGGACTGGCGCAAACTTATCAAGTGTTGCAGTGGCACTATGGCTCGGTGGATTTCGAATCTGTCGAGGGGGCGGGAACCATCTTCCGCTTTCATATTCCGGCTGTCGGAGCCGCGATGGAAACTCGTCCGGAGTATTCCGCTGACGCGACGGCGGCGCAGGCACAGGCGCAACGCGGCGATTGATTCGTTCGCTGCCTTAGCGAGGCAAGATTCGAGTTGTCTCTCGCGGCGCGCGTTCCGAGGGGGTAGAATCAGGTTTCGACGTGGGATCACTTGGGGCTCGGGAATGACTCTGGCGGCCATGCTTTTGGTCAGCTTGTTCTGCGCATCTTCGGCGCTGCCGGAGGTGGTGCCTCAGAGTGCCCCGCAGACGTCGCCGGCGCCCAAACCTGAGACTGCGACGACGCAAGATCAGGGAACCGCACCGCCGACCCAAAATCCGGTGACGCAGAATCCACCGGCGCCAGCACCGCCCGCAGCAACCACTCCGGCGCAGAAACCCTCCGGCAAGACCCAGCCCACGACCACCAAGCGGCCCGTGCACCACAAGAAGAGAGTCATTCCGGTCAACTGCAACAGCACGTCTGCGGCCGCGGGCCAGACTGCTTCTGGGTCAAATCCGGTACCAACAGATCCCGCTGCCACAGCGACGCCTGCAGCGCCCGGAACCTCGAGTGCTTCCACGAACTGTCCTCCGCCCAAAGTGATCGTGCGGCAGGGAGGAACCTCAGAGCCCAGCATTCAGTTGGCGGGGGGCGCGGCTGGCCAGACGTCCCCCGAACGAGACACCGCCAACCAAATGCTGGGGACCACGGAAGCGAACCTCAAGAAGGTAGCTGGACGCCAGCTCACCCCTAACGAGCAGGACATGGTCAATCAAGCTCGCCAGTTCATGGAGCAAGCGAAGGCCGCCGTTGCGGCCGGTGATCTCGAACGCGCCCGCACTCTGGCGTGGAAGGCACAGCTGCTCTCCGAGGAACTGGTCAAGCCGGAAGAATAAAGAACTTCACCACAGGGGACACAGAGTACACACAGAGGAATACCGTGTGATCCTCTGTGTCCCTCTGTGTCCTCTGTGGTTAAGATCTGCGGCTGAGCCTACTTCCCTTTTGCCCGCGCGGCATTCACTTTCGTCAGCAAATCCTGCGACATCGCCTGCCATGGACTCTGCATCTTCACCGCCTCGGTGAGCACCTCGCGCGCCTCGGTGAGCTTATTCAATTTGCCGTAAGCGAAACCGAGACCGTACAGAGCGCGGGCGTATTGCGCTTCATCCTGTCCCTTGAGCAGGGCCGTTGCAGACTTAAGTTCAGGAATCGCGGCCATGGTCTTTTCCTGTTTGAGGTAGACGAACCCCAGCGTGTTGTGACCCACTCCCGCATAAATTTTCCGCGCCTTGTCGGCGTCAGGAGCGTCCGCCTTCGCCGCTTCGATCAATTTCTGCGAATAGCCGATCGCCTTGGCGGCGCTGCCAGCCTTATTGTCGTCGCCATAAAAATTCGCCAGCAGCAGCAAGGCTGGCTGCGAGTTGGGATTGGCGGCCAGAGTTTTCTCCGCGTACGCCACCAGGCGCGCGTTGTCCTTCAACTGGCTCAGCGCATCGAGGGCGTAGTTCGACACCTGGTCCTGAAACTTCGAGTCAGGAAAGGCGGTGGTGAACTTTTCGATGTCAGCCATGCGGCTCTTGGGATCGGTTTCGCTGGCAATCGCATTGAAGCCGGACGCCTCGAGAAAATCGCAACTGCCCTGCGCAGACTCCTTTTCCTCCTTCATCTTGCTGGCAAACTCCTCGTCGCTCATGCCCTCGGGCTTGGCTTGCTTGGCGATCGAGAGGCAAACCTCACCGCCTTTTGCGGCGTAGTCCATCAGCTTGGCGTTATTCTTCGCCGCCTGTGCCACGCCCGCGACCGATACCAGGATATCGAGGTTGCGGGGAGACCCAGCCAGCGCCTTGTCCCCGTAGTCAAGCGCCTCTTGCAGGTCTCCTGTCGCCTGGTAGGCCTGCTCGATTTGCCAATTACCGTAGGCCACAGCCGCCGGGTTCGAGGAGAACTTCTGCACGAACTCGACGAACATGGCGAGTTTTTTTGGGGCATCCTGCTCGGCGGTGATGGCTTGCAGCGCGCGATCCTCATCCGTGCCGGCCGCAATTAGGATGTGATCGACCTGGGCGCTGGCGTGAGGGATGCAGACCGCGAAAGAGAGGGACAACACAACCAGCAATATCGAACCGCTGCAGCGTCTCATAGACCCCTCCGGTGTACGCGAGAATTAGCACATCCAACTTCCGAGCAGCAGGCGAATCCTAGCGCCGAACGCGGCCGCACGCAAGGGCCGGGATCACCAAGAGTGCCTCAGTTTGGGTCTTACTCCCTTGCGGCGTCATCCCGAAGGCCCGCGTTTTTGCCAGCGGGCCGAGGGATCTCGCGTGGGGTAAGCCGCACTCGATCCGCCCAGATCCCTCGCTCCGCCTGAAGGGCGACTCCGCTCGGAATGACGCCTCCAAAACTCTAACTCCATCGTGATCGCCGCCACGAATCGCCTTTGCTAAAGTAGGAAGATGCGTGGCATCCTCGGCCAGCGTCCGTTGCGCTTCGTCTTTGCGGCCAACCTGGTTTCCATGTTGGGCAGCGGGATGAACTCGGCCGCCGTCGCCTGGTACATCCTGCAGGCCACGCACTCCGAACAGGCCCTAGGGACACTAGTTGTTCTGCAGACCATTCCCGCCATGCTCATGCTGCCTTTCACCGGCGTCATCATTGACCGCGAAGATCGCCGGCGGCTGGTCATGTGGCTCGACGCCGTGCGCGCCGTCATCATCGTGACGGTGGCCATCCTCGCGTTCCGGCATCGCGTGCAAGTCTGGCAGCTTTATTTGATGAACACCTTGGTCGCCGCCGGCTTCTGGATGTTCTGGCCAACCATTACCGCGCTCGTTCAGGAACTGACGCCCGAGGACCGGTTCGTGCACTCGAATACATTCCTGCTGGCCGGAGTGCAGGGCGGATGGCTCATCGCCGGTTCCATGGTCGGCTTTATGTACAACCACATCGGCCTGGGCGGCGTACTGCTGGTCGACGTTTCCACGTACGTCGTCTCGTTTCTCTGCTACTTCGCGGTGCGCAAGGGACGCCATGTCGTGCTGCGTCCGCAGGAATTGCGGGCCGACCTGCTCGCCGCAGAAAGCCAACTGCAGCGCTTCTGGCACGACATGCGCGAGGGGCTGCACTTCCTGCGCGATCACCGCGCGGCCGTGATGCTCGGCATCAGCTGGGCTTTGTTTCTCGGCGCCATGATGACGGGAGGCGTAGTCACTCCTTCGCTTAGCGAGCGTGTCTTTCATGCCGGGCCCGTGGGCTACGGCTGGCTCAGTGCGGGGTGGGGCACCGGAGCCTTCATCAGCACGTTGTATGCCCCGCAGGCGATTGCCCGCCTGGGTGGCCGCCGCGCGGTTGCGTTCTCCATGGCACTGCTCTCGGTCGCGATGATTTGTGCGCCGGCCTCCCGGTTTCTGATTCTGGCCATGACCGCCTACTTCGTCATGGGCTCGGCGCGCGGCGTGGGCGGCGTCGCCATGAACACCAGCCTGATGGAGATGGTCCCAAAACATTTAATGGGACGAGTGCAGAACACCTACTATTTTGCCGGGACCTTCCTGCAAATCGCGCTCGCCATCAGCGTAGGGGCGGTCGCGCACAAAGTAAGCCTGGTGGGCGGATTCGCGATCCTAGCCGTTGTCTACGGCCTGTCGTTCGTAGCGGCCAGCTGGCCGGTGGGAACGCGCGTCGCAGAAGAAGTTGCCGCCGAGTAACAGTGCCGGGGGTGCCCCATCCTTCTTTTCGCGTTCTTTGCGAAAAGAGAGCCTGCCCTGAGCGTAGTCGAAGGGGTGGGGATTTTGACTGGCGATGACGTGAGCGTAAGGCGGCGCGCCCAGTAGTGGTGCAGTTTGAGAAGAACGATTCGTATCAGGGCTTCGCTTCAGCGATGCCGCCAGAGTGAATAAGGGGCTAAACGGCTTCAGCCGCTGGCTTTGGCCGCCGCAGCCGCTAAAGCGGGTTTGCTTGACAGCTCTGTGGCGCGGATCAAGGCATGCCCTGATGCGAATCGCCGCCCTCAAACTGCACCACTACCCGCGCCTCCCGTCTCCGTGGTCAAGCACCGCCTCCGGCTGTTATTCTTTCCCCTTCCGAAGGAGCGACAATGTCCGCTGACTTGCAAGGCCGCAACGCCGTGGTTTTTGGAGTCGCCAACAAGCGCTCGATCGCGTGGTCCATCGCTCAGGGATTGCACGCCGCCGGCATGAAGCTCGCCATTACCTATCAAAATGAACGCTTGGAGCAGGAAGCGCGCGACCTGATCCTCTCGCTGCCCGGAGCCGAAGCCTACATGTGCGACGTCTCCAAGAACGAAGAAATCGACCGCCTCTTTGCCACGCTCAAGGAACGCCACGGCAAGCTGCACACGCTGGTGCACTCCGTCGCCTACGCCCCCGCCGACGAGTTGAAGGGCGACTTCATCAACACCACGCGCGAAGGCTTTCGTGTGGCCATGGATGTTAGCGTGTATTCGCTGGTCGCCGTAGCGCGCGCCGCCGCTCCGCTCATGGAAGACGGTGGTTCGATCATGACCATGACTTACTATGCATCGGAGAAAGTCGTCCCCCGCTACAACGTGATGGCCGTGGCCAAGGCCGGACTCGAATGCTCGGTGCGCTATCTGGCCTACGAACTGGGCAAGAGGAAGATTCGGGTGAACGCCATTTCTGCCGGCCCGATCAAGACCCTGGCCGCGCGCGGCATCGCCGGCTTCGGCGAAATGCTCAAGGGCCACGAGGAACGCGCCCCACTGGGCCGCCGCGTGCGGATTCAATATTATGGGGTTTTAGAAGACAGTTCTCAACTGCACCACCCCAGCGTCACTCCGAGCGTGGCCGTCTTTCAGTCGGAGCAAGGAATCTCGCGCGCAGCGGATCCAATCCTGGGAAGAAATACAAGACAGCAGGACGGAAGTAAGTAGGCAAAGTACAGGCTCAGCCAAGAAGGGATCAGCGGAGATGTTCTCACCAGAGGTAGAGGGCGAAGGGGGATTTCGTTTGATGGGGCCGCCCGCTTTTCCTCGGTCCATCTTCATTGAGTCCGACCGGATTGACGCTTGTATGGATTACGCCGCGCGAAATCATCAGGGGCGCATTGCAATTTCGGCGCTCCAGAGGTTTAGGTTACCGGACATTTCATTCCTCGCTCGCTTTCCATGGGTTGAGTACTTAACGATCTTGGATTCCGAAATGATCGATACTTCCGCAGTTTCTTCCCTAGGAAGGCTTCTTCGTCTCCACATCTCTGGAGCAACAAAACAGCCGCTTGATCTGGCGGCGTTTCCTTTGCTGAGGGAACTTTCTGTTCGATGGTGGCCGAAACTGAGATTCGGAGACACCTTGCCCTCGCTACGAGTGCTCGGTCTGAGTCACTATGCTCCGGTGAGCGGGAATCTTTCAAGTCTGCCACAAATCCCGCTGTTGGAGGAGCTGGGTCTTGTCCAAGCGCGCAACTTGACGCTTTCAGGTATCGATCGTTTTCCGGGCCTTACGCGGCTGACGGTTGACTACCTCCCAAGGCTGGTCGATCTTTCTCCGCTAACTGCCTTCACGGATGGGGTCTTATGGACCCTAGAATTCGGGAACTGTCCGAAGATCGAGCATCATGATCAGGTGAGGGTCATTCGGTCCCTCAGACGGTTGGCATTCAACAAGTGCGGAGAAATTCCTTCACTGAGTTTTTTGGACGACCTGCCGGCGCTAGAGAGCTTCTCCTTTGTGGGCACCAATATCGCCGACGGAAGTTTGGCACCATGCCTGAGGCTTCGGTTTGCAGGATTCTTAGACAAGCGTCACTACTCTCATCGGAGATCTGACTTTCCATCCGCAGGCACCCATGTGAAACCGCGTTCGGTCTGAATGGGTCTTGGGGCCCATCCTAACCGCGCTTTTGTGGTTGGGTCGGATTCACCACCCCCCTCCCAAAGTTTTCCACAGAACATTATTTTCCAATTGTGACGAACAACCTTTACTGAGGATTTCAGTTCATGCAATCTGGCGAATGTAGGGCCCGGATGCAACGACGCGCAGTCCTAGGAAACTCGCGACCCCCGCAACCTCCCCACGTGAGTGAGGGACAGCCAGGGACATCCGAAAGCCAGGGTGCAGACAGCAAACCCGAATTGCTCGGGATCTGGCACCCGCTGTGGGAGTGATCACTCCTGACGTTTTTTTGCAGTGGCAAGTGAAGGCAGTGACAAGGGAAGTTGGCAACTGGACAGCAGCCGCGAAAGCCTGCCCTGAGCGCAGTCGAAGGGCGGCGAAAGAATACAGCCCACCCCATAGGGGGTGGGTAAGAAGCGAGTGAGGAACAAGCCCCGAAGGGGCGAAAGAAAACACAGACAGCCTCCAAAGAACCCGGCGAGAACTCGGCGACACCCGCCGGCCCTCCCTTATGCTCGTCGGTGAGAACCCGCCGTGGGATAATACTGTCCATGCGCGCCCGAAGCCTTGCCTTCGCCTTCTTCGCCGCCGCCATCCTGTTTTCGATGATGCGGGAATGGAGCGCCCCGGCCGCCTGCGTGCGAATCGGAATCGACCGGCCGCACCTCGTCAGACGCGGTCAATGAGTGCTATGGGGATTTTTCAATAACCATGATGGCTACGACGGGCATACCACCAATCCGGTTCTGCATCGAACTAGATTGCCTGCGTTCAATTCCCCACCGGAGCGAGTAAATGCGAAAATCTCTCGTGTTGGTTTTTCTTGCAAGTCTTCTCACGCTTCCAATGTCGGCGCAGGATAACCCCAAATTCGAAGTGTTCGGCGGCTATCAATACCTGCATGCTGGCAATGTCGACGGCCAAGGGGATGGCGTTAACGCCAACGGCTTCAACGCCTCCGCGACGTTCAACCTTAGCCAGCACCTGGGCATTGCTGCGGATTTTAGCGGCAGCTACAAAACTGACACCATACAGAACTATTTTGCCCACGTTCATGCCTACACTTACACGTTCGGGCCGGTTGCTTCTTGGCGCTCTGGCAAGAACTTAAAGCTGTTCACGCACGCTCTGTTCGGCGGGGCCCACTTGACCCCGACTTTATGTCTCTTCGGCGGCGACCCCAGTCAGTGCCGCGGAGACCTGTCATTTAGCGGTTTCGCCATGATGCTTGGTGGCGGCGCGGATACAAGGATTGACAGGCACCTTGGGTTCCGGATCTTTCAAGCCGACTGGGTTTACCTTCCTACTCAGGCGGGCGGGCATGCCAAAAATGTAAGACTCTCGACGGGCCTGGTCTTCCGCTTCTAGGCGGACTGCGGGAATGAATCGCCCCGGGCGCCTGCGAGCGAATCGTAAGCGACCGGACACACCTCCCCAGACGCGGTCAGTGAGAGTGTCGAGATTTTGCGACGGTTGAATCCTCGAATGATCGTCTTGGAGAAGAATCTATGATGCGAATCGCAGTTTTAGCATTGATGATCGGCGCGCTATGCAGCACCGCGATGTCCCAGCAGGCTGCAGAGTTCCGCAGCTATTACGCTGGCAATCGTTACGACTTCCGTCTCACCCACAAGCAACTGCTGAATACTCCGGCGTGGCTTGAAGATGAACCCAATCCTCCCCTGTCCCCTCGGACCGCGCAGAGCGGCGCCGTGAGTTACTTGAGAACGTTGTTCGACAATGCGAGCGCATGGAGACTTGAAGAGATCAAGCTGGTTCCGCTGAGTGAGCGATGGGTCTACGTAGTGTCTCTTACCCCACCGCCGCCACCCAACTGCTACGACTGCATGGCCAGCCCCTTCAGCATTGTTGTCACGATGGACGGCAACGCCGTAACCGCAGTTGTATCGCCATGGAAGCCGACATCACCCTCTGCTCAATAAGCGTAGTCGAGAGATTTTACGCTACCTACGTGGCCTATAATCTTCGACGCCCTAACGATTAAACTCAGAGCCCACCAGGAAGCGACCTCCAGAGCTATCCTCTTACCGTGATCCGCCGCTTGTACTCACCCTCCCGCTCCAGCGCAATCTCCACATCGCGCTGTCGCACCAGCCGCGGAAACTTCTCTCCCCACTCGATCAGCAAAACGCTGTTGTCGGAGCGCAGGTCATCCAGTCCGAGCGTTTCCAGTTGGCGTGGCGTGTCGATGCGGTACAGGTCGATGTGGTAGAGATTGGCTCGCGGCCCGCGATATTCGTGCACCAGCGTGAAGGTGGGGCTGGTCACGTTTTCTTCGGAAGCCGCGTCGAAGGCTGCCGCGATTCCCTTGACCAGCGTGGTCTTGCCTGCCCCGAGATCGCCGCGCAGCAGCACCAGCTTCGGCGGCGCGAGCAATTCTGTCAGCGTCCGGCCGAAGGCAATCGTGTCCTCAGAAGAGTGCGTGGTGATTTCCCGCAGGATATTTTTCGTCTCGGCGTCCACGCGACCAGTATAAGTGGAAGAGCGGCGCTTCAGCGCTGCGTAGAAGGCCTACAAAATCGCGGGCTTTAGCCCCTGAGGGCCTGCTCGCTGGACAGCCGGAGCGGCTCTCCCTACATTCCTAATATGTGGAGAAGGCGTTGACCTTCATACCCAGCAGCTTGCGATCGACGACGTGATCGAGCGAAGTGCGCAGGCGGCGATGGTCGTCATCCTCAAGCGCGACGAAGCGGAACGGTTGCAATACGCCGTCCTCCATTTTCTGCGTGGGACTGAGGACTTCTGCCATTCCATGCACCGGCCCGGCCTGCGTCTGAAAGGCAACTTCTACAAAGTCGCCTTGCGCCAGCGATTGGGCCAACTGAAGCAGGCCGCCGGTAATGGAAATGGTTTGGAGTTTAGCTTTGGTGCGGCGGCCGTCTTCTAAGCGGATCGCAGCCAGGACGGAATCACCTAGCTGGACCCGGGCTGCGCGCCGCGAGGGATGCGGTTGGGGGAAGTGGGTCATAAGCTGTTTCCAATATCGCACCAGCGGCTGTTACGTAATAGATTACTGAAGCCCCTCGTCCGGATTCCGCTCTGGTGGCCGCGAGTGGAGGCACCGAGGCCCTTGCGTATGAAGCAGTTAGCGTGTATTTACTACTTGATTAATGTCCTGTAGGACAGGCTGGGTATCTGCGAATAGGATTCTTCGTCCTGCGCCGTCCGGACCGATTTACTATGTCTGATTGCTGCATCGGTTGCTGGTTTGTTTACCAAGATCTAACTGCACTCCCGGAGGAGCGTCATGATCCGCTTTGTCTCTCTTTTCTTCCTATCGACATTGCTGGCCGTCACTCTGTCGGCTGGCCAAGCTGCACCTGCGCCATCGCACCCGCCGCTCCGCGTCGGCATTGTCGGCCTGGTCCACGGACATGTACACGGATTCCTCGGCGCGTCCCTGCACAGCCCTGAGATTCAGATCGTAGGCGTGGCGGAACCCGATGCGCGTCTGCTGGCGCAGGCTGGCACTCGATATGGCTTTGACCGCTCTTTGCTGTTTGCGGATCTCGAAGACATGATTGCCAAGGCCCATCCGCAAGCCGTGCTGGTCTACACCAACACCTACGATCACCGGCGCGTCGTGGAGATCTGCGCCCGGCACGGGGTTCAGGTCATGATGGAAAAACCGCTCGCGGTGAGTCTCGAAGACGCGCTGGCCATGGAAAAGGCGGCTCACGCCGGCAAAATCCAGGTGCTGGTCAATTATGAGACTTCGTGGTACCGCAGCAATCACGCCGCCTATGACCTGGTGCATGAGGGAGCGTTGGGTGATGTCCGCAAGGTGGTGATTCATGACGGACACAACGGCCCGAAAGAAATCGGCGTCGAGCCGGAATTCCTGGGCTGGCTCACCGATCCCAAGCTCAACGGCGGAGGCGCTCTGTTCGACTTCGGATGTTACGGCGCCGACCTGATGACCTGGCTGATGGATGGCCAGCGCCCGCAGACGGTCACGGCCGTCACCCAGCAACTCAAGCCGGAGATTTATTCGCGAGTCGATGACGAAGCCACGATCATCCTGACGTATCCCAAAGCGCAGGCCATCGTGCAGGCGTCGTGGAACTGGCCCTTCGGACGAAAAGACATGGAAGTGTACGGCCGAACGGGATACGCCATCACGGTTCAGGGCAACGAAATTCGCGTACGCCGCGGCGGGGAGAACAGCCACGAAGAGCAACTCGCCGCCAAGCCCGTGCCCGCGCCGTACGACAATGAGCTCTCCTATCTGCGAGCGGTCATCCTCGAAGACGCCAAACCGGACGCCTTGTCGTCCCTTGATACGAACGTGACAGTGACGGAAATTCTCGACGCCGCACGACGGTCAGCGCAGTCGGGAAAAACAGTTCCTCTGCCGGCCTCGCGCTAAAATGTCATCCTGAGCGCAGACAACACTTCGCGAAGCGAAGTGTTGGCGGAGTCGAAGGACCCCTATACGGACGAGACTCTCGCGAATGTCGCAGGGAATTCTCTCGATGCCGCCGGAGTAATAGGCCCTACCGAGAACTGCTCGCCGGGGCCATTGCCGCGAGAGGGCGGGCACGAGGTCCCCTTCGACAGGCTCAGGGCAGGCTTTCGACTGCGTGTGGCCTGCGCTTCCGCGCAGGCCGCACTCCGCTCAGGATGACACCGCTTGGGTGGTTACGCGTTCCAAGTTAGCCGTTCCAGCCCACGAACTTCTCCCGCGCGGTTTTCTGGGCATGCAAGAAAGCTTCCGGCAGCCCGCGCAACAAATCCGTCGCAACCATCGAATGCTCACCCACACTCTCGCGCATGACGTCGCCCGCAAGGCCGTGCAGATGCACAGCGGCACACACCGCCAGCAGCACGTCTTTAGGATTCTGCGCGATCATGGCTGCAACCATGCCGGTCAGAATGTCGCCCGTCCCGCCGGTCGACATTCCGGGATTCCCCGTCGTGTTGACCCAGGCTTCGCCATCCGGCTGAACCACCAGCGTTCGGTTGCCTTTCAGCACGACGATCAATTCGTGCTCACGCGCGAACTTTCGCGCCACTCCCAGCCGGTCTTTCTGTACGTCGGCGGTAGAACAGCCGGCAAGGCGCCCCATTTCTCCCGGATGCGGAGTGATGACCAGCACCCGGCCCTTGCCGCTCAATTCATTCGTCTGTCCCTCGAAGGCGTTCAGCCCGTCGGCGTCGAGCACGGTAGGAATATTGGTCTTGCCCACTAGAGTTCGAACCAGTTCAGCCGTCTCCGGGTATCGCGATATTCCTGGTCCGATCGCGAGCACGGTCTTCCCTTGGACCAGCACGTCCAGCCGCGCTTCCGCGCCCGCTGAAATCGTGCCCGCGCGCGTTTCTGTCAGGGGCTCGGTCATCAGCTCGGGATAGAATCCGGCAACCGTGGGCAGCACAGACTTCGGCGTCGCCACCGTCGCCAGTCCTGCTCCGGCTCGTAGCGCGGACATACCGGCCATGGCCACCGATCCAGCCTTGCCGACCGAGCCACCTACGACGAGCACGTGCCCGTACTTCCCTTTGTTCGAATGCGCCGGACGCGGCCCGATCAGCGACGCGAAGTCACGGGCAGTGATCACGTTCAGCAGCAACGACGAAACAATGGCCTCGTTCGGCGAACCGATCTCTGCTGTGTACGTCGGCCCGGTAGTGAGTGCGCCGAAAACGTGCGCCGGACGCGGCGCGGTGAATGTGATGATCGAATCCGCGCGCGCTATGATTCCCGCCTGCGGACCCATCGCATCCGCGTCAGCCCCGGAAGGAATGTCGACGGCGACCACCGGCGCCGAACTCGCATTCAGGATTGCGATTGCATCGGCATACAGACCAGTAACCGGTGGCTTGAAACCGGTGCCGAGGATCGCGTCGAGAAATAAATCGGCAGAGAGGGCAAGCTGCACTCGCTCGTCCTTCAAGTCCTCGCTGCGGTGGACGACCGTTGCAGCCACCGGCAGCTTGTCGAACATGACGGCCGCGTCACCGCGAAGATCTACTCGATCAGCCAGCAGGACGACCTGCACGGTCTTCCCAGCCGCGTGCAACTTGCGGGAGGCCACAAATCCGTCGCCGCCGTTGTTTCCCTTGCCGCAGAAGATCGTAATCTTCTGCGCAGCGCTGTAATGCGTCAGGACGTGCTCCGCCACGGCGGACCCGGCGTTTTCCATCAGCGTCAACGAAGGCACACCGAAGCGCTCGCTGGTGGCGCGGTCGATGGCGCGCATTTCCGCTGCGGTGACAATTTTCATACCGCCCACGACTATAAAACAAAAAGGCCCTCCGCGCTGTGCGGAGGGCCTGAGAGCCATAAGCCGATCATGCCTCCGGCGTGCGCCCCGCATGCGACAGTGGATGCACCTCCTGGTAGCCGATGGTGGTCAGCGTGGTCACCACCATGTAGAAACCGTCGAACCACGACCAGCCTTCAATGTAGTGATAGCCGGCGGTTCCAACGGCCATGACGAGCAGCAGGAGCGCGCCGATGGTGCGGAGATTGCGGAGAGCCTTCATGGGGAGCTAAATTCCGAAGTGCAGTACAAAGAGTCTCCCGCGAGACTCCGAGGCTTTGCGACACATCCTGGCTAGCCGCCTGAAGGCCCTCACGGTCGAGTCGCGATCGTACTTGAGCGCCTCGTATCCTTCTCTGTCATCAGTTCGGGAATAAGGCCCGGTTAGTCGCAGGGTCCGGGGACTGTTTTCGAACAGTGCAGCCCAGGCTTCGAATACCTCGGCGGCAGACTGCGCTCCACGCCGGCTAATCACGGTTAAGCCCCAAAAGTTGAGGCCTCTTTGGGCTTTCCTTGTTGAAGGATTGTAGGACTTGAACCACGGCAGTGAATCGGCCACATAGTGGATGAGACTGTCATGAAGTTTTACGTAAGTCCCTCGGCGAAGTTGCTTAAAGCGTTCATAGAACGAGCTAGTACTCCGAAGATCATAGTCATCTCGGGAAATCAAGACAAACTCATGAATCATAGCCATGTGTGTCTACTCACCGACTCACCGACTATAAAACAAAAAGGCCCTCCGCGCTGTGCGGAGGGCCTGAGAGTCTAGGCCGATCAGGCTTCCGGCGTTCGTCCCGCAGCGATTGCCTGCACGCGGCTGTGCTTCACGCTGTAGGCGAAGTACACAACCAAGCCAATGGCGAGCCAGACAATCAGACGGATCCAATTCCACATTCCCAGCCTAAGCATCATGTAACCGTTCGCGATCACGCCCAGGATTGGGATCAGAGGCACCCACGGCGTTCGGAAAGGCCGCGGCTGATTTGGATTGGTGCGCCGCAACACCATCACGGAAACGGACACGATCACGAATGCCAGCAGGGTCCCGATGTTCACCATCCTGCCGATATCGTCGATCGGAGTCAGGCTGCCGACGATCGCCGCCAGCAGGCCCACTAGAATCGTGTTCTTCCACGGTGTGCGGAACTTGGGATGGACAGCGGCGAAGAATTTCTTGGGCAGCAGGCCGTCGTTGGCCATGGAGTAGAGAACTCGCGTCTGGCCCAGCAGCATTACCAGCATGACGCTGGTCAGTCCTGCGAGTGCACCCAGCGTAATAATGTGGGACGCGGTGGTAAGCCCGCGGTCCAGAAATGCGCGAGCTACAGGCGCCTCGATGTTGATCTGTTGCCAGTGCATCATCCCGGTCAGCACGCCAGCCACGGCGATGTACAAGACGGTACAAATGGCCAACGAGGCGATCATGCCGATGGGCAGGTCGCGCTGCGGATTCTTGGCTTCCTGCGCAGTGGTGGACACCGCGTCAAAGCCAATGTAGGCGAAGAATATGTAGGCGGCACCTGCGCCAATCCCTGCGAAGCCGTTGGGCGCATACGAGTGCCAGTCGGTACCCCAGTTGCTAACATTGATGTAGCGAGCGCCCAGCGCGATCACAAAGAGCACGACCGAAACTTTGATGACCACGATCCCCGCGTTGAACCGCGCACTCTCTTTGATGCCAACCACGAGAATCGCCGTGATTACCAAAGCTATGATAAAGGCGGGAAGATTCAGCCCGACTTCCATTCCAAACAGGTGCGGCGCACCCAGCAACTCGTGCGCCCGCTGCAGTAATTCTGGAGACTGCGTGCTGGTGATCGCGCTCACCTTATCGAGAAACGCCTGCGAGCCCGCCACCAGCGAGGAATCTGCCGCCTGCGCCATTTGCCGCGCAATCATATTCTCCGCGATCTTCAGCGCGGTCCAGTGATCGTAGGCCAGCCACAGCGGCATTTTGATGTGAAAGATATTCAGCAGTTCGATAAAGTGGTTCGACCACCCCGACGAAACGGTGCTGGCACCCATGGCGTATTCGAGCGTCAGGTCCCAGCCGATGATCCACGCCAGCAGTTCGCCCAGAGTGGCATAGGCGTAGGTGTAAGCGCTGCCCGCCAGCGGAATCATGGCAGCAAACTCCGCGTAACAAAGGCCGGCGAATGCGCATCCCAGTCCTGACAGAACGAACGAGAGCGAGAGTCCGGGGCCGGCATACTGCGCGCCCAGCCCCACCATGACAAAAATGCCGGCGCCGATGATTGCGCCAACGCCCAGCGCGGTCAACTGGAAAACTCCGAGCGTGCGCTTCAGGCTGTGCTCGCCCGTCTCGCGGGCCTCTTCCATCAGCAGGTTCAGCGGCTTGGTGGCCAGCAGATTTGGCCCCTTGCTTTCTCCCTGGATCTTAGGCGGACTCACTTGTGTTGCCACGTCGCGACCTCCTGGACCACGCATAGTAGACCGGAATTCCCAGCAGCACCACAATCAGCCCCGGCCACGTGAACTGCGGCTTGTAGCGCAATAGTACGACATCGATGAATAAAGCCATCACAATATAAATGACTGGCAGCACCGGATATCCCACGGCCTTATAAGGCCGCACGGCGTTCGGACGCGTCCGCCGCAGGACGAACAATCCCACGATCGTCAGAATGTAGAACACCAGCACCGCGAAAATGATGTAGTCCAGAAGTTGTCCGTAGCTGCCCGAGACGCACAGCAGGCACGCCCACACCATCTGCACCATCAGCGAAACCGCCGGCGTCTTGTACTTAGGATGCAGTCTGGCCACGTTGCGGAAGAAGAGACCGTCCTTGGCCATGGCGTAGTAGACGCGCGCGCCGGAGAGAATCAGGCCATTGGCACAACCGAAGCCGGAAATCATGATCGCGGCCGCCATCAGCAGTCCGCCCACGGAACCGAACATCTGCGTCATGACCGCCGTGCCCACGCGTTCTTCCGCGGCATACTTGATTCCTCGTCCCAGAATCGTCGTTGCGCCGGCAGTTCCATCCAGCGGCAGGGCGGTCAGATAAATGAAGTTGCAGGCAATGTAGAGCGCGATGACCACACCCGTGCCCAGAGCCAGCGAAAGCGGCAGGTTGCGGCTGGGGTTCTTCACTTCCCCGGCGGTGAAGGTCACGTTATTCCAGGCATCCGCCGAAAACAGCGAGCCGACCTGGGCCACCGCAAGAATGGTCATGGTACCAACCATGACGATGGGCCCGCCTACCCCGACCTGCACGGCATGCTGCGCCGTCAGTCCCGCGTTGTGCCAGAAATTGGCCCCGAAGTTGGCGGCCACCGCAGTCGCGTTCCGTCCGAGGGCGAAACCAAATACCGCCAATCCCAGCAGCGCGGAAACCTTGGCTGCGGTGAAGATGTTCTGAATCGCCGCGCCCGTCTTTACACCGAAGATATTTACTACAGAAAGGAAAATCACCAGCAGGATCGCCATCAGGTTCTGGGTGTTGATTCCGACATCTATGTTGCCCAGCACCATCGGCCCGATGTGAATGGGCGGGACTTTCCAGATGTGCAGCAGCCAGTGCGTGGAAGAAATCGATGGCCAGAAAACGCCCAGAAACTTGCCAAACGCGACTCCCACGGCGGCAATGGTCCCGGTCTGAATCACGAGGAATAGAGTCCAGCCGTAGAGGAATCCCCACAGCGGCCCGAGGGCCTCGCGCAGATAAACATATTGCCCTCCGGCCCGCGGCATCATGGCGGCCAGCTCACCATAGCTAAGCGCGGCCACGATGGTCATGAATCCGGCAACCGCCCAGGCGCCGATCAGCAACGCCGGCGAATCCACTTCGCGGCCAATCTCTGCCGACACGATGAAGATGCCGGAGCCGATCATCGACCCCATGACCAGCATGGTGGCGCTGGTCAAGCCGAGGCCCTGCACCAGTTCCTTATCCTGATGACTGTGGATGTCCCAGTCGCTGCCCGTAGACGGCTGCGTTGTCGTTGTACTCAGGAAGCCTCCGGAGTCGGTCGTTAGTCGTTAGTCGTTAGTCGATGGCCGTTCTCGTTCGCCTTGTTCGTTGGCCACTCATTTTGTCATCCTGAGGAGGGCGCTTTTTGCCCGACGAAGGACCTATGCAGTCTGCCTGTTCCGGCAAAATGCATAGGTCCTTCGCTTCGCTCAGGATGACAACCCGAAAAAGCAAATACTCACAATGCCCTGAACTTTACCTCAGAATGCGGAAAAATTCCTCTGCTGATTTGCGTGGCTCCCGTAACAGATCGGATATCACCGCCACCGAATCGGCCCCGGCTTCAATCACGGAGGCGGCATTCGCCCGGGTGATGCCACCGATGGCCACCAGCGATTTGCGCGTCAAAGCCCGCGCCCGCCGCACGCCATCCAGACCCACGACGGGATCAGGCCTGTCTTTGCTGGAGGTGGCGAACACCGGCCCAATCGCAAGGTAGTCTGCGGGGGTGAGGTCGGCAGCGCGCAGTTGTTCGGGATTATGCGTCGAAACTCCCAGCCAGCGCTCCGGCCCGATGATCCCGCGCACAGCCTCCGGCGACAAGTCGTCCTGCCCCACATGCACGCCGTCGAAGTCAGCAGCCAGGCACAGATCGGCCCGGTCATTCATGATCAGCCGAACTTGTGGGTCGGACACTCCTGTCCGACAAAGCCGGCGCAATTCCCGCGCCTGCTCCAGCATCACCCGCGCATTGCCAGATTTATTGCGGTATTGCAGCAGCGTGCACCCGCCGCCGGCGAGTTCTTCGGAGAATGCGATCATCTCGGCGGTGGTGTGAAAGAACGAGGCGTCCACGATGGGATAGAGACGGGGAACGTGAGTCATGAGGCGCTTTTCCCGCCTCGCCGGGGATCGATCAACTGGCCCGCGTTCAACCACAGCTCGCGCCGCGGGCTGCAATCTGTCGCCGCTTCGCGGCTACCTCGCGGGCTACGCCGGCTTCCCATTTTTCTTGAGGAACCGCTCAATGAATCCGGTATCAATCTTCCCTGCCCGGAAATCTTCATCCGCCAGAATCTTCCGGTGCAGCGGGATCGTAGTGTACACGCCTTCGACGATAAACATCTCCAGCGCCCGGGCCATGCGCGACACGGCTTCGCTGCGGTCTTTGCCGCGGACGATTAGTTTGGCAATCAGCGAATCGTAATAGGGCGGAATTACGCCCTCGGCATAGGCCGCGGTGTCGACGCGCACGCCCGTCCCTCCCGGCGGATGGAATGCCGTAATCTTCCCCGCCGACGGGGTGAATTTCTCGGGATGCTCGGCATTGATGCGGCACTCGATGGCATGTCCCCGGTGAACAATCGGCCCCTGCAGCACGTCCTTCATGTGGGCTCCCGCCGCGATCATGATCTGGCTCTTCACCAGATCGACGTCCGTCACCATCTCGGTCACCGGATGCTCGACCTGGATGCGGGTATTCATCTCGATGAAGTGCAGCCGCCGGTCCTGATCCATCAGGAACTCAATCGTACCCGCATTGCTATAGCCGATTGCCGCCAGCGACTTGCACAGCACGGCGCCGATCTGGTCGCGCAACTCCGGCGTGACCTGGGTGGAGGGCGATTCCTCCAGCAACTTCTGGTGGCGACGCTGGATGGAGCACTCGCGCTCGCCCAGGCTCACCACGTTGCCATGCTCGTCGGCCAGCACCTGAAATTCGATGTGCCGGGGATGCTCAACGTACTTCTCCATGTAGAGATCGCCGTTGCCGAACGCGCCCGCCGCTTCCGCCTGCGCCGCTTTGAACAGGCCGGGCAGTTCTTCTTCGTTGCGCACGATGCGCATGCCGCGCCCGCCGCCTCCGGCCGAAGCTTTCACGATCACCGGAAAGCCGACCTGCCGCGCCCACTCCACCGCCTCGCCGTCGGAGGCAATGATGCCGTCCGACCCCGGCAGAATCGGCACGCCTGCCTGCTTCATCGCGGCCCGGGCCTTTTCCTTTTCGCCCATAAGCCGCGTGACTTCGGGTCGCGGGCCAATGAACTTGATGCCGCTGGTCTCGCACACTTCGGCGAAGTTGGCATTTTCCGCCAGCAACCCGTAGCCGGGATGCACCGCCTCGACGTTGGCGATTTCCGCCGCGCTGATGACCGCTGGAATATTCAGATAGCTGAGCGCAAGCTGGGGCGGCCCGATACAGATAGCCTCATCGGCAAAACGTACGGGCAGAGAGTTGCGATCGGCCTCGCTGTAGATGGCGACCGTGCGGATGCCCAACTCCTTGCACGCGCAAATCACGCGCAGTGCAATCTCCC
>Ga0207110_10110_pt1 | contig 20400 bp, 13 predicted proteins | sample Alteio_BWMinHeat_74_FD_153582 | JGI IMG/M metagenome (GOLD analysis project Ga0207110, IMG submission 153582) | Enriched cells from forest soil in Barre Woods Harvard Forest LTER site, Petersham, Massachusetts, United States -... | ecosystem: Environmental > Terrestrial > Soil > Temperate forest >...
GTGCACGACGTAATTAACGGGTTCTTTATTCTGCTCGAGAACATCTACGATCTCGGCGATGTAGTGAAGATCGCCGGCGTGCAGGGGACGGTGGAACAGATGTCCCTGCGCAAGACGGTTCTACGCGACGATAGCGGAGCGGTGCACTCGGTTCCAAACAACGCCATACAGATCATCACCAACGAATTCAGCGATCCCGTCGCGGTCGAGGGGAAAGCGCTGCCCAAGGGTATTTACGGCCTGCACATGATTCCCGGAGAAAACGAGTGGACGGTCATCTTCTCGAAAAACGCAACGTCCTGGGGGAGCTTCTCCTACAAACAGGACGAAGACGCTCTCCGCGTAAGTGTGAAACCACAAGCCAGCGATTTTCACGAGGCTCTCACTTACGACTTCGATGAAGTAAAGCCCAATACCGCACTCGCGACATTGCGATGGGAAAAAGTAGCAGTTCCATTTCGGATCACAGTCCCGGTAAACGACGTTGTGCAGGCCGACCTCAAGTGGCAACTTCGCGGCGGGTCGCAGTACATCTGGGAGAGCTGGGATGAAGCCGCGAATTACCTCCTGGCAAGCAAAGCGGATCTCCCGCAAGCGCTTAAGTATTCCGACCAGTCGATCCAAGTGGAATCCCGTTATGACAATCTGCTAACGAAGTCGCAGATTCTCGAGGCCATGGGTAAAAAGGACGATGCCCTGGCGTTTCGCGCGAAAGCTTTGGATGCGGCCAATGCGCTTCAACTGCACTTCTACGGGCGACAACTCCAATTCAAAGGGCAGCAGGAGGAGGCGCTGGAGGTATTTCGGAGCAACATCAAGAAACATCCCAACGAGTGGATTACTTACTCGGAAGAAGCGCGCCTTGCATGCGCAAAGGGAGATTACGACAACGCCGTCAAACGGATGAAACTCGCGATTGCCGAGGCTCCGGATCTCTATAAACCACAATTCGACCGGCTGGAGAAAAGGCTGGAAGCTAAGGAAGACATCAACAAATAGGGAACAGGTTACAGGGGAAATCGGGTGATCGGGTCATCGGTGAAGGAAGAAGGCGCGGTCGGCGCTCGGCAGACGGCATTCGGCCATGAAACTGACGTTCCTCGAACACCAGAACCGTTGCGGGTCGAAAGCGGACCGCCGAATGCCGACGGCTTCGGGTTTTACTTCGCCGGATCACCCGATTTTGTCTGTTCCCTGTAACCTGTCCCTTGTAACCTGTTTCCTTCCCTATGGTCAACGATCTCGAAAAACAACTCGTTGCCCGTGCCAGTCTTCGTTTTGTCGAAGATGGTCAAGTGGTGGGCCTGGGCAGCGGTTCGACGGCCAACTACTTCGTCCGATTCCTCGGCGAGCAGGTGAGAGCTGGACTGAAGGTTCGCGGCGTTCCTACTTCGATCCGGACGCAACAACTCGCCGAGAAGTGCGGCATACCTTTAATTAGTCTCGATCAGGCAGAGAGCATCGACGTAGATGTCGATGGCGCCGACGAGTTCGATCCGCAACTCTGCCTCATCAAGGGTGGAGGCGGAGCTCTTCTTCGCGAGAAGATCATCGCTTCGGCTGCCACAAAATTCGTCGTGCTGGCCGACTCGAGCAAGCAAGTTCCCGTTCTGGGCAAGTTCCCTCTGCCGGTTGAAGTGATCCCTTTTGCCCAGCCGCTGCTGGCCCGAAGAATTTCCGCGTTGGGAGCGACTGTCGCCCTGCGAAAGGGCAAGGACGGCGCGCCCTTTACCACCGATGAAGGTCACCACATTATTGATTGTCATTTCGGCCGGATCGCGGACCCCCCGCGCTTGGCGCGTGCTCTGAACGATATGCCCGGCGTCGTCGAGCACGGACTGTTCATCAATATGGCCGATGTAGTTCTGCTAGGAAAAGGGAACCAAGTGGTCGAGCTGCGCAAAGAAAAGAGCTAGCCTTAAGCCAGTGACCTCAGGAACCTCCGGGTTCGGTTTCGACTGCCTGCTCAAGCAATCGCATCATTCACAATGCAGAGCCTCAGCCGGATCGCATCGCATTGCCCGGCGCGCAGGAACGAATCCGGCAAGCGCAGCGATAGAAAGAATTCCTACGGCGAAGGCAATGAGCATCGGCAGGTTCAGTCCGTTCAGGCCAAATAACTGGCTAGCGCCAAACATGCTTACAGCAATGGCCAGCGGAAATCCCACCAGCAGTCCGATTCCTGCGAGTTTCAGCGACTCTCGCATTATCAGGCGAAGCAAGTCATCGGATGTAGCGCCCATCGCCATGCGTAATCCGAATTCGCGGGTTCTGCGCGCGACTCGATGCGATAAGACCGCGTAGATCCCGACAGTCGACAGGCAGAGCGCTACCGCGCCAAAAACCAGCATCAGCCGTCCGATAATGCGAATCGGTGCAAGCGAGTCGGCGATCTCACCAGTCAGCGTATGGATCTGATTCAGCGCCGCATCGGGATTGATCTCGCGCACCTGCTGCCTGATCGAGTCCGGAAGAGTCGCTTGCTGTCCTGCTGTGCGCACCAGCAGAGTCAACGAAGTCTTCGGCCATTGGGTATAAGGCACGTAAACAGTGGGACGCATTTGCGGATCCGTCCAGTTCAGTTTCACGTCGCCTACGACACCTACGACAGCCGCCGGAATCGACTCCGCGCCCAGCTTTAGAGACTGGCCGATGGCATTCCCGCCAGGCCAGAACCGCTGCGCCATGGCTTGGCTGATAACCGCCACGCGGGCGGTGTCGCGGCCATCGGAGTCGGAAAAGAATCGGCCGCGGATCAATGAAATTTGCAATGCGCGGCAGAGGTCTGCGCTCGCGACCTGCAGGTCAGCGGAAGGAATCTCTTCTTCGCGCAACGGAGCGCGCCCTTCAATCTTGAACTGGATACGCTGGCTATCGACGTTGCTGGCTGGATAGTTTGCCGCCAGACTTGCCGATTCCACTCCGGGAATCGCTTTTACCTGGCGTACCACGCTTTCGAAAAACGTTATGACTTTGGGCTGTGCGGAAGATGTCTGTTTCGGCAATGCAATCTCCAGGACCAGGAGATTGTCTGGATTGAAGCCGTGAAAGAGTTTGGTAAGTTGAAAGAATCCGCGGATCGCAGAACCCGCTCCCGTCAACAGCACGACAGCAAATACGACCTGTACGACTACAAGACTGGCGAGAAGACGATGCAGGCGCCGATCGCCCGTCGATGTTCCGCTGCTCTCTTTGAGAGCCTGATTCAGATTCACCCGGGCTCCGAAGGACGTGGAAACCGTGGCAAGCAAAATTGCCAGCGCAAACGCCAATGCCGTGGCAAACCACAAAACGCGAGATTCCACCCGGATGTCGCTCCACCCGGCAATCCACTTCGTCATTCCATACGGCATGCCATTCCGAATCGCGTTCACGGTCGCTACCGAAACACTCACCGCCGCGGCGGCGGCCAGCAACGTAATCAGTAGGCTCTCACCGCTAAACAGCCGCGCAAGATCGAACTTGCCTGCGCCCAGCGCTCCGCGCACGGCCATTTCGCGCCGGCGCGTCACCGCTTGCGCGAACATCAGATTCAGCAGATTCGCGCACGCCAGAAGCAGCACGAATATTGCCGCGGCCTGCAGAAGGAGAAACATCGGCGCGGTGTACGCATATTGCTCCGCCCGCAGGGGCAGGAGATGAACGGTGCGAGACGTATTGCTGGCTGGATACTGCTGTTGCAGACGGTTATTGATCGCCTGGAGCTCCGCTCCGGCTGTCTTAACGGAAGCACCGTCTTTGAGCCTGCCCAGCACGAATAAAGATCGCGACGAGCGCTCCACCGTTTCCGCCGGAGAAAGAGTCAACGGCATCCACAGCTCGGCGCCAAGCGGATAGTGGAATCCCGGCGGCATGACTCCGACGATTATCACCTTGCGGCCGTTTACGATAACGGCCTTACCCACCACATTGGCGGCGCTTCCGAACTGCTCGCGCCAGGTGTTGTGACTGAGAATCGCAACCAGGTTCTTGCCTTGCTCCGCTTCCTCGGCCGCAAAGGTGCGCCCGAGCAGCGGCCGCGCTTCGATAATCTCGAACAGGCTCGGCGAGACAACGTATCCCTCTACGCTGGCCGTCTGGGTTTCGTCGCTGCTCAGGTTGAAATTACTGAAGCGGAATGCGGCGAATTGTTCGAAGGAGCGGCTTTGTCCTTTCCAATCGACCAGATCGGCAGCCGCCACGCGCTGCTCGCCAGGCTGATTCGGAGCTTCCTCTTGCGCAAGCATAAGCAGATCCAGATTTGGGAATGGATACGGACGCAGCAGCAGTGTATTCACGGTGCTGAATATCGCTGTATTCGCGCCGATCCCGAGCGCCAGCGTCAGAATCGCCGTCACGGCGAACGCCGGGCTGCGGCGAAGCCGGCGAACCGAATAACGAAGATCGGCTAAAACATTGACCACACACACCTCCACCCTCAGCGATATGTGCGTAAGACGGAGAATGTGGCTGTTTGTAAGCGAATTTGCCCGAGATTTTAGGCGTCCGGACAGGTGGCCTCAAGAAGTTCGATGAGTTACGAGGACGCGAGACATTTCTACGCGTTGCCCGAGGGCCAACTGCCGATCGTCAGACGGCAGTTTCCAAATGCGGCCTTTTGGCGCCGGACTATCTGCAATAATGGAATTACACTCACCCCCGTGCGGAGGGATGTGTGAGCGGTTGAAACAGGCGGTCTTGAAAACCGCTATACCCGAAAGGGTATCGGGGGTTCGAATCCCTCTCCCTCCGCCACCTCCCTTGATCCCGTCGGTCCGCTCAACCGGACGGCCGTCAGTAGGCGTAACTTCGCTGGGAATGGTGAGGAATCACCCCTAAAGCTGCTCGACCAAATTGCAAAATTTTCCGCTCGCCACAGCACCTGTGCTCCCTGCTGCAACAGAGCCGCTATTCCCGCCATCCTAATTGAGGAGGAACTTACGAAAGGTCATGGCGGGGGTGAAGGTGAAGCAGCTTCTCTCCTTTTTAGCATCGGGCACCATGTTGCTGCTTGTCGGCTGCGCGCGTGGACTGGTTAGCGGCGGGTCGGCTGGCGATATTGCGGCGGTGAACCACGTTGTCTTCATGCTCCAGGAGAACCGTTCTTTTGACACCTACTTCGGCCAGCTTAATACCTATCGACAAGCGCAGGGTCTGTCGCCAGATGTTGACGGAATGCCGGCGAGCGCGTCCAATCCTGCCGATGACGGAAGCATCGTTTCGTCATATAAGCTGAACACCCTTTGCATTGAAAATCTAAGTCCGGCATGGCTTGAGAGCCATGGAGACTACAACCGCTACAACCCTACGGGACCGCCGTTGATGGACGGTTTCGTTCACACTGCCCAAGGCATTGCGAACTATGAGGGCCTGAAAGACACGGCGGGAAAACGCGCGATGGGCTATTACGATGCTAACGATCTCCCCTATTACTATTTCATGGCGACCGCGTTCGCCACTTCGGACCGTTGGTTTGCGCCGATGCCAACCAACAGCCCGCCGAACCGAATCGCTGCGTTTGCAGCCACCACCCAAGGACACGCACACGAACCGCTTCAGGAGCTGACCGCACCAACGATTTTCCATCGCTTAGCCGATGCGGGAATCTCCTGGAGGATCTACTACACGTCTACGCTTTCCGGCGGAGCTCCGGCCGATTCGCTGCACAATTATTGGCCAACGTTCGCCAACGCGCATTCGGCGAACATCGTTCCCGTGTCGCAGTATTTGACTGACGTCAAGAACGGAACTCTGCCTGCGGTCTCATTTATCGAGGCCGGGTATTTCAACGGCCTTGATGAGCATCCCTCGACCGGGACAAACATCTCGGCAGGTCAACAGTATGTTGCATCACTCGTGAATGCGCTGATGACCAGTGCCTCTTGGAAAGATTCAGTCTTCATCCTCAGCTACGACGAAAGTGGCGGTACCTACGACCACGTGGTTCCGATAAACGCGGTGCAGCCGGACGGAATCCCTCCGAGTGATCTTACCTCCACCGATCCGCCGGGCGACTTCACTCGCACCGGATTCCGGCTACCGCTAATTGTGATGTCCCCGTTTACACGTAAGGGATACGTCTCCCATAAACCAGCAGACTATACGGCAGTTCTGAAGTTCATCGAAACTCGTTGGCGACTGTCGCCACTGACAAAACGAGATGCAGCCCAGATGGACATGACGGAGTTTTTTAATTTCAGCAATCCACCTTGGGCAACACCACCCAATCCACCAACCGCAAACATGGATGACTCTCGTTGCTACGACGGACTGCCTTAGTGCTCAGAAGCCAAAGGATATTCGAAAGTACCCAGGGTCCCGACAAACGCCACTCAGGAACCCTTGGCTGCAGGAGGAGAGCTTTCTAAACCCCTATCCGTACTCCAAAATAACTACTAAATAAAGACTAAGGTCCTGTGCTGGTGCGCGATACCCAGTGCTTTTGGCCGCTGGTTTTTAGAATTCACTCGCAATTCCAACACGCTATGGAACCAGGACGCTCACTACGTTGGATAAATTGCTCTCATCATTGTTCGCGTCGACGGCAGTAACGGCGTAGTAATAAATCTGAGCAGAGGAAACAGACAAGTCTGTATACGTTAAGGCGGCGCTGCCGGCTTCAATGTCTGTGAAGTTGGATGGGGAACTCTGGACACAGGCGGTAGCCGACGTCACGCAACGATAAACCTTGTATGTGACGTTTGGAGTCGTGCTGGCTTGCCAGGAAATCAGGACGTTGGGAGCACCTGTTCCCGAGAATGACTCCGTCACATTATTGACGCTGCTCGAAAATGACACTTTTCCAGTTGCGGCTCCGGGCGAACCCGCAGCGGGGTTAAACGTGACGGTGTACGGCTGACTTTGTCCGGCGGCGATGGTAAACGGAAGAGTCGGCAGTCCCGAGACCGAGAAGTTACCCGTTACATTAGCCGCGGTAATGGTGAGATTCGTTCCAATCGCGGTCAAAGTGCCAGTTTGGGATGCGCTGTTGGTGCCGTCCGGCACCGCACCAAAGTTCAAAATGCTCGGGCTGACGCTGAGACCTGCCCCGGTTCCTGAGAGCCCGATGGCTGGAAGCGTGTTGGACGCATTGCTCGTAAGAGACAGAGTCCCGGAAGCGCTGCCGGTCGCGGCGGGTGCGAAGCTGATATTAAAACTGGCGTTTTGACCCGAAGGGATGGTCAGCGGGAACGTGATTCCGCTGAAAATAAAACCTGCGCCGCTCAAGGTGTCGGTAGTGAGCGTCACATCGCCGTTCGTTGCCATAAGAGTTCCCGTTTGGAGCGCACTGGTGGTTCCCAGATTGACTGTACCGAAACTGAAACTGGACGGCGTCACGGAAAGTTGTCCCACTACAGCAAAGTTCACACCAATCTTGTTCAAGCCGGAAATTACAACTTGCTGGTTAACCGGTGAGAAGACAAATCCGGTCTTGCCTGGGGTTACCGTATAAGTGCCGTTTGTCAGTCCCGTGAAGCTGTAGTTGCCGTTCGCGTCAGCGGTTGTCGTTGCGCTCGCGGCGCCGCTGAGGGTTATCGCTGCTCCAGAAGTAGTATTCGACGGACTGAGAGTACCGGAGAGACTGGCTGTAACGGAGAGTGCAAAGGAGCCCTTAATCGATCCTTGCGTTGCCGAGATAGTTGTCTGGCCAACCGCTATGCCCGTGGCGACACCGCTCGCGCTAACACTTGCTGCTGCCGGATTTGATGAGCTCCATGTCACGGAACTCGTGACGGTTTGGGTGCTCCCGTCACTGTAAGTTCCGACAGCAGTGAGCTGCTCGTTTGCTGTCACACCTAAGGCGGAACTCGGAGCGCTGATCGCGATCGACTGCAGTGTGGCCGGGGTGACGCTGAGTGCAATGATGTTCGAGGTGACACCGTTCTGCGCTGCCGAGATATTGCTGGTGCCGATGCCAGTGCCGGTTGCGAGACCATTCGTGCTCATTGTGGCGGCCGCGATATTCGAGGAACTCCACGTGGCGGAGGCGGTGAGGCTTTGCGTGCTGCCGTCACTGAAGGTGCCGGTGGCGGTGAACTGATCGGTCGCGCCTTTGGCGATCGACACACTGTTGGCAGTGATGACGATCGATTGCAACGTGGCAGCAGTGACGCTGAGCGCGATGATGTTCGAGGTCACGCCGCTCTGCGTTGCCGAGATATTGCTGGTGCCAATGCCCTCTCCGGTAGCGAGACCACTGCTGCTTACGATAGCGGCCGCGGTGTTCGAGGAACTCCAGGTGGCGGAAGTGGTCAGGTTCTGGGTGCTGGCATCGCTGAAGGTGCCGATGGCGGTGAGCTGATCAGTCGTGCCCTTGGCGATCGACACGCTGTTGGCAGTGATGGCGATCGACCGCAGCGTGGCGGCAGTGACGCTGAGTGCAATGATGTTCGAGGTCACGCCGCTCTGCGCTGCCGAGATATTGCTGGTGCCGATGCCAGTGCCGGTAGCGAGACCATTCGTGCCCATCGTGGCGGCCGCGGTATTCGAGGAACTCCAGGTGGCGGAAGCGGTCAGGTTCTGGGTGCTGGCATCGCTGAAGGTGCCGATGGCAGTGAACTGATCGGTCGCGCCCTTGGCGATCGACAGGCTGTTGGCAGTGATGGCGATCGACCGCAGCGTGGCGGCAGTGACGCTGAGCGCGATGATGTTCGAGGTCACGCCGCTCTGCGTTGCCGAGATATTGCTGGTGCCAATGCCCTCTCCGGTAGCGAGACCACTGCTGCTTACGATAGCGGCCGCGGTGTTCGAGGAACTCCAGGTGGCGGAAGTGGTCAGGTTCTGGGTGCTGGCATCGCTGAAGGTGCCGATGGCGGTGAGCTGATCAGTCGTGCCCTTGGCGATCGACACGCTGTTGGCAGTGATGGCGATCGACCGCAGCGTGGCGGCAGTGACGCTGAGTGCAATGATGTTCGAGGTCACGCCGCTCTGCGCTGCCGAGATATTGCTGGTGCCGATGCCAGTGCCGGTAGCGAGACCATTCGTGCCCATCGTGGCGGCCGCGGTATTCGAGGAACTCCAGGTGGCGGAAGCGGTCAGGTTCTGGGTGCTGGCATCGCTGAAGGTGCCGATGGCAGTGAACTGATCGGTCGCGCCCTTGGCGATCGACAGGCTGTTGGCAGTGATGGCGATCGACCGCAGCGTGGCGGCAGTGACGCTGAGCGCGATGATGTTCGAGGTCACGCCGCTCTGCGCTGCCGAGATATTGCTGGTGCCGATGCCAGTGCCGGTAGCGAGACCATTCGTGCTCATCGTGGCGGCCGCGGTATTCGAGGAACTCCAGGTGGCGGAAGCGGTCAGGTTCTGGGTGCTGGCATCGCTGAAGGTGCCGATGGCAGTGAACTGATCGGTCGTGCCTTTGGCGATCGACACGCTGTTGGCAGTGATGGAGATCGATTGCAGCGTGGCAGCGGTAACGCTGAGCGCGACGATGTTCGAAGTCACACCGTTCAGAGCGGCAGAGATATTGCTTGAGCCGATGCCGGTGCCAGTGGCGAGACCACTCGTGCTGATCGTGACTGCTGCCGTATTCGAGGAGCTCCAGGTCGCGGAGCCAGTCAGATTTTGGGTGCTGCCATTGCTGAAGGTGCCAATGGCGGTGAACTGTTCCCTGGTGCCTTTGGGGAGCGATGTGCCAGTAGCTTCAATGATGAGGGACTGGAGTGCAGACGGAGTTGGAGCATTGTCACCACCGGGGACGTTGGGCTGCGCTGGGCCTGGCGCACCGGATCCACCACTACCCGGCGTAGCGGCACCACTAAAGTTGACTAATGAGATCGAAGATCCGTTGATGGAGATTGTCTGACTGCTCGGACTGAACGTGATGCCAGCCTTAATCGGTGTGATTGTGTAGTTCCCGTCGATCATCCCGGCGAACTGAAAGTTGCCATTCGAGTCGGCGGTAGTGACGCCGTTGACCGCTCCACTCAGTGTTACTGTGGCTCCTGCCGCGTTCAGAGGCGGGGCGAGAGTGCCGGAAATACCGTAATTCTGAACAGTTGAATTGGAGACAGGAGAAGCAGGAGACATAGTGGCCTTGCCCCCGCATCCCGCAAGCAGCATTAGGACCGCAACGCCGCAGATGGTGACAGCGCTTCTTAATGATCGAGTTCCCACTGCACCGCTTCTTTCTGCCAGTGCTTAGTTCGGCTTGCTCGACCAGAGGATTAATGGAGCCGTTGTGAGTTGCGATCGCAGGTCCGAGAACTTTCCCGGACGCAGGCGTCGTGTCTTGAAATACCCCGTGAGAAGTTGCGCAGAAGGTCGGGGGAGAGGGCGCAATTGAACCGTACTAAAAGATGTCGTGGGGCAATAGATACCGATGGTGATGATACCGACGTGAGCTGCACATCAACTTATGCCTGCACCGTTTGGCGAGCAAGGAAACAACCGGGAGTTGATCGGACTGTCAACACTCGCGCGTTTTTGTATCGTCCGCGACGTCTAGCGCGAGGACTGAACCTCCGACCCTTGCGCTGTACGTCCTGATTCTCCGCGCAAGTCCTACTCTGTACGGATAAGCCTAAATTGGAACTGTCGTTAGCTAGCGCTGACTACTGCCATAAAGTCTCGTATGCAGCCGTAGCGATTTCGCCCAGAGCTTGACCAGCGACTCTGTTTGAAGCTTCAGGATCGTCGATGGGCAACGGCACCATATTTACGTAGCACGCAAAGATCAGATGCTCTCCCTGCACCGTTTCCATGTAACCCGCCAGCCCCTTCCCGGTCAGCATCAGATTCTTGTTCAGCGCGCTGTACGCGCTATACGTGCCAGTCTTGGCGTGGACATGCCCGGCGGCCGGTGAGTTTACCTGGATTTGGAACAGTGTGCCATCCCGACCAAGTATCGGCAGGCCGCGGTAAAAGTCCTCGAAGTCTTTCTGGGCGCGCATGTACTTCAAGTAGCCGACCATGAAGGCGGGCGTGAAGAAGGCGCTGCCTCCAGCGCCATCGCTCTGCGCGGCTCCGGAAAGATCGAGCCCGGCTTTGCGCAGAAATTCATTTTCCAGATCGAAGCCCGCTTGCTCTGCGTCCTTCCCGTACTTTTTTGAAACTAGTGCTCCCAACAATGAAGGTGTCATGCTGGCATGTAGATTTTGACTGACCTTGAGTGTGATCCTGACGTCTTCCTTAAATGGTGGAGAGACATGCTCGGCGACTAAGTCATCAGGCTTGTAAACCGTCGAGGACACCTGCACATCGGCGCTCAACACTCTTTGGGAAGCCGTTATTCGTACGCCTGCCTGTTCCAATGCCTCGGTCAGCAAAGTAGCTGCGTATCGGCTGGGCTCAGGCACGACATAGGGAGACAATCCTGACCAGCCTGGAGGGACGGAGCCGCTCAACGTGACCGACCAAGTTCCATCAGGGTTGCGTTGCTCGTTTTCATATCGACGACGACCCACACGGGCATTTGATCCAACCTTGCCGGTACGAACGTTGTTGAGGATATGCACGTACGCGGTCTTCGGCGACATTTGCAGCGTCGCTGCAGAACCCTCTTTCTCGCCGGCAGTGACCATCACATCTACAACGTTGTCGTTCACCACAATCGGCGAGAGCACGACGCCAGTTCCTAGTTCGCGGCTGCCTTCCGGAAATAATGAGGTATCAACGAGCACACGACCTTCAATTTTCTTGATGCCTTTCCCGGAAATTTGCTGCGCAAGCTCCCGAATCACCAGCAGCGGATCGCCAGCGAGTCCTTTACTGTCAGGACCGCCGTACGAATGATCTTCGTTTTCAAATGCCAGCGTTCCGTCGGACAGAATTCGGTTCGAAAGGTTTGGATCACCGCTACCGACAAGCACAAGATTGCCTTTCAGCGTCCCATTCTTCTTCAGCTCTCCAACACGATACACGCGCGTGTGGAAGCGATAGTCACCTCCAAACAGCTCGAGCGCGGTCCCTTCCGTTAGCAATTTGGTCGTCGATCCCGGCACGAACAGCTGCTGTTCATTCAGGGCATAGATTATCTTGTTGCGCTCAATGGAGTAGAACTCAATGCCAAAATGGGAATGCGCAAATTCAGGGCGCGACATAATCGCCTGAATTCTCTGTTGCAAATCCTGCGCGCTTTGACCGCGGGCGATGCCAACCAGCATTACCCAGACAAACAGATGCACGAGCAGCGGCCAATACCTCTTCTTCAGCATGTAAGACTGCCCTCCGCGGAGAGACTTTCTGAAGCTCAGGCAGTCCCTTCCGGCATTGCTTGCTCTGTCTCCAATGCTGGTTGTAGGGGTTACCCAGCACTAATCAGCTGGTTCACGGAGCAACCAAGCAACATCCGCCCGCCTTACCGACGGATCAAGAGCACATTCACCGCCTTCACGACCACCTCGACCTCATCTCCGTTTTTCAGGTCGAGTTCTTCAAGTGACTCCAGCGTCATCACAGAACCTATCTGTGTCGGCTTAGGAACCTCGACTTTGACTAGGCACATGAGGTTTCCCTTTTTAATACTTGTTACCTTGCCCACGATTCGGTTTCGAGCTCCGACTTTCATGACCGACTCTCCTTGGATAACCGACTCTTGTTCGCGAGCCAAGTATAGAAGGAAGATCGCCACCGGAACCTGTGACGAGATCGCTCTCAGCGTGCACTCCGGGTAGCACTCGGCGAAAGCGAACGCGACGCATTTCCGGATGAAGGCCACAGGGAAGTAGCGGCTCCATCTCAAGGTTTCTCTCATTTTTGCGATCCAATGACAGGCGCCACAGCAATCGTTTGTTGGGCAAGCGGTTGTTTTTCTCTCGCTTATTCAATCTGCTTACGCGGACTGGGCTGATTTACGAATTTTCAGCAAGCTAGCGCCGATCAATACTCACATAGGTTTTTCCGCAGTCTATTTAGCCGATCTTCTCTAACCCAGCACGATGCAAAACTTTGCACAGTTGAAGGTCTCCGTATGTGCAAGTCTCTGCATATTGACAATCTTCCGGCATTGTCACAGCATACGCGGGTCCTTTCGCGCGAGGGCTCAAGCGCTCGCAGCCGCCACTTCGACCTCTTGAGTGCATCGCTTCCCGATTCGGAACTCGTACTCGATCCGGCCTTTTAGGCTATTGCGATCTCAAGAGGTTTGTATGCGCCACCTTGTCTGCAGAGCGTTTGCTTGCTCCCTTCTCGTGGTTTTGACATTCACTCTCACCGCTAGCCCTGCGTGGGCGCAGGCCAACGTTACCGGCAGTTGGTCCACGCTGCCGTACACAATGCCCATCAACCCAGTGCATGTGGCGATGCTGAGCAACGGCAAGGTGCTGGTGGTGTCTGGGTCGGGGAATGTCGCCGGCAACACAAACTACCAGGCAGCGCTTTGGGATCCACAGGCGGGAACGATCACGACACAACCGGTTGGCTGGGACATGTTCTGTAATGGCATGGTCGTGCTGCCCGACGGCCGTCCGCTGATCAACGGGGGCACGCTGCAATACGATCCGTTCCATGGCGCCCTGAACGATTCTATTTACGATCCGGCAACGAACACCTTTTCCGACGTTCAGAACATGGCCCACGGGCGCTGGTATCCAACCGTGACGGTTTTGGGCGACGGACGCGTAATGACTTTTTCCGGCCTCGATGAGAACGGAGGCACAAACAGTACGGTAGAGATATACACGGTTGGCACGGGCTGGAGCTCGGCTTATGCTGCGGGCTGGACTCCGCCTCTTTATCCCCGGCTGCACGTTTTGCCGAACGGCAACGTCTTCTATTCCGGTGCGACTACGCAGTCGCAAACCTTCAATCCAACGACGCATCAATGGGCAAATATCGCTACGACTCGGTACAGCGGCACGCGGACATACGGCACCTCAGTGCTCCTGCCGCTCTTGCCTGCCAATAACTATGCGCCACACGTGATTATTATGGGTGGCGGCAATCCCTCGACCGCTACCACTGAAACGATCGATCTGTCGGCTCCTTCCCCAGCCTGGGTCTATGGGCCTGCTATGTCGCAACCGCGCATTGAGATGAACGCGGTCATGCTCCCCACCGGCAAAGTTCTGGCTCTCGGCGGCTCTTACAACGACGAAGACACCGCCACCGCGAGTCTCAACGCGGACTTGTACGATCCTGTCTCTAATACATTTTCCTCGGCCGGTGTCACCGCCTATGCGCGTTTGTATCACTCGGTAGCGCTGCTCATGCCGGATGCAACTGTTTGGTCCGCAGGCGGAAATCCGGTGCGCGGAACTTACGAACAGCATATGGAGATCTATCAGCCGGCGTATCTGTTCACCACCGACGGTTCAGGCAATGTGATTCCTGCCACTCGGCCCACGATCGCCGCAGCCCCGAGCACGCTCACTTACGGCAGCATTTTCAACGTGCAGACTCCGGACGCTGCCAACATTGCGTCTGCGGTTCTGGTGCGTGCTGGCGGGGTCACCCATGCTTTCAACATGGATCAGCGGCTCGTGGGCATGTCGTTTTCTGTCGCCGATGCTAACGATCTCACCGTCACAGCTCCTCCGAATGGGAACATTGTGCCTCCGGGGTACTACATGCTGTTTCTGTTGAACAACGCCGGTGTTCCCTCGGTCGCCCGCTTTGTGCAAGTGTTCGCAACTTCGGATTTCAGCGTTTCCGCCACTCCCGCATCTGCTAACGTCTCGCCCGGCTCGAGCACGAACTATACGGTAAACGTTGCGACGACTGGCGGATTTAATGGATCAGTAAGCTTCGGCGTGAGCGGTCTGCCCTCTGGGGCTAATGCAAGCTTCAACCCCACCTCTGTGACTGGGTCTGGGTCGTCAACGATGACCGTGAGCACCACCGCATCGACCCCGCTGGGTAGCTATCCGCTGACCATCACGGCGACGAGTGGAAACTTGACGCACACCGCCTCAGTTACGCTGGTAGTGAGCGCCGCGGCCGACTTCTCTTTGACGGCTACGCCTTCCAGCCAAACTATTGCGCGCAAGTCGCAAGGCGCGTATTCGATTTCCGTTGCGGCGTTAAATGGCTTCTCTGGAGGCGTTTCTCTGAGCGTTAACGGACTGCCGCCTAGAACGAGTTCCTCGTTCAATCCTGGTTCTATTACGGGATCCGGCAAATCAACGCTGAGTGTGAGCGTTAACAAGCCGGCGCAGCCTGGCACGTATCCGCTGGTGATCACAGGAACCAGCGGCAACTTGAGCCATAGCGCCAGCGTCACACTGGTGATTCAGTGATAAAGTGCAGCGAACTCTATCGGCGGAGGTGGTGAGGTTATGCATACGTCGCGCAGAGTTTTTCTTCGGAGTTTGGGAGCCGGTGCTGCGGTCGGTCTGACGCCGGTCAGGTCGCTGGCTGCATTCGCACCCATATTTGAGCCCGACCGAAACGGGGCGGAACAAGGGCAAATCCGGCTGAACAGCAATGAGAACGCCTATGGCCCGCTGCCGACATCGGTAACCGCATTACAAGGCGCTTTAGGACAGGCGAACCGGTATCCGTTTGCCTTCTTCAGAGAACTGCCGGAAGCGATTGCCAGCCTGCACCACGTCCGGCCCGAGCAGATTGTTTTGGGATGCGGCTCCAGCGAAATACTGCGCATGACGGCAACCGCGCTGCTGGGCAGTGGCAAGCAGCTTGTACAAGCCACCCCCACATATGAGGCGATGGAGCACTATGCCCGCGCCATGGGTGCGTCAGTCGCAAGCGTGCCGCTGACCCACGAATACGCCCATGACCTCTCCACCATGCTGGCTAGGACGCAAACGGCGGAGTCGCTCGTCTATATCTGTAATCCGAATAATCCGACGGCGTCGCTCACGCCGGCCAAGGACATGGAAGCCTTTATCGGCCGTCTGCCGAGCTCATCTCATGTCCTCATCGATGAGGCCTACCATCATTTCGCGAATGTGTCGCAGACTTATCGATCGTTTATCGATCATCCCATCGGCGACGAGCGCGTCATTGTCTCGCGAACGTTCTCGAAGGTTTACGGACTGGCGGGAATGCGGCTGGGCTATGCCGTGGCATCGCCAAAAATCGCCGAAAGCCTGCGACGCTTCGCAACAGTCATAAATATCAATGGCATGGTCTCGGCGGCCGCCATTGCAGCTTTGAGCGATACCCAGGGGCTGGCCGCGGCCGTAAAGCGCAACGCCGACGATCGCCAGGAATTCTTCAACCAGGCGATGGCGCGCATGTTAAAGCCAATCGATTCCCAGGCAAATTTCGTCATGATGAACGCTCATCGTCCCGCCGACGAGGTGATCGAACACTTCCGCAAGCACAATATTCTGATTGGGCGAAAATTCCCTGCCATGGACACGCACGTTCGCATCTCCCTGGGCAAACCGCAAGAGATGCACAACTTCTGGCAGGTATGGGATCAGATGGGCGGCGGAATGAAGATGTAAGTCACAACGTTGATCTCCTTCTAGAATTACTTCTTACTTGTTGCATCCAGATCCGAGACAGTGTAGAGAAGCAGCATGCTGCGTCTCCGCGGTGGGAAATAAATCAACCATGAAAATCGGGACGTCCTCCCTCGCGCCCGACTGCATGAATACAAAACCCATTCGTGAAAGCTATGACCGCTTGGCAGATGAGTATGCCCGGCGCCTGTTCGGTGAACTCCAGCACAAACCGGTTGACCAGCACCTGCTTAATCGCTTTGCGGCTGAACTCGTCGGGCGCGGCGAAGTGTGCGACATGGGTTGTGGTCCGGGTCAAGTGGCGCGCTACCTCCGGGATCGGGGAACAAGTGTCTCCGGCCTGGATATCTCTTTGCGAATGTTGGAACAGGCCCGACAATTCAATCCCGATATCTCCTTTCGACAAGGAGATATGCAGGCTCTTGACCTGTCGGACGGCGCTTTCGCAGGGATCGCAGCGTTCTACGCCATCGTTAATATTTCCCACGAGTCTCTGCCGCGCGTGTTTAGAGAAATGTATAGGGTTCTGCAGCCAGGAGGACTCCTCTTGCTAGCATTTCACATGGGCGACGAAACGATTCGTGAGAAGGAGTTGTGGGGACGACCCATCTCCATGGATTTTTTCTTTTTCGACCCTTCCGCTATTCAACAGGGCTTGGAAGCCGTCGGGTTTGTAATTGAAGAAGTGATTGAGCGCGACCCTTATGCCCCAGAGGTAGAACATCAGAGTCGAAGGGCATACATTTTTGGGCGCAAGCCGCAGTGATGAAATTCAGAAAAAACCGGAGCAGGTCAGTCCCATTCTCCCCCGAGATTTCAGGTCTGACCTGCCCCTTCGTTTCTCCCGCTAAGGAGAGCTTTGGCAGTCCGATGATCTCCGGACTGGCATGACAAAGCGGCGTTGGCGTCTCTAGAGAACCGCAGAAGGGGTCATCGATTCGGCGTCCTTCCACGGCCTGGGGGCTCGATTGCCTCCATAACATTGCGGGAAGTTCTTCTCCCCGACAATTGAAAAGAAGCGCTCGTATTCGCGAAAACATTAACCACAATGATGCGCAAGCAAATGCCTAACTGGGACGAATGGCTCGGCGGGTGTCCATTCCTCGAAGGACAAGAGCAAAAGAAAAAGTTCCGACGTGCGGATTCTTGCTCGAACCTCGATTGCGAGTCGAGGCGTGGGCGGCGGGTATATACTCACACCACATAGTTCGGGCTGCGGATTCCGATTTCCTTCGCTCATTCCGCAGCGGGATCTCATGGAAAGACGTTCATAAGCCGGCACGATTGATAGCTGTTTCTCCGGGAGCGTGCCCGGATAAAAGTTCACGCGTCCCCTTTTGGGAGGTCCTTATGGACCTTTTATTCATCCGTTTCGTCTTCATTACGGTGGTGGCGGTTGCGTGCTTTGTGCTGCGCCCGTTTTCGCTTGAGAGATGGGAAGCGGCAGGCGCGGGTGCCATCATTGGGCTGGGAGTGGTCCTTTTCGAGGCCCGCCTGCGCGTGGTCAGCCTAAAACGGCTGATCGGAGCCGTAATCGGCAGCATTCTAGGAATCTTCGGCGCCTATCTCTTTAGCCTTGTCATCCGGGACAGCATCGAACCGGGACGCACACAGCACTTCCTCCAGCTCTTCGTAATGCTGCTGATGTCGTACGTCGGTCTGATTGTCGGGGCCAACAAGGGGGACTTGCTCAACCTGGCGGCGCTGGGGGGAATCTTCGGATCGGAAAAACAGGGCAAGCGCAGCAGCAAGATCCTCGACACCAGCGTGATCATCGACGGTCGCATTGCCGATATCGCAGAGACCGGCTTTCTCGACGGTATTGTTGTTATTCCGCAGTTCGTGTTGCGCGAGCTGCAGCTCGTCGCCGACTCCGCCGATTCACTCAAGCGCAATCGCGGCCGCCGAGGCCTCGACGTCCTGCAGCGCATCCAGAAGATGGCAACCATGAACGTGCAGATCGTCGAAGACGATTTCCCCGCCGTTCGAGAAGTGGACCTCAAGCTCATCGAACTGGCCAAGGTGTATGAAGCCAAGATCATCACCAATGACTTCAACTTAAATAAAGTTGCCCAACTTCAGGGAGTCGAGGTGCTGAACATAAACGAATTGGCGAACTCGCTGAAGCCAATCGTGCTGCCGGGAGAGGGGATGCGCGTCTTCATTCTGAAAGAGGGCAAGGAGTACAACCAGGGGGTTGCTTATCTTGACGACGGCACCATGGTAGTGGTCGATAACGCGCGCAAAATGATCGGCAAGAATGTGGACATCGCGGTCACTTCAGTGCTGCAAACGACTGCGGGAAAAATGATTTTTGGCAAATTCGACGAACGCACGCCTTACCATCAACAACGCCACGAAAGTGCTCCGGCGCAGCCTCCACCTGCCAATGGACCGCGAGTAGAAAGCCGCAGTCCCAGCCGTCCTCAGCCGATTGTGCCGACGGGCGCAGCGATTGAGCCTCAGGAGTGAGTTTCGAATCTTCGAGCGCTGGCGCGGTTTCTCTTCGGATGTATACGCATCACTTAGTAGAGACGCTGCATTGCCCCAGGGCTGTCCAACTTAGACGAGACTGCCACATTGATGAGGCGAGCGGGCTGTTGAGGCCTGCGCTTCTACGGTCGGAAGAACCTTTTTACCTAACGCCTAACCTAACGCCCATTTCCCCGTAAGTGTCGAAGTAGGCCGTGTTGACAACAGGCAATCGTTGCATCGACTGTCCAGACCGTACGGGCCAAGGGCATGAACTACCGCCGCTTGCGATCCATGCGGTACCCAATTGTGAAAAGGCCGTTGAAGCCCTTGTGAGTTGAAGGAGAGAGCGATGCTCGACCACATGATTCTGACTGTCAGCGATATCAAACGTTCGCTGGCCTTCTATGAGGCGGCCTTGAAGCCGCTCAATATCAAATTCTTCATGCCGTATAAGGGCGAAGACGGTCATCCTGATCTGTGGGGATTTGGTGATGGCAAAAGGGCGTTCTTCTGGATAAAGCAAGGGAAGCCCGATCCAGCGGCTATTCATTGGGGGTTCGTGGCAGAAAATCAGAATAAGGTCGATGAATTCTACAAAGCCGCAATGTCCGCTGGCGCCGGGGACAACATTTCGCCCCGCGCACGACTGGAATACTATCCGGGATACTACGCCGCTGACGTATTTGACCCAGACGGATATTCATTCGAGGTCGTCCATAAAAGCTAAATGATGGAACAGCACATCACTAGGGTGAGCCAAGCACGGAAGAAGCCGTCGGCAAGGGGCTGTGATCATGGCCCGTCGTGGCGCTGGTGAACCCCCTGCAGCACTCTGTTAATGGCTTGGGTCTAGCCTGCCGCCAGCACGGTTCACTCGCTGCAATGCACATCAAAGACCGATCCGTTTTCCGCAGGATTTCCACGAGCCACCCGGTGAGACAGTCCGGCAAAAGGTATCTCTACAGTCAGGGCCAAAATTCGCTGCTAGATCCCTGCTTCTTTTTCTATCGCGGTAAAAAGAAAGAGAGTAACTCCCGCGTATGGACTGGTTTAAGGAGGAAATTCCCGTGATTCCCTGCTGCGTTCCCTGCTATCCGAAGGAATCCGCTGGTTTTCGGCAGAATTTGCAGAATTGTGGCCCACAGCAGAAAAATTCGCTGCGAAATTCCCTGAAGCAGGGAATTTAATTTGGACAGTCCCTGCATTGCCGCGTCTCCGTTCCACTTCACTCATTCATATCTGAGCGCCACAATGGGATTTACCCGCATGGCCGTCCGCGCGGGGACGGAACAAGCTGCCATGGCGACCAGAATCAACAGCGCGGCGGTAATCAAGAAGCTGGGAGCGTCAAATAGGCCGATGCCGTAAAGCAACGTGCCCATGGTTCGAGACAATAGGGTGGAAATCAGGAGGCCAACTGTCACTCCGGCCACTACCATGGCTAGGCCGTTTGCCAAGATCAGCCGCATGACATCTCCCCGCTGCGCACCCAGGGCCATGCGCACACCGATCTCCTGCCTGCGCTGGCTCACCGAATAGGACATCACGCCGTAAGTTCCAATCGCAGCCAGCACTA
>Ga0207110_10111_pt1 | contig 20324 bp, 17 predicted proteins | sample Alteio_BWMinHeat_74_FD_153582 | JGI IMG/M metagenome (GOLD analysis project Ga0207110, IMG submission 153582) | Enriched cells from forest soil in Barre Woods Harvard Forest LTER site, Petersham, Massachusetts, United States -... | ecosystem: Environmental > Terrestrial > Soil > Temperate forest >...
GGAGCCATGAAACGAACCAAGTTTACTTACGGCCAGCTTGACAAGGTATTGCGGGGGTTAGGGTTTTCTTGCCGTTTGGACAAGAAGGAACCGCCTGCACGAGTATACGAACACAAAGAGACGGGCGCGCTAATTGCGCTGCCGGCGTTTCCTAAAAGGAATAAAGTGCTGGGCTACCATCTGGTCGCGGTGCGAACGACGCTGGACCTAAATGGGATCGCCGAGCCGTCAATCTTCGAGGCCGAACTTCAAAAGGCGGGCTGAGGGCCTGACGGCCGAACATACGCGCATTGGGTAGCCAGGTGGACGTGACGGTGACGAGCCCGCAATTTCGGAATAAACGGGAACACTTCGCAGAATGGAGCAGTCATTCGGCAACGCCAAATAAGCAGGCGTTGTAACCTGAACGGCAGCATCGTAACGCAAGTCCGGCCCTGCTCGTCAGAACTGTTCTGCCAACTGCGGTAGTTCGTGTTGATTGGCCTCGTTTTGCTCGCACATGTGAAATGGCGATTCAATGCCTGGTCAGATCAGTTTACTGCAGGCGCGGCAGGCGACGATGGTCCACTCTGGAGTTGTGGTTCAATGGCTTCAATATGAAGGCGCTTTTTGTTCTATCCAATCGCTCTGACTATGGTGGTGGTCCCGATGTTTCCAGGTTGCTCTCCAAGAGGCGGTGCGAAACCTCAATCGATTGTTGTGCACGGCAGTTATACGAATCACCCTCCTACTACCGAGTACTTTCTTCCTTGTAATGAAATGCCCAGTGGTGTAAGGCAGTCTCTGCACCCCTGGTTACGCCAAATGATCGGCTTAGAATCTGATAAGGTCGCGGTCATTTTGCGAGATCGTTGGGCGAGTATCTCGATTCCATGCCTGATGGAGCTTCGAGCCATTCTTTTAGAAGACTTCCGTCCAGTTTCTGTTTTCACGCATGACAAAGGGGGCTGGCTTTGCCTGGCTCGACCAAACCGGACAGAATCAGACGTGGGCGACATCCTCCTTGTTCCGCCACCCCCCGATGAGAAGGTCGTCGAATTAGGCCTCAAGAAATGTCTGTTTGCGAATATGCCGGCCATGAGGTCGTTTGTAAATGATTTCGGATCCTTGTACGAAAACATTCCTCCGCATGCCGGCGATTTCCGCGTTCCAAATGAATGGAAAACGCTTTTCGACTATTGGGGCGAGGACAATGGTCGTTATGGAAAATGGTATCCTGAATGGTCCGGTTCATTGGTAATCTACGGATCGAGTGTGGGCGACATGGTCTTGCTTCATCCAAAAGGCAAACTCGTGTGGTTGGGCTTTGCCGAAAACGAGCTATGGGAGCTTTCGGACAACTTCGATGAGTTCGTTCATCGTTACGCCAAGTATCGGCGAAAGTCCCGCTTCGGCCTTGAAGGGGACATACTTGCTCGCTAACACTGATCGCCCATCTGCACTGGCCGCTGCCAGGGCCGTTTGCGTAAGCGTACCCAAATGAAGACCCGACAACGCCAATCACGCGCGAAGGTCCCGCCCACCGATCTCGAATGGGAACGGATGAAGGCCACTCAGCGCAACCTCGATCACAACGACGCGGTTCAAGAAAGTTTCTATCTCCAGCAACGGTATTACTCATTGTGGGGTGACGGCGTGGCTTCTTCGCCGGTTGATCTGAATCTGCTCCTAAGGAACTTAACCGCGAAGAAAATCCCGTTCGTCCTGACAGGCGCTCACGGCATCGGTGGGTGGACCGGGCGGCCCAGGGCCACGAAAGACGTGGACATCCTTGTTAAAGGAGAAAGAAACCAAACTCGCGCCGTCAACGCCATCAAGTCGCTTTATCCGCAGCTTGAGGTGCGTGAATTCAAGGGTGTTTTCGGTTTCTTCATCCCCGGCGAAAAGGAATCGGTCATCGACGTGACTTATCCGCATCGCGCCGATCAAATCGAGACACTGAAAAATCCCACCTGGACGGAGAAAAAGGAGGAAGGGTTACGATACCGTGTACCGTCGTTGGAGGAAGCCCTGGCAAACAAATACGGGGCCATGCTCACGCCGACTAGATCAATAGGCAAACGGCAGCAAGCCATTGTGGACTTCTCATGGATGGTCAGCCACTCGTTGGACAAGGGCCGGCAAGCCATCGACCTTGAGCGGCTCGAAATCCTGGGTGAAATGGTAAGGCCGGGCGGAGGTGGAAAGGAAATCCTGTGGCTGGTCGAGGAGGTGAAGGCCGGCAAAGCCATAAACCTCGACACGCTGGGGTAGCTGGCGCAACGAGTGGAGTTCGGCGCTCGACTGTGATAAGATATGCTGAAATGCTTCGGTCCGCTAAATCGAAAAACGAACTAACGATCGCGTTCGGAGATCGATCCATGCAAGCCTTTAACTCGCCAATCTCCCGCCGCACGATGCTCAAGGGCGTCGGAGTGTCGCTGGCGCTGCCCTGGCTGGAGGCACTTCCGCTGGTCGCACGCGAGCCTGTTTCCGGCCTGCCCTCGGCCGTGCCGCCCAGGCGCTTTGCCGCACTGTTCATGGGCAACGGCATCAGCCCCAAGAATTGGTGGGCGAAGGGCTCGGGCGCCGAAATGGAATTAAGCAAGAGCCTGGAACCCCTGTCTGCGCTCCGGCCGCGGTTGAACGTCGTTTCCGGGCTGTTTAACAAGGCGGCCACGGGCGTCGGCATTCATCCTGGGCAAACCGGTAACATCCTTTCGGGAGCGGCGCTGCAAAAAGGGGCAGTGCTGCGCGGCGGCGTGAGCATGGATCAGGTTCTCGCCGCGCGCTTCGCGGAAGAGACGGCGCAACCCAGCCTGGTGCTGGGCTGCGAACAGCCGATCACCGGCTACCACGAAACAAACTTCTCGATGGCCTACAGTTCGCACATCTCCTGGCATGATGCCAATTCGCCTGTGCCCATGGAAGTTTACCCATCGCTGGCATTCGACAGCCTTTTCGACAACCAGGGCAGCCGGCGCACGGTCAGCATTCTCGACCGCGTCAAGGATCAAACCGCGGCAATCAATCAGCGCGTCAGCCAGGCCGACAAGGCCAAGCTAGACGAATACCTGACCAGCGTTCGCGAAGTGGAAAAGCGCGTCTCTCGAGTGCGGCAAACGAATCCTCCGGTCGCTCACGCTCCCGGCTCGCTGAGCCAATTGAAACGGCCCGACAACGGACTCCCCGAAGACATCCGCGAGCACATGCGGCTCATGTGCGACATCATCGCGCTGGCTTTCCAAACCGATAAGACGCGCGTCGCCACATTGCTGTTGTGCCGCGACCTTTCGGGGTTGTTTTATCCCTTCCTCGACGTGCGAACGGCCCACCACCCCACATCGCACGACGATCAATCCGACGCCTACGAACGGGTGACGCGCTATTATGTGAGCCAGTTGGCATATCTCGCTGACCGATTGGCCATGATGCCTGAAGGCAATACAACTGTGCTGGATAACTCGTGCCTGATGTTCATCTCGAACCTGTGGTCGGGCAGCCAGCACGATTCCAGTAAGGTCCCGGTACTGCTGGTGGGCGGCCTGGGCGGTTCACTCGTCACGGGCCGCGTGCTCGATTTCAAAGAGCACGGCGACGATAATCGCAAGCTGTGCAGCCTGTACCTGTCGCTGATGAACCGCATGGGCATGCCAGCCGAGCGCTTCGGCGATGCCATTGCGCCGCTTGCCGGCCTGTGACCCACGCCTGCCGGGCCGTTGCTTGGGAACGAGTGCGGCGCACTTGACGCGGTCGACCACGCCGATTCCTCGATGAACTGTCAAGTTTTCAACCGCAGTGCTTGATTTCACTGCGACTGCCTCCATAACATCAGCGTTCAGCCTGCGCCTGGGGTTAGGCGAAGTTATTTGGGAGGGCGGTATCATGTCGGACGCTGCTCAAACCGCGCCGGCGCTGCCATGCGTCGTTCAGCTTGGCTTCGCAGGATCGCGGACATTGTTTTCGCCGGCGCCGGCCACAAAGACGGACTCAGATCGGTTTCGGGAAGAACTTCAGCGATACTTGACCGGGCGGCTGAAGAAGTTGCCAGAAGAACTCAAGCTCGACGGGCAGTATTTCTTGTGCGGAATTTCGCAGGTCGCCATTGGGGCGGACATGTTATTCACCCAAGCCTGTGCCGAACTGAAAACACCGCAACGAATTTTTTTGCCCCAACATCGCCAGGATTTCCTCAACGCAACCGCCTCGGACGGCACGCCCGACTTCACAGACGAGGAGCGAGTGAAGGCCGAACGGCTGCTCGCGGGAGAGCAGATCATTCAAGAACGCGTCGTGGCCGACGCAGCGGAAAGGACAGCGCGCTTTGACGAAGCGAACCTGGAAATCCTGCGCGTTAGCGACATCGTTGTCTGTCTTCTTCGCGAGGATGCAACCGGCAAGGCAGGCAGCACGTCCGACTTGCTGGAACGGGCCAAGAAGCGGAACAAACTCACACTTGAAATTCGCTTTACCGTGGCGAATGGTCATGTAGAAATCCATGAACAATGGCACAATCGAGACCAGACACAGGGCTCTCAGTGGCCGCGCCTTCCGGCCGACTTGCCGGTACCGGATCAAACGATTCGGCCGGACAAGGAAGGGTATCTTGGCGGGCTTTATGATTTGGCCAGTCAACATGCTAAGCGGCATCAAAAGCTGTTTCGGCTCGCGGCGCGGATTATTATTGGTACCCACATTGCAGCCACGATTTGCGCGACGTTGGTGCTGGCGTTCCACGCCAGCGTCAAATACCTGTTGCTCCTGACTGCCGGACTGCTCCCACTGGAACTTGTGCTGCTGGTATCGGGGTTCTTGGTGCACTTCTATCTCCACAGGTCCCGCGCAGCTCGTGTCTGGGCGCTGTCCCGTTTGGTAGCCGAGATCCTCCGTTCGATCAAGGCGCTGCAACATCGGCATTTTCAGCTGCATTATCTCTTTCAATTGCCCATGCCGCTCGATATGCTCCCGCTGCTGCGCACGATCAACGTGCTTCATTTGCGTGCTACAAGACCGCATCGCAACGACCCTTGGGAACAGCAGCGCGACGCCTACATTGCGAACCGGCTCGACGACAAGGACCACGGGCAGCTGATCTATTATGAAAAGGAACGAACCAAGGACGAACGCCGCTGGCGCATTTGCAACTGGACCTTTGGCGTATGTTCGTCCGCAGCCATCCTGGCGGTCCTGTGCAAATTAATTATTGTGGGCTACGTGGTGTTTGGCGTGAACGATTGGGATTTACTCCACCTGACACGGGACTTCCTAGGAGTTCTCGCCATCATCTTGCCGCTGCTGTCCGTGGCGGCGCTATCGTGGATGGCGGCCATGGATTTCGAGGCGCGAATTCACACCTACACCGAGACACTCAACTTCCTGAACAAACAGCGTCCCCTTTTGGAACAGGCCAAGTCCGCGGCGGAGTTCGAACGCCTGGTTTTGGAAACAGAGTCCCGCCTCCTCGGCGAAACAGTAAGCTGGTACGCGCGCCGCGCGTTTACCGGCGTGACATGAGTCGATCTTATGTCATCTTCCGCACGCGGCGGTTACTTTCCGCGTGGCTTGGTCGGGGCGCTCTTCGGAACGAGTGACGGATCTATGCGCGACATGGCGACTCCGGCCGCCTCGCGCACCCTGGCATCGTGGTCGTGCAGCGCTTCCTGCAGTGCCGGGATGGCATCCCTGGCTTCTTCGCCAAAATACCCGAGCCCGATGGCAGCGCTCAAGCGGATGTCGTTCTCCTTGTCCTTGAGGGCTTCGATTAGCGCCGGCACGATCTTGGCCGCATCCCCTTTGCGCTGGGGCAAAAGGCGAACGGCGATAAGCCGGTCTTTCTCTTGGGGCGACTTCAGATCCGCGATTAGTTCGTCGGTCGATTTCTTCTTCTTGCCGCAGCCCAGGCACGCCAGCATGCCAAGCAACAAAAGAAAACACGTCCGAGCGCGCATGGCTGAACTCCTCCGCCACAAGCAGCCGATCACCAATCGGTGGCCACTTCGCCTCCGGCCATGGTGCCGAGAGCTTGATACGTATTGGGGTTGATGCTGCTGGTAAGGAAATGCACCGAGCCGTCGCCGAACAAGAAGTTCGCGCCCCGCCCAGTGTGCATGCTGTAAAACGTATCCGGGTCGAAAATCGGGAAGTCGGCGGAGGGCAGGTGAGTCGCGTTGGTGTGACCGAAGACCCAGGCCTCGCCCCAGTCCGCATTGTCGTAAGGCGGGCCCGGCGGCGGAGAGGGGCCACCTATCGGCCCATTCGCCATCCACGCGGGACACCTTCCGCCCGCCACGGCGCCGGTCCAGGTGCTAGGTGCATGGTCGTTGGAGCGCTCTCCGACAAAAATCGTGTTGCTTAGACCATCGGTGACCTCGGCAGCGCGCGTCCGGCTGTTTCGATAAAACGGCCCACGCCCAGCTGGACCGTATAGGCCAGCCAAGCCGTCGGCGCCGGGACCAGGTTGGGGATCCCCCCCGGCGCCGTTGAAGCATTCCTCCCAGCCGTTGCAGGCAACGTAGTTGCTCTTCGCCACCCTGGCGATGATTGCGAAGTTGCTGTCGTAGACATCAATGACCGGCGGGAAGAGAAAAGCATCCGAAGGACACTGATAGATCGCAAGAGGCTGCTGCGAGATTTGCGCGTTTACGCCGGTTCCCACCGGTTGATTGAAATTGATCTGCTTGTACACGTTGTCCTGTTCCAGGTAAGGCAGCAAGTAGGACGCCCAGCCCCAGCCCGGCCCCAGGTCGTTGTCCGGCGTGCTGGTGGGGTCTGTATTGGCATCAACGTAACCGGGAGGAAACCAGTTATTGGCATCGTGGTAATTGTGCATAGCCAGGCCGATCTGCTTGAGATTGTTGGTGCATTTCGCCCGCGCGGCCGCCTCGCGCACCTTCTGCACGGCCGGCAACAGGAGTCCGATCAGGATGGCGATTATGGCGATGACCACGAGCAATTCGATGAGCGTGAATGCACGCCGGGAAGAATTAAACATGATAGCACCTCGTAAGACGAATAGGTCATGGAATAATACTAGGTTATATAACGTATAACTAACGTGTCCAGAGGAAAAATGGAGAATTTGGCAGTCCTGCGACAACTTTCAGCTGCGCCGCATTATGGTCCCGCAAATGAATCGGCTCATGCCCCGAACGGCGTCGCGCTCGGGACGCCATCGGCAATGCCAAGCGTGGACGCACCGATGTTACGCTCGATTTCTTCGTTGCCAACGCCCTGGTGCGGCGCTATGATGAACATCGCCTGAATTCGCTGTCCCCGTAGCTCAACTGGATAGAGCGTTGGCCTCCGGAGCCAAAGGTTGCGCGTTCGAATCGCGCCGGGGATACTTTCGCATTCCGACTCATTCCCCGAGAATCCATTGCCATCCCCCATTCAGAAATTTCGCCAGCAGTTGCAAGCCGGCCGGGTCGCCCTGGGGCCGATGGTCACGCTCAGCGATCCGTCGATCACGGAAGCGCTGGCCGGCAGCGTCGATTTTCTTTGGTACGACCTGGAACACACGGCTATCGGTCTGGAGTCTCTGAAGGCGCACCTGATCGCCGCCCGCGCGGGGCAAGTGCCGGCCCTGGTGCGCGTGCCCAGCGGCGCCATTGCCTGGATCAAGCGGGCCCTCGACATTGGCGCCGACGGCATAATTCTGCCGCGCGTGTATGGTCCGGGGGAAGTGCGGGAATTCGTCTCGGCTTGCCGCTACCCGCCGGAAGGCACACGCGGCTTCGGCCCGCACCGGCCGGCCGATTATGGCCGGAACATGAACGCGGCCTTCACGGTGCAGGCGAACAAAGATGTCTTCGTGGTCGTGCAGATTGAGACCCTGGAAGCGGTGCAAACGCTGGACGAAATTCTGAAGGTTCCGGGCGTCGATTCCATCGTAATTGGCCCAATGGACCTGTCCGCTTCGATGGGCTTGCTCGGCCAGCTCGACCACCCAAGGGTTAAGGAGACCATTCAGTCGATCGTCAAACGGACCAGGGCCGCCGGCATTTTCGCCGCCATCGGCCTTGGGACAAATGCGGCGCCGGTGGCCCAGGCCATGCGCGACGGCGTCCACTGGGCCATGTGCGGCAGCGACTACAACTACCTGATCCAGTTCGCGGATCGGCTGTACGCGGAGATTCGCAAATAAGAGCGGGTCCAGTGGTGGCGCTTGGCAAAAATCAGGGCATTTCTCACGCCAGTGGGCTAGGGTTTCCTACAATCATCGAAAGTTTGCATTGCTGAGTCATCAATTCATTCCGCAGGAGACTCAACGGTGAGCCAGGATTCAGCCCAAGGGTCCGGCGCTGTCACATCAGCGCCAGTGCCAGACACTCATCCGCCAGCCGTCTGGTTCTTTTTTTGGGGTGAGCTCGCCGAGCGCAGCTCGTACTATGGCATGCGGGCAATTTTGTTCTTGTACATGACGGCGGCCCTCCGCTACCCGGATACCGAGGCTTCGCCGATCTACGCCGCCTTCAAGATGGGCTGCTACTTATTGCCGCTGCTGGGCGGGTATATCGCCGACCGCTGGCTGGGCCGTTACTGGATCATTGTCGGCTTTTCGGTTCCCTATGTCTTGGGCCATTTCATCCTGGGCATTCCCACGCATATGGCCATGTTCTGTGCCCTGGTATTGCTGGCCTGCGGCAGCGGGGTGATCAAGCCGAATATCTCGAGCCTTTTGGGGCAGACCTATGACCAGAAGCGGCCGGGCAAGGAGCGTTTGCGGACCGCCGCCTTTCTCTGGTTCTATTTGGCCATTAACGTGGGCGCACTGATCTCGCAACTGGCCATGCCGGCCATCCGCGAACATCACATCATGTCGAACCTTAGCGCACAGAACCAAATTGAGGCACAACGACTCATCGACAAAGGCGACCGCGACGAAGTGTATAAGCTCACGACGCAAGATGTGGTGGAAGAAGCTTATGCCATAGCGTTCATGTTTCCGACGATCCTCATGGCGATCTCGCTGCTGGTGTTCGCCGCCGGCAAACGGACCTACGCTCTGGAAAAGTTCGACAAGCGCGAACTCACACCCGAAGAACGACAGCAGAGGTTTTACGACACGGTGTTCCTGATGGGTATTTTCGGCCTGTTCATCCTGTACTTCGCCCTCGACCAGTTGATTACCTGGATGATTCCGAAGGACGGATCAACCAAACTGTTTTCTTCGACTATCGCCAACTTAAAACTGCGCCTGATTTTCAGGGCGGCTACGATAGCGATTATCTGGCCCTGCGTGCTCGTCATGATTGCGCGGTCGGTTCTCTCCGCGGGTAAGCGCACATTTGCCGAGGAGAAACACGATGACCGGCCCTTGACGCCCGAAGAACAGAAGCAACGATACAAGACCTTGGCTTATCTCCTGGGCATCTTCGCTCTCGTGATTTTCTTCTGGTTCGGTTATGAGCACAACGACTCGCTTTGGGTAGCTTTTACCCGAGATTATGTAAACCTGAAGCTGCCCTACCGAATCCCGGTCTTGGCAATAGCCTGGCCGCCCAAAAAGGCCGTCATAGATTCCATTGCCCCGGACCAGTTGCAGTTTATCAACTCCCTTTTCGTCATCATCCTGGTCCCAGTGTTCAACATCGCGTTTGGCTTTTTCGACCCCAAGATGCGGATTTTCACGCCCATGCGCAAGATTCTGTCGGGCTTCATTCTGACCGCAGCGTCGGTCGGCATCATGGCAATGGCTGGTTACTTGGCGAAAACAGAGCAACAAATGGTTGGCGGCCAATTGCGCGTAGTGGTCACCGAAAAAGTATCGGTCTATTGGCCCATCATGGCGGTCATCGTGCTGACGTTCGGAGAAGTGCTTCTCTATGGCACCATGCTGGACCTGTCATACGCGGCGGCTCCAAAGTCCATGAAGGGTTATGTCACAGCTTGTTTCTTGCTAACCAACACGCTGGCCAATTTTCTCAACCTGATTTGGATGCCTATGTATGGCGGATCGCTGCCCGACCCGGCGGAAAAGCGCGGCCCCTTCCAACCAGGCCCGTTCTTCGCCATCACGGCAGCGGTAACCGCCGCCGCCGCTGTGGCGTTCATCTTCATTGGCCGGCAATTTGAAAAGAGCAGGAGAGCCGCGGAGGGAACAGTGAGCTGACGTATCGGGTGTGCCGCATGCGTTTCGCGCCCGCTGACAGTTCCCGTGTGCGCGAAACGCAAGTCCTGGTGCTACTCTTCCGCCAGCGGCCGCGAGTCCTTCGCTCTCCCTGGCTCCCCCTCTCCCTGTCTCCCCCTCTTCCCCAGCGGCGCGTAGCGCCAGGCCAGCGCCCCCAGGATAAACGCCCCGCCGATCCATTCGGTCAACTCCGGCGGCTTCTTGTACGTGGCGGTTAGGTACGCCCACAGCGGGCTAAGCAATGGTTCGACCAGCGTAAGCATGCCGGCTTCCTGCGGGCTGACGCTGCGCAGGCCGCGGGCCATGAACCAATACGGAATAGCCAATTGAACGGCGCCGAAGACGACCAGGCAACCTAGCTGCGGCCAGGTGGGCGGGGCAATGAAGAAGATCGCTGGCAATAATACCAGGGCCGCACTGAGGAAATTGACGACCGTCAACCAGCGCGCCGATTCGCGGCTCAGCACGCGCAAGCCTAGCAGTACCGCGGCGTAAAAGATGCCGCTGTTCACCGCCAGCAGACAAATCCACAATTGGTCATCCTGCCAGCCACCCACGACGATCACGACCACGCCGACCAGCGCCATCAACACAGTCAAGAGGCTGCGCCGGTCGGTCGGTTCTTTCCACCAGAACACGCAAACCAGATACATCCATACGGGGGCCGTGTATTGAAGGAAGAGTGCCGAGGCCACCGACCGCAGGGCCATCGCAGTCACGAACGAGATGTTCATGATGGCAAACGCGACAGCCGGAAAGATCATGGCCCACTTCCATGATATGTCCTGTCGGCGCAGCGACGGGACCAGCACGAGACCGGCAAAAAGCACGCGGTAAAAGGCGATGTGCAACGGTTTCACTTCCGGCACATCCAGGTTAAGGAACGTTGGTTGTCGCAAGACGGTGTTGAAGAAACCGTTCAGGCTCCAAAGAATTGCGGCCAGCAATATGAGGAGCCGTCCTTGCAGGGGCGAGAGTACATCCTTGGGTTCCGGCGTGGACATGGGAGATAAGATATGGGCAACGTCGCTGGCGGCGATTCGGGATTCTTGATTGTAGATATGTGGCGAAGAATCGTCAGCTGCGCCGGCCCAGCAGGCGACGGCACCAGCCTGCTTTTGGCGCAGGGAGGCCAACCGGGATTGGTTTCGACGGCGGCAAGGCGGCGTAATAGGCGTGGAACTCAGGATACTCCGCCAACGGGCGAAAGTTCTTCAACCGCCGGCGGGCAGCGAAGACCATGCCGCGAAACCGCCCCTTGCGCAGCGAGCGCAGAACTTGTTCCGTAGTGCCCTTGCGGAACACGGTCTGCCCCGCATGATCGCGGAAACGCAAGTACCATAGCTCCTCAACGCAGTTCTTGCGCTGCACCGAAGACCCCGCCCGCAGATCGGGCCGGGTCTTGTCCATCAGCATGAATTGCTCGGGCTGCTTTGGGCCACGCAAAGCCAGCCTTTGGTTGCGGTAACTCGGGTATCCGTGGGCCAACTGCGTGCGCTCCAACGCTACCAGCACATCCGTCGCCGAACGGTAGCGCTTCCTCGGGTCCACGGCCAGCATGCGGTTCAGGATCGCTTCCAATGCCGTCGGCACTCTCGGGTTCCACAGCGAAACTGGCGTGTAGTACCCGGCTCGCTTCATGCGCAAGATGTCCTGATGATCTTCACCTGGAAACGGCACGCGCCCCGTCAACAAGTGATACAAGGTCGCGCCCAGGGCGAAAATATCGCTGCGGGCATCCACGAAATGCGCGTTGAGGGCCTGTTCCAACGGCATGTAATACGATGTGCCGAAACCGTCGTTCGTCGCGGTAAGTTGCTCGGCGGCCCGGTCGGCCCATTTCACCAATCCCAGATCGGTCAGGCGGGCATGGCCATCCGGCGCCAACAGTATGTTCGAGGGCTTTATGTCGCGATGGATGTAATTGCGGCAATGCAGGTATTCGAGCGCCTGGGCCACAGCCAGGCCAATGTGGACCACGTCTTTGACCTTCATGCGGCCGATTTGCTCCACGCAGTCCTGAGCACTGGGGCCATCAATGTATTCCATGACCAGAAAGTGCCGGCCCGTTTCTTCGTCCGCGCCTGCGTTCAGGCCTTGCACAATATTGCGGTGCATGAGCGTCGTGACCAGGTGCGCCTCGCGGGCAAATCGCCCCAGCTGGGTCCGATCGCCGGCAAGGTCTTCCGCAAGTAACTTGATAGCCACGTGCCGGGCCGACTGGGAATCGTACCCCAGGTAGACTTCGCTCATCCCCCCCTGCCCCAAAATGCGCAGCAGGCGATAGCCCGCCAGGAAGCGCAATGGCGGTTGCGACGAAAACCCCGAATGTTGGTAGTTGGAGTGCATGAACGCATTCCGTTCTAACCAGCGCCAGCCGAATCCGTCAGAATATGGGCCAATCCAATCCGTGGAATTCGCACCGAGTGAGCAAGTGTGTATGAAAGTGTAATCGCCGCACTGGCACTGTGCAAGTGTTTTACGAAGAAAAAGAGGAAATGGTTCATCGCGAGCCAAGCCCCTTGGCGAGCCGCGTGGCGAGCCGAGCCGCGTGAGCGGCCGGGTTGCATGCCTCTCGCTCGACCCGGTCGCTCAAGCGGCTCGGCTCGCCACTTCTATCTCCCCGTGCAAATTGAATGAGTGGTTTCTATAATACAAAAAGGCTTTTCCCAACTTTCCCGCTTGTGAGCCGGTATGCAGGTTGCCAACAAGTCTTCCCCCGCAGCGGAGGATTCATCGCCGAATCCCACGGAAACTGCCCATTTGCTGGAACGGCTGCATGGCAACATCGCGGCCGCGCTCTTCGGCAAGCCTGAGCTGATCCGGTTGGCGGTGGTGGCAGTCTTGGCGGAAGGGCACCTGCTGATCGAAGACATGCCTGGCGTTGGCAAGACCCTGCTGGCCAAGGCCCTGGCGCGCAGCCTGGACTGTTCGTTTCATCGCATCCAATTCACGCCGGACCTGTTGCCAAGCGACCTGATCGGGACCAGCGTTTTTCAACAATCGAGCAGCTCATTCGTGTTTCTGCCCGGCCCACTCTTCGCCCAGGTGGTATTGGCCGACGAAATCAACCGGGCCACTCCACGCACACAGTCGGCATTGCTCGAAGCCATGAGCGACCACCAAGTTTCAGTCGATGGGCAAACCCGCGCTCTCGGCCCGCCTTTCCTGGTGTTGGCCACACAGAATCCGTTCGAGTTTGAAGGAACTTACCCGCTGCCAGAGAGTCAACTCGATCGCTTTCTCATGCGTTTGCAAATCGGTTACCCGGACCGCAAGGCCGAGCGCGAAATCCTCGTGAGCCATCGCAATGGCGAGCCGGTCGAGAACCTGAAAGCCGTGCTGAATGCCGACCAAGTAGTGGTGCTGCAACATCACACCCGGCAAATCCGTTTAGAGGAATCGCTGGCGGACTATCTGCTGGAGATTGTGGACGCCACGCGCAAGCATTCCGACATCGCCCTGGGCGCTAGCCCGCGTGCAGCGTTGGGGTTGTATCGCTCGGCCCAGGCGTCGGCCCTGCTGGAAGGCCGCGAGTATGTTGTGCCGGATGACATCAAAAAGCTGGTCGTGCCGGTCCTGGCTCACCGGCTGCTGACTCACGGTATGCGCCAAGGCGGCCGCGACCTTCCGGTCGTGGGGATTCTCGAAGGAATTGTAAACAAGATTCCGGTGCCGGGGTAAATGATACGTTACTGAGCCCGACGCGCAAGCAAGGGATTTCCATGTCGCCTTGCTTGCGCTGCGGGCTCATGGATCGGAGAAGTCGCCATGCGCTCTGCCATCGCCATCATTTTCGCCTATCTTTTGGCCCTTCCCGTCCTCGCCGATGAGCCAAAGTTGATCCGCTCCGCAAAAAGCGGCCCCTGGTCCGACGCCGCCACCTGGGAGGGCGGGCAGGTTCCCGGCGCCGGCGCGCGGGTTCAAGTTCGGGCCAACGATCACGTTACCTATGATGTGCAATCCGACAAAGCGATCCGGTTCATACACGTGGCAGGTGAATTGTCGTTCGCGCCCGATCGCGACACCCGGCTAGATGTGGGACTCATCAAGATTCAAGCCGGCAGCGATGCCAGCGAAGAGGGCTTCGACTGCGACGAACATTTGGGACCGCAGCCGGAAGGTACGCCGCAAGCCGCTTTCGTTGTCGGCACACAGGAAACACCCATCGCTGCCGGCAAGCTAGCGCTCATTCGCCTGGTCTATTTCGAGGGCATGAAGAAGGAATCGTGCCCGGCCATTGTCTGTTGTGGCGGCAAGATGGAATTCCACGGCGCTGTGATGAACCGGACTTGGGTGAAGCTCGGGGCCACCGTGAAAACAGGTGACACGACTGTTTCACTTTCCGAGGCCGCCAACGGCTGGCGCATTGGCGACCGGATCATCATCACCGCCACCACCCGGCAAAATAAACAGAAGAAAACGTTTCGCGATAGTCTGCGCAGTGGCGGGCAGACCGAAGAACGAATTATCCGGTCGATGGACGGAGCCAAGATTGCACTCGATAAGCCGCTGGAATTCGATCACCTGGGTGACGGCGAGTATCGAGGCGAGGTGGCGAACCTGAGCCGAAACGTCATCGTCGAATCGGCCGATCTCAAGGGGGAACGCGGCCACACCATGTACCACCGCCATTCCACCGGGTCGATCTCTTATGCCGAATTCCGCCACCTGGGCAAGGAGGGCGTGTTAGGACGCTACTCGCTGCATTACCATCTTGTTGGCGACACCATGCGCGGCAGCTCGGTAATTGGGGCGTCGATCTGGGACAGCGGCAACCGCTGGCTCACCATTCACGGCACCAATTACCTGGTGGTGCGCGATTGCGTCGGCTACCAGAGCGTAGGCCATGGTTTCTTCATGGAAGATGGCACCGAGGTCTACAACGTGCTGGACCGCAACCTGGCCGTGCAGGCGTTCATCGGCAAGAAGTTGCAACAACAGGTGGTCCCGTTCGACAAAAATGACGGCTCCGGCTTCTGGTGGGCCAATAGCCACAATGCCTTCACCCGCAATGTCGCATGCGAGTGTGACGAATACGGCTACTTCTTCCAGTGCGCCAAGACGACGAATTTCGACCCTATGTTGAATGTGCAACAACCGGACGGCAGCCAGAAAAAGGTGGACATCCGCACGCTGCCATTTGTGCGCTTTGAGTCGAACGAATCGCATTGCCAGCGCCGGCATGCCTTCAACCTTGGCAACGGGGCGCCGTTTGGCGAGCCCAACGTCGGCGGCGTCGGCCCCGATCCACGCCACCCGTTCATAATTCGCGATACCAAGATCTGGAACGTCCACTGGGCGTTCTCGCCGGTTTCGCCTTGCGTGATGGTGGATGGCATGAACATTCACAACGCCGAATACGGCCTCTGGCGAGCGGTCTATCAGCAGCATGCCTACCATAACGTGGCCATTGACGCGGTGCCGAAAGATACTGTCAACGCCTTCCCCAACGGCATGCGCCCCGAGGAATCGGCATATCCAAAGCCGCTTGAGCCGGTGGACGATTTGCCGCCGATTACCGTCATCACGCAAATACGGACCCTGCCCAACGGGCAATTGCAGGTGTGCGGCACAACCAGCGATAACGGCCCGGTCAAGCGCGTGTTGGTCAATGGACAGGAAGCGAAAGCGACGGCGGCGAATTTCGCCCAATGGGAGATTACATTGCCGGCAATCACGGCCCGAACCTTGTCGGCCCATGCCGAGGATTCCGCGGGCAACATCGAAAATCGACCGCACATGGTTAAGCGGAAATGAGAAAAATTCCCTAACGGAACCTCGACAGCGTCGTTGATGGTGGTACGCGTTCAAGAATGTGGCACTTGTTTTCCGGCAGCACCGAATCCTTCGGCGATTGCAGGCGCCTATTGAGCCATGCGGTTTGGCGTGGGGAAGACTCGATCCAACCTTTTTCCGCTTTTACTTGGAGAGATGTCGATGCGAACGATGTTTACAACTGTGGCGTTGACTTTTGGATTGCTGGTGGCGGGTGTTTCCCCTGCTTTCGCAGCCAAGGGAGTGAAGAAGAACGGTTCCACCACACACAAGGTTCATGGCGTCGTGACCGAGGTTAGTCACGCCAAAGGCAAGAGCGGCAACACCGCCCACGAAGGCGAAATCACGGTCAAAGTCCACCAAGGTAAGAAGAAGGGACAGCCGGCCGCCAGTGGCAAGAAGACCAGTGCGAAAACTGAAAAATTCACCGTGGGTAAGGAAACACAATTTGTCGTCGTCAAAGGCAAGCAGCAACACGCTTCATCCTTCGCTGCGGTCAAAGTCGGCGAACACGTGACTGTCATGGCCAAGGGGCATCATGCCGAATCGGTGGTGATCCACGAACACAGCGGCAAGAAGAAGCCACCCGTTACACCCAAAAAGCCGAAGTAATCAACAAAAAGTTACAGCCGCTTGCGGCTTCGCGTTCGCGGACAGTTTCCAGCGAACGCCAAGCCGCAAGCGGCGTTTTTTTTTTCAGCCCTTCGTCACATACGGCAGCACGTATGGCCCCTTGGGGATGACGGCGATTTTGGCGCCTCGGCCATATTCCTTCAGGCATTCAGCCACGGCTTGCTCCACGGTCGGCACCGGCTCGACGTGGCAGCGGCGCAGCATCTCCGCGGGTAGGCCATCGCTGACCACTTTCACCTTACAATGGGCCACCACTTTGGCGAACTCTTCGAGCTGCCATTGGTCCATAATAAAATAATCCGAACCCATGATCCGCTGTTTGAATTTGTCCAGGTCGGGGTTGTCGGCCAGCAGCTGCTGGAACTCCGCACTGCCCAGACCCTCGCTCAGACTGGCCGCCAGCACAATGGTCCCCCCTTTTTTCACAATCGGCAGGGCGCCGGTCAGCCCTTTGACGGCTTGATACCACGTCGTGTCCAACGGATAGCCCGCGCAACTCGTGACTACCACGTCCACCGCTTCCGCGACCGGGGTTTTGACAATCGTTTCGATGAATCGCACGCCCTCTTCCCAAGCCCGGACCATGTCGCCGGCGCCGACCCAGGTGATTTGCCGTTGGCCGTCGAGGCAGACGTTGACGATGAAATCGCAGCCCGCCATCTTGGCAATGCGCGTGTTCTCTTCGTGCACCGGGTTGCCGGCCACGATGCCGCTGTCGGCATTCGGGTGTTCCAGGAATTTTGGGCCATGCCAGATCTTCACGGTGTCCAGGCCGGCGATGCCTGGGCAGATGACCTTACGGCCGCCGGAGTAGCCGGCCATCAGGTGCGGCTCGATTAGGCCAGTGGTTATCTTCAAATCGGCCCGAACGTAGCGGCGATCAATCCAGGCCGGCACGCCGTTCGGCGTTGTGCCGAGATAATCATGCTCGTCACGGTTTTTCCCATTGTGGTTCTCGATGCGGCAATTGGCGGCGATTTCTGGACTGACGAGTTCTTCGAGCTCCGCACCCTCGTTGGGCCGATGCAAGCCGGTGGCAATGAGGATGAGAATGTCCTTGCGTTCCAGGCCGTTTTCCTCCAGCGTGCGCAAGAGCGGCGGCAGAATCAGGCGATTCGGCACGGGCCGGGTGATGTCGCAAACTAGAATGCAGGCGTTCTTCCGCCCGCGAGCGATTTCTGCCAAGGGCGGCGCGGCGATGGGTTGTTTCAGCGCCTGTTCGATGGCCGCCGCCGGGTTGGCCAATGGCGTCGCCGCCCGAATGGCGAGTGTCCCCACGATGTGGGCATCGGGAAGCTCTACAGTAAGCCCAGTTCGGCCGTAGTCGAGAGTGAATTGCATTTCATAAGTCCGTTGTGCGGTTAGCCGCTGCCCGCAGGGCAGCGGCTAACTATTTCGGCGGCGTAAAGCATCGTTGTCAAGCGCCGGCAATTGCTATATTATCACATCTGCGACCCCGTGACGGGGATGATTATCTGCCACGAACCACGGACTCCTGAATATGTCCATCGATAAAAGCCTCAAACGCAAGAACCAACTGGTCCGGCAGCGCAGCGTGCTGACGCGGGCCGAACGGATCAAGACGCTGCAAGACCAGGAAAAATGGACCGACGGGCGCAGCCCCTTCGGCCTGCCTAAAGTCCGCGTCATCAAACACGTGGTGAAGAAGGCCAAGAAGGAAAAGGTTGCGGAAACTGCCGAAGGCGCCGTACCCGGAGCCGAAGGAGCTGCTGCACCGGCGGCCGGCGCACCGACTGCTGGTGCCGAGAAGAAACCGGCTGGCGACAAAAAACCAGCAGACAAGAAACCAGCAGACAAGAAATAACCGAATTCAGAATGCGGAATTCGGAATGAGTCGATCGCATTCCGAATTCCACATTACGAATTCCATCATGTCAGTCACCGCCTACATTGCGCTGGGCAGTAACCTCGGCGACCGCAAGGCCAACCTGGACGGGGCCGTCCAAGCCTTGCGCGAACAGCCGGGAATCATGGTTGGTCGCGTTTCTACTTATTTTGAAACCGAGCCGGTCGGCGGGCCGCCCAATCAGCGTAAATATCTCAATGCGGCGGTGGAAGTTCACACTTCCCTTACGCCCGAGGCACTGCTGAAAGTCCTGCTCGATATCGAACAGCGCTTCGGCCGAATTCGCGGCGTACCAAGCGCTCCTCGCACATTGGACCTGGACTTACTGTTGTACGGCGACCTGGTTCATTCCGATGCCGATCTCGTCGTTCCCCATCCCCACATGCATGAACGGTTGTTCGTGCTTGTTCCTCTGGTGGAGATCGCCGCGCACGTGAAGCATCCTGTGCTTGGCCGGACAATCAATGAGCTGCATCATGCTCTGGCCAACAATTTGAAATTCGCAACCGAGCATCTAAAGCCGCTTAAGGGGCTTAGCGCCCTGGTCACCGGCTCGACCAGCGGCATTGGCCAAGCGATCGCCGCGGGGCTGACGGCGGACGGAGCAACTGTCATTGTCCACGGGCGAAACGCAGAGACGGCTGAACAAATTACCAAATCATTTCAACAACAGGGCGTTCTCAGCCAGGCGATTGTGGCCGACTTGCGGCACGTATCGTCAGTGATGCGGCTGGCAGACGCAGCCTGGAATCTTTGGCACGGCCTCGACATCGTGGTGCTCAACGCCGGGGCCGACACGCTCACCGGCGAAGCCGCGAAGTGGTCCTTCGAGCAAAAGCTGGCCGAACTTTGGGCCGTGGACGTGCAGTCCACCATCCACTTGTCACGCCAAATCGGGGCGAGGATGAAGGAGCAAGGGCATGGAGTGATCCTCACCATGGGCTGGGACCAGGCCGAAACCGGCATGAAAGGCGAAAGCGGCCAGCTCTTCGCCGCAGCGAAGGGAGCAGTCATGGCCTTCACCCGCAGCTTGAGCCTCAGCCTCGCCCCGGAGGTGCGCGTGAATTGCCTGGCCCCCGGTTGGATCAAAACCGCCTGGGGCGAAAAGGCCTCGGAATCCTGGCAAGAACGGGCCGTGCGCGAGACTCCGCTTCAGCGCTGGGGAACGCCCGAAGACGTGGCGAATGTAGCCCGCTGGCTAGTGTCCCCGGCCGCAAAATACTTAACGGGTCAAATAGTGCGCATTAACGGCGGCGCGGTGCGGTGACGGCGAGCGTTGCAGCGTAAGCGCGACGTGGCCTTCAACCATGTCGCGCCTGCGTTGCGACGCTCGCCGTTGCAAGAATAGGTAATCCGTTAGCAGAAATACGGATCAAACTTGTGCTTCAGCCGTTTGCTGTTGATATTGAACTTCAAGAGGATTTCGTGAACAGGCTCGATGGGGATGTTCCAGTCGATGGCCCAGGCGATGATGTGCAGCTGTTCTTGTTCTGACTTCAACCGATCCACGATGCGATCAAGCAATTCGGTGTGTTCCGTAAACGTGCGGGTCAGCAGGCCAAAATCGTCCGAATCCAGCTCCACCCAGAAGCGCGTCCCTTGAAGATGCTCAAGCCATTTCGACCTTAAGTAGCCAGCCCAGTGCTTTTGAACCCACCTCCGAACGGCTTCCTCGCCCAAGTCGCAGCCGGCTTTCTCGCTTTCAATCCATTTGAATTTCAGGGCTTCATTTTCCGAATCGACGTAAACGCTACAACGTTCTACCGAACACTGGCCAGGCTGCATTTCGCTGGCACAATGAACGACGATGTCAGGCATGATCATGGGAGAGGCCTTTTCACGCCAGAAACGAGCTTGAGACTGCCATGTCATCATGTTGTCGTCCTCTAAAGAAGGATCACTGTATTTTATCCTAGCGTTATTTGCGGAATCAAGCAA
>Ga0207110_10091_pt4 | contig 20018 bp, 17 predicted proteins | sample Alteio_BWMinHeat_74_FD_153582 | JGI IMG/M metagenome (GOLD analysis project Ga0207110, IMG submission 153582) | Enriched cells from forest soil in Barre Woods Harvard Forest LTER site, Petersham, Massachusetts, United States -... | ecosystem: Environmental > Terrestrial > Soil > Temperate forest >...
TTACCCGCAGCAGCACCGTAAATCTCAACAAAAACATTCACCGTTTTCTCGAGGCGTTTTGCGACAAAGGCCGATTGCGGTCGCTGCTTGAGAAAATTCCAGTGCGCGTTGTGTTGAACGACAAAACCGCGCTTCTCGGCGCCGGACACGTAGCCATGGTCCATACGATCAAGGCGGCAAGCCAGTCAAGACGAATGATCGGATAATCAACGGAGCGCACGCAACCAATCATGATGAAGCCTGCTATCCGCGTTCTCGACGATCTGCAACAAGTGGCGCAGGCGGCAGCCGACGAGTTCATCAGTCGCGCTCGCCGCGCCATCGAACATCACGGCCGGTTTACCGTCGCATTGTCTGGCGGATCCACGCCAAAGGCTCTGCATGCTGTACTGGTAGAACGCGCCGCCAAGAATCCCAAAATCGTCGACTGGTCGCGCGTCCAGATTTTCTTCGGCGATGAACGGCATGTTCCGCCTGACCATCCAGACAGTAACTTCCGCATGGCCAAGGAAACATTGCTCTCAAAGGTTCCCATTCCGTCCGCGAACATTCATCGCATGCGGTGCGAAATTCCCGACGCCGCCCAGGTTGCGGCCGAATACGACAAAGAATTGGTTTCCGCCTTCCAGCTCAAAGGCGACGATCAGCTCCCGCGCTTTGATTTCATTTTGCTTGGAATGGGACCGGATGGGCACACAGCTTCGCTTTTTCCCGGCACTACGGCAGTCCACGAGGCCCGGAAACGCGTCGTTGCTAACTGGGTTCCGAAGTTGAATACGTGGCGCGTTACCTTCACGTTTCCTGTCATCAACCATGCGGAATGCGTGTTGCCGATGGTCAGTGGGCACGACAAGGCCGCAGCGTTCCATGAGGTTATGGGGCAGGGAAGCGCCGATATGTATCCGATCAAATACCTGCATCCAACCCATGGGGAACTGACCTGGATCATGGATCGTGCGGCTGCGGGGCAAAGTCTCCGGCAGGGGGCATGAACAAAGTGTGCGATGATTATGCCCGCTTTGGTTTCGGGGGATCCGCAGGCAGAATCTCGGGGCACGTAGCTTCAACCTGTCTGCGGTACGGCTAGCGAACCGCACCCATTCATCAACGACTCGTCCCAATGTCGTTGCGTATGCGGGTGGGCATGTTACATGTTCGCCAGATAGGCATTCGAGGAAGAACATGAAATCGTGGCAACGTCGAGCATGGCAGCGTACTTCAGTCGGCCGCTGGCTGCTATGCAGTTGCCTCGGAACGATGATCTGTTGCCAAAGCAATGCTCAGTATGTCGCGCCCGCAGGCACCATCCCCGCCGTCAACGTCGGCGGCAACTATATGGAATCACAGTTCGCGATGCTGGATTTCTCGCAAAAGCTTTTGGAGGAACAAAACCGGGCAAGCGAGGAGCAGAGAAAGCAGAGACAAACACTCGTGGACTCTGGAACAGTGTCCGTCCTCGACTTGCAAGCGCCGCGCAAGGCCATTGAGGAATTCAATAAAGGCGCCGAGTTCTTAAAGAATGAAAACGCGAAGGAAGCAGTGATCCACCTGGAAAAAGCGATCGCTGCTTATCCAAACTTTGTGTCCGCTCATAGCAATTTGGGGATTGCCTACGGCGATCTCGAGGATGGCACACGAGCCAAAAACGAACTCGAAACTGCCGCTATGCTGGACCCAAAATTCGCGGCTTCCTATGTGAATCTCGGCAAGTTCGAGCTCTCGCGGAAGAACTTTGAGGCTGCAGAATCGAGTTTGCAGAAGGCTGCGACACTGCGTCCCACAGACGCAAAGGTACTCACGGTCCTCGCTTATGCGCAGAACTCCAACCATCAGTACCATCACGTGATCGAAACCGCTACCCGAGTTCACGGCTTGTCGCACAAAGGACTCGCCAATGTTCATTATCTTGCTGCCTCAGCGGCCATTGCCTTGAAGGACTTCGACGCAGTGCAGCACGAACTTGAGCTGTTCTTACAGGAAGATCCCTCAAACCCGCTTGCGCCAGCGGCGACTAACAATCTCAAAATTTTGGCTTCATTTAAGTCCTCTCCTCAGCCATCAGCTTCGGCCGATTCCCAGCTCAACACCAGCACAGCGGTGGTGCAACAGATAAGGACATTTCCCAATTCCGATGCGCTGAAGAACGCATTGGCAGGCCTTGATGCAACTGATGAGGTCTGCGCGGATTGTTCGACAGTAAGTGAAGCAACTGTTCCCGCGCCTGTTGTCGGCGCCGCTCCGTCGAATGCTGCGTTCGTAAAAAGTTCAGGAGGAGTCTGGAAGATTCGCGATGTTGTGGACGAGGTAGCGGTTTTCTTCGCAGTGACAAACCGAGCAAGCCTAATAGATGGTCTCGAAGCGAATGATCTTGCGATTCGCGATGACAACAAACCGCCGGTTAAGGTCCTGCAGTTTGCTCCGCAGTCGAAGTTACCACTCCATCTCGGCCTTCTGATGGACACGAGCGGCTCGCTCAAGTCACGTTTCGATTTCGAGAAGAAGGCGGCCAGCAAGTTTGTCGAAGGCATACTGAAAAATCCTTTCGATCTGGCATTCGTAGGCGGCTTCGCGAACGATGTGAATGTCAGCCAGGATTTCACTGCCGATACTAAGGAGCTTTCAAACGGCATCGATCAATTGACCATTAACGGAGGCACGGCCATCTGGGATGCCGTATCGTTCGCATGTTGGAAGCTGGCTGCATTTCCGGAGAAAGAGCGGGTCGCTAGAGTCTTGGTTGTGTTAACGGACGGAGAGGACAACGCCAGTCACATAACCCTAAAGCGCGCCATCCAAGTGGCGGAATCCACCGGCGTGACCGTCTATACCATCAGCACCCGCGATTACCAGGATCTACACAGGTACGGTTTCTCGGATGCCGACAAAGTATTGCAAGCTCTTGCAGAGCGCACCGGCGGCGAGGCCATGTTTCCAGGGGAGATGGACGCACTGGACAAGACATTCTCCAAACTGCGTGACGTAATCCGCAATCGTTATCTCGTCGCTTATAAGCCGGCGGATTTCCGAAGCGACGGACACTATCGCAAGATCAACATCGTTGCGATGAAGAATGGAAAGCGTTTCAAAGTTCATGCGCGCGAGGGATATTACGCTCCCCTGGAAGCGAAGAACTAAGATCCGATTCGCCATTCAATTTCTAACTGCTTTAGCAGTTTTCTCCAGTCGCTTCCAATAGCGCTGGATTGGATCAATCGGCGAAAAAGTTTGCGAGTACAATCCTTCGCATGCGATTCCTGAAGACTCTGACCTCCTTGGCCCTATCGCTTCCTCTGCTTGCCTGTACCGAGGGTAAGCCTCCACAATCACAAGGTTGGTCGGCTGCTACTGGAGCCGAGGCTTACGAACGGCTTTGGTGGAAAGCGCTTCAGGAACGAGACTTCAAGACCGCCGAATGGCATTTAGCTCCGGTCTATACCCTCACTACGACTTCCGGCATTCGGGATCGAGATGAGGCCGTGCATTACTTTCAGGGTCTCGACTTGGCCAGCGTCAGCATTGCGGAACTAAATGTACAACCGGAAGGACCCGACATGGTGGTGAGTTATGTCGCCACCCTGCAGACTCGGACCTCCGCAGATCCGAAAAGGTATTACATGTCAACGGTTTGGCAGCAAGTAAAAAAAGGCTGGGTGGCCATCGCTCACAACGAGACTCCTGCCAGAGCCACCGAAACACCATGAGTGTAATTCCTCGTTTCAACTTCCATGTAACCGTGGTAACCTGACGCGCTATCAGGAACAACCGAATTGCCTGTTGAGGCAATCGTTTGCCCGCCAGAGACAGAAGTGTACAAGGCGCGGGCGCCCCCAAGCCCTTAGAACCTTTGCGTTGGCACCTCTTTTGCGGCATATCGGCAAGGAATAATGATGGAGCTTTGCTGGGTTACCTAGGGCATACGCCCTAACGACGGTCAGGGCAGCCCCTCCGTACTTTGAGCAGCATTCCTTTTCCTGAAATGATAAAGGGGTTCCAAAATGGGGATGGCAAACGTGACAAACCGTTCGCGAAAAGGCGAAACCGGTTTCAGCTTGCTTGAAATGCTCGTGGTTGTTGCCATCGGGGCGATCGCCACAGCCTTTGCCACAGTGCAGGTAGCTACGGCCGTGAAAGCGGCGCACATTAACGACGCGGTGCAGTTGGTTGAAAAACAACTTCGTTCCGTGCATCAGAAGGCGATGGACACCCGCTCCGAGTACATCGTCACTTTCAATGCGCCGGGCATAATCATCATTCAATTCCTGCAAAACGGAGTGTTGCTCAATGCAGGAAAGATTAACCTCGCCGGCGACGAGCAATTCCTGTTGATCCCCGGTGTTCCTGTCGGCGCAAAGACGCCTGACGGATTCGGTAATGGGAATCAGGCTATCGATTTCGATCAGGCCGTTGGCGGCGGCTCTAACGTACTTTTCTTCTATCCCGACGGAACCGTTCAGGATGGCGTCGGCAACCCGAATAACGGTGTGGTTTACATCGCGCGGACCAACGATTTGTACAGTTCCCGCGCCATCACGATTTGGGGGGTAACCGGCCGGATTAAAACGTGGACATTAGTCAGCAACGGAGGAGCGCCTCGATGGCAATAACACGGACGAGATCGCGCAAGGGAAATAGCAACCGAGGTTTCACGCTGGTAGAAGTGATCATCTCCGTTCTGGTGCTGACGGTCGGAATTGTAGGCCTTTTGGCCGCCTTTGCTGCCAGCCTTGCCACGCTTCAGCAGTCGCGAGAAGACTCGATTGCGCGGCAGGAAGCGCAGCAGTTCATTGAAGGAATCTATGCGGCGCGAAATACCGGTGCTGTCAGCTTCAGCAATCTGCAGAACCAATCGCAAGATCCGGTGAATGGTCTTTTTAAGGATGGATTGCAGCCGGCCAATCCGGCTGGACCGGATGGCTTAATGAATACAGTCGATGATCTGGCGGCGCTGGAAACTGGACCAGACGGTAAGCCTCTGACGTTGCAACGACAGATTCTCTTTACTCCGTTTTTTCTTGCCGATGGCGTAACGGTGAATCCCGATTTACGCAAAATTACGATCACAGTTCAATATGGCACAGGAAACCTGCGACGCACTTACCAGGAGATTACTTACATCTCCACGTATCGTTAGAAGAACTGTATGAAGCGCACAGAGAAACAGCTCGCGAAAGGCTTCAGCCTTGTTGAGGTTCTCCTGGCCATGGCGCTGGGCCTGATTGTGGTCGCCGCCGGCGTTGCAATGTTCAAGAGTGCTACCAATGTGACGCAAACGGCTTTTTCGCGATCTGATATGCAGCAAAACGCTCGTGGCGCATTAGCCATCATCACCCGTGACTTGTCGCAGGCTTCGATTGGCATACCCCAAGCGGGAATTGCGCTTCCCTCGGGCGCAGGTGCCGGCCAGGCGCTGGCTGCTTGCGGCGGTCCCAAAAACCAATGTTTTCTCACCAACGGCGCGTACCCGAATAACCTGCTCGCTCCGGTTGTGCCCTTTGACGCCCAAGGCGCCAATAAGACCGACGCAATTACAGTCGTTTATATCGACAATAGTTGGCCCGTCAGCAACAAAACTGTGACAACTATGGACCCGGCGGGAGTGAATGTCACGGTGGACACAAATACCTACGATGTCAATGGCAACGCGGCCCCGGCTCCTACCGGTCGTGCTTATAACGATCCCGTTTACGGATCTAAAGTCGGCGACCTGATGATGATCTTTAACACCAATGGTTATGCGGTAGCCGCCGTTACGGGCGTTGGCGGTGGCGGTGTGCTGAACCTAACTCCGGGTGATCCGGTGAATATGAACCAACCCGGCGCCGCTGCCGGGAACGTGAAGGCTTTGGGGTATGGTCCCTGCGTCCCTCCGAGCCCTCCTCCTAACCCCCAGATTTGTCCTACTACTACCGCAGCTCGCATTAATGTCGTGACTTACTTCATTCAGATTAATCCTGGGCCGGACGGAGTATTGGGCACTGCCGACGATTACCCGGTGCTGATGCGTCAAGTGAATGCGCAGAATGCGATTCCTCTCACTGAGTATGCGTCCACCATGAACATTAACTACGACATCTTTAACAGCACTACTAACACCTACCAGGCAGCTCTCGACGGAACATTGGTTCTCAATGCCAGCGAGATTCGAAAAATCAACATCACGCTGACTTTGCAGTCTTCAGGAACTGGTACGGCCCGAAATGAAACTTATACCCTGAGCACCTCCGTTGCTCCCCGGGACCTCAGCTTTCAGAACCGGTACTGACGCCGGGATGAATAGCTATATGAGCTCACACATCAAAAACTCGCGACGCTCCCTCCAAAGCGGCTTTGTCCTAATAGCGGTTCTAATCATCATGGTGATCCTGGTCGCCATCCTGGCTGGTGTGATCTATAGCACGACCTCGGAGCGCAGCAACAGCGCCAGCGATCAGAGAAAGAATTTCGCGTTTTATGCCTCCGAAGCTGGAATGGAGAAACTGACGGCAGATCTGGGCGCGCTCTATACCCAATTCAAGTCGCCGACTGTTGTCCAGATTCAGGGCATGGGCAATTGTCCACCAGCCTGTCCAGAGCCGAACGCGCCGACGATCACAAATGCGAGCTATACCGAATACAAAATTGTTGTGAACCCGAGTAAGCTGGATCCAACTGTTCCGGATTCGGTTACGCGGAATATTACTTCCGGCCCCAATGCTGGTCTGATCGCGCAAGTTATTCCGCTCACCTTGCAAGTCACCGGAAATTCACCCCTTGGAGAACAGGTGCGGATGATCCGCAACGTGGAAGTTGCGTTGATTCCGGTGTTCCAATTCGGGGTTTTTTCCGATTCAGATTTGAGTTTCTTTCCCGGGCCCACGTTCGACTTTAACGGGCGCGTGTTTACCAACAATAACCTTTACATAAACGCGCAGAATGGACCGCTGACGTTTCATTCCAAAGTCTCCGCAGTCCTAGACGTTGTGCGCCAATCGTTGCCTAATGGCGTGCAGGATCCGTCGCGAAGCCAACCGGTGAACATCCCGACGTCGCCCAATGGGTGCGACGGTGTGAAACCCGCATGCCGCAACCTTGCACTCAACGAGGGCAGCAGCTCTCCCACCCCACAGAACTTTCCGAATCCTCCCGGTCCCGTGGGGGCGTACAACAACAATTGGGTCAATATCTCAACGACGACCTACGGCTTGAATCTCCAAAATGGGAAAACCGGCACCAAGCCGCTGAATCTGTCCTTTGTGCAGACGGGCGTAACTCCGTGGGAGATTATTCGGAGGCCACCCACCGGCGAGAGTCCTCTGAGCCCAACCGGCCAATCGCGTTTGTATAACGAGGCGCAAGTAAGGATTCTTCTAAACGATCTCGACACGCAGATGCCTGGCGGCGTAAGGGCCACGGACATAGACCTTGGCGCTTTAGGTCAGGCGTACACGGTGGCTGGCGTTGTGGGTAATCAGTATTTTGCGGAAGGAATCCAACAGCAGCTTTACCCAGCGTGTCTAGGTAGTCCGGGTCCGCCGGCAGTTCCGAACACCTGTTCGGGTTGGGATACAAACTGGTTCAATCCCCTTCCGCTCTTGCCCGGACCTCCGCCTACAGCTACCTTGGGAAAGGCGTGGCCGCTCATTTCTGGCTGGCTCCGCGTGGAGTACAGAAGGGCCGACGGTACTTATCAGGATGCAACGGCAGAGTGGCTCGGCTTGGGATTTGCGCGAGGAGCGAGTGTCCCGAACTCAGAAGCGGGTGTTGCGAATACCGTCCACCCGAGTGCGATTCTTGATTTTCAGTTTCCCGCCGACAACATCACTGCGCCAGTAGCCAAGTACAACTATTATCCGATTAACCTCTACGATCCGAGGGAAGGCGAGGTGCGTGATGTCGCCCAAACTGGGGCCTCGGCGGGTAGCTGCGCGGTTGGCGGAGTAATGAATGTAATCGAACTCGACATGCTCAATCTGCAAAAGTGGATGGCCGGAACGACTGGCGTGAGCGGACCGCAAGTCGAGAGCACGACGCAGAATGGTTATATCGTCTACTTCTCTGACCGTCGCGGCATGCAAATCGATACCCAGACTAATCCGCCGGCGGCAGAGTTGAACGGGGAATATGGGTTCGAAGACGTGATCAATCCCGGTGCGGCAAATGGCGCGCCCAACGGAGTGCTGGATGCCGGCGAGGACGTGAATGGCAATGCGAATATAACGAATAACAAGCCCGAGACCTACGGCGCGGCGACGATGGGAAATGGCTTTGGGCTTCCCGCCGCCAATGTCGATCCTTATTCGACCCGCATTTTGAGCTGCCAGCTTGTTGCTCGCGTCAACCAAGTCACCGGGCCGAGACATGCCATTAAATTGATTGATGGGACTTTGGGGAATCTGCCGGTATCGCCGAATGGCGGAGGAGTTACCGTTGCCAGTGAGAACCCCGTATATGTCCAGGGCAATTACAACGCCAACGCGGCTGGTTTTGGCGCCGGCGGTGAGGTTCCGGCGGCTGTGATCGCCGACGCGGTTACGCTGCTTTCAACCGCATATACGGATCTCAGAGGTTTCAAGAACCCGACGCAACTGGGCAACCGCCCGGCCAACCAAACGTATTTCCGACTGGCAATTGCCGGCGGCAAGAATATCAACTTCCCTCACCCTACAGCCTGGGCTGCGTCTTCCGACTATGGCACCGACGGCGGCGTTCATAACTTCCTTCGCTATCTCGAAAATTGGGGTGGAGTGAACGCCTTCTACCAGGGTTCGATGGTGAGCCTCTACTACTCACGACAGGCAGTGGGAGTGTTCAAGTGTTGTACCGTGGTGTATGGCGCGCCGGCACGAAACTATTCCTTCGATACGAATTTCCTGAATCCAGCCCAACTTCCGCCGGGCACGCCGCGATTCCAGGATATCGACAACCTCGGATATCACCAGGACTACACTCCGCAATAACTGTTGGTTGCAGCCGCACGATAAATCGGATGCCCCACCGGCGCATCCGATTCCTGGCTCTGCCGAGATCCATGGCAATATGCGCTTGTTTCGTTCTGAGGTAAATACAACGAAAGCGCCAGAACGGGCACTGTGCCGGTTCGTGATTCCTAAATCGGGAAGGACGTGCATCATTATCGGGCAATCCACCCTATGGAGCGCTCGTTGATGGCGCCAAAGTGGGAGGCCCGGCAACCCGGGATATCCGTTATCACAAGCTTTGTAAGCGACGCCCTACGCGGAATCGCGGTAACATAGAGGCATGTCAATGAAACAAATGTGCCCCGCCTGTAAGGGACGACGAACTGATGGTAACGGGAGAACCTGCCAGGCGTGTCAAGGGGTCGGAGAGATAGATTCCAGGAAAGAATCGGTTAACACAAGCTACCGGATGCCGGAGGCGGCAAAGAGCAAGCCTTCCTAGCTGACAAAAGATCAGACGAGCGTCGGCCAGGCCGTCTAGGCGGCTGCTCCTCTTTTCTTTGCTTTAGGTTTGGTCTTGCCATTCAGAATGTCGGCCAGCTCGATCCAACGACTTACTGCGGCCTGATCTCTTTCGCGTTGCGACTCTTCCTTGCTAGGTTGCAGAGTACTGACCATGCCCCTTCTCCTGCCAAGTCCCAGAATTGCCCCGTCGTCCTTAATGGCGTCCCCGGATCGTCCGCCATTCTAGCCGACAGACATCATGCTGACTTCCGCACCGCAGTCATTCGATTAATCGTTGCCACCAGAGGCTCCCCAACTCCTTCTTTCACAGCAAGATGAGCATCGGCGGCCGGGAGCTCTGGTTCGCTGGAGCTGTACAACTCTAGAATTTTCGTGCGGCCGCAGTGTCTACGAACAACATCGCCGACGCGCAGCTTCTCCATGGCCGGCAGGCTGTCGCCAATGACGACAACATCAAACTCGATGCCGGAACAAGCTGTGATTACCTGCCGAAGATCCTTGGCTTCGCTTAGGATATGTCCGGCGTCGCGCAGCAGGAGCGCACGCGCACTCATGGCTTCGTCATTTATACCAATACAGAGAACGTTGGCCATACTAGATCTCTTACTTCCCGAAACCCGCTGCACCCTCAGTTTGGTTCTTCCCTTACTCTCGACTTGTTCTCGATCTTTTGTCCTTGGCGGCGCGCAGGACTTAGCGCACCGAAGGTATCAGAAGAAAGATGGGAAATTCAGCAGCTCTGGTTGTCACCATTGCTGACGAAACCTGTGGAAAACTTTGGGCCGGTTGACCCAAATGCAGACTTTTGGCCAATGTGCCTCAAGAAGGATTGGCCTTTGTTAACTTCAGCTCGCGCGGCTGCCTTTTGTCTGAACCGGCAATTGATAAAGCTCTATCCGGAAAACGGAGGAGGCGTTTGAGTCGGGGAGACTACGACGCAATCTGAAAGCTACCGGTTCATCGCAGGCCTCACAGCGTGGAAAGCGCTGCCCCTTGCGCAGAGTGACTTCTGAGGGCAAGCTGTGTCCCGAGTGGACGACCTTGTAGAGTGCAGTGTCCGGGACGAAATCCCCGGTCTTCCACGCATCGTCTGTAATTGAAACTACTTTCTTTGACATGGGCGCCCGGATGCTCCGGTTCCGGCAGAGGGAACGACTTTCCGGAACACACGTTCAGCATTATTGACGAAGGCGTGCGTAATGAGATGTCACAGACTATGACCGGAGTTGCCACGGTGTGAATCCGGGCATTTTTTCCGCGCCGGGAGAAGAATTTGCTGCATTCTGCAGCTCGCGTATCCCTTGGCCGCTGAAAGCAGAGGACTTCTCTTGGTAAGGCGCTTGCACCCTTCCCGGAGTTGCGACTTGAGATGCGGAGGGTTCATGAGAAGAAAGAGAATCTCGGTTCTGTATCGGGAGAATTGCGGCGGCATACTGCGCCACCTGGCATCAGGATTTAGCAAAACCGTGAAGAACCTGGCTGATTGCGATTTGTACGACGATCTGCGCGAACGCATCTTCAGGGACGACGAGTTCATGCACGAAGAGGAGCAGCAAAAGTTATCTGCGTAGTTTCTGAACGAAAGAGTTGCCAACCCGTTGGCGTCCTCAGGCCCGCCCGGAAGATCTTCTTCCGGGCGGGTCATTTTTGAATGCGCTGCGACGGGACGCCTTCGCCTATTTCTTTGTTGCCTGGACTGTCGTACCCAATACAGGAACACCTGCTTTGCGCTGCTGCTGGAAGTGTTCGGAGACGATGGCGGGGGTCTCCGGTAGCTTCTTCTCTTCTGCGGCCACGGCTAGCCGCACAAATTGAGCGCACGTCCAATTTAACGGTGTAGCCGAGCCGGTGGATTCCCCAATCCGGAATCGATTCGGATCAGGCGAATCTTTTCGGTCCCAGACTTGTTCCCCCAGCATGTGGCCGCTATTGGCCATTTTCTGCATGGCTTCGAGGTACGGTGTGGGATCTTGTCCGGACGCGACCGCATATTCTCCGCGTTCGCCGACCAGCAGGACCCACAAGCGTCCCACTCCCACTTCGTTGTAGCCGTGTCCATCCACCTGCTCACCATAGCCGTCGTGATTGTATCGATACCACACCGAACCATTCGGAGTATCGACTTTGATGACAGTGTCAACGACACTGAGAGATTTCTCGATCAGCGGATCTCCGGCCGGGCGAATGCCAAGACGAACCAGTTCGAGGAATCCGGCATCGACCACTTCACGCTCATCGAAGGCGCCTCCCTTGTTGGCGATATTGATGATTTCACCGGCGTCGGGAAGTCCATGTTGAGTCAGCCGCAGGTAGTAGCGGTCGGCATACTTCCCGTTGCTGGTGACCGTCCAGCTCTCGAGTTTGTTTGCCCACTCGTCGGCTGTGTTCAGCCATTGCGCGCGAGATGCATCGTCGTGATTCATCTGCGCGATGCGAGCGGCGCAAATCAGGCCTGCAATTTCAGCCGCGATCGTCGAGGGAGAGTAGCCCGACTGCTCTTCCCATCGCTCCTGCGGCGATGCTGGTCCGTTCTTAATAATGAAGTTGGCCGCCGGCTTCACGTGCTTTGTGAAAGTCTCCGAATCGGTATGGCCAAGCTGCCAGGCCAGAATCAAAGGATAGGAAACCTCGTCCATTTGCAGCGATGGCCAAAACGGGCGTCCATCCAGCCAGGAGTTTTGGGGAAACGATCCATCGGGCTTCTGCTGCACGTTGAACAGATAGCTCAGAGCGCGATCAGCGGCCTCTTTGTCGCCCATGGAATAAAACGCAGTCGCTACTTCATAAAGGTCACGCGCCCACACCAGGTGATAACCGCCCACCGAAGGCTCGTCGGCATCGATCTCATCGCCCCAGGGAATGGTAAGTGACGCCGCTCCAGCGCCGCGATACGTTTTGTCCTCATGCGCCTTCATCACCATCGCGGCGATTTGGTATTGGTCCCGATACTTTGCATCCACCTGCTTCAGCGTCTCAATCCAATCGCGCCAGCCCTTGGCATATTCCGTGTAGGCGTGATCGTAGCCCTTTTGCAGCGACTTGCGCGCGGTCTCGATGGCGACTTCGCCCTCGGCTCCGAAGCTAAGCGCAATGGTGAAGTTCACATCGCGCGTTGCCGCCGCAGGCAGCTCTCCCACCTGCACTAAGTTGCCATCTTGCGCGCGAGCATATGTGTTCTTGAGAGCGAAATACTTCCTTAGATCGACCAGACCGTCGCTCGAGCCAAAGTATCCGCTTGTGGTCTTGGTAAATGGCAAGCTGCTGGCGAGAGCCGTAGCGATGCCATTGTCGGAAGCAATCAGCATGTCATCGATGCTGTAGCCCGTGTCGTGCATTCCGCTGTTATTGATCGACGGATCGTACAGGACGTAAAGCTGAATTGGCCCCGACTTCAGACGCTGGACCTTCACCTGAATGAGCAAAGTGTCGCGGTCTGGGTCGGTGATGTAGCTCTTGGTGATACGATAATGCCCAGCTTTCGAAGTATTCACCTGGCGAAAGCTCAGGACTTCAGTATCCGGAACTTCGATCTGATGGGTGGTATCCTCGGACTCGCGTTCCACCCAACTCTTGCCATCGGTGACGACAAACTCCAGCAGCCGCGTGTTGGCCTTATCCACCGTCGGATAATAGACCTCATCCAGCACGCCATCGCTTCCCAGCGTGAACCACACCCGCGAGTTCAGGGAGTTGGATGTTCCCACGCCCTGCTTGTTACCGTTGGTCCAGTGGGCCATTTGTCCCGGAGCGCCGGGCGCGACCTGTGCGTTGAGAATGGGAATGCCGAAAAAAAACAGGAGCAGGACTGCAAAACCGCGGGACATGTCCAGAATTCTGGCACAGCCAAGAGCCCGCAGCAAACCCGCGCGATATGAAATTAGAGGTACAGCGTTGCTGTGTCCCGGGATAAATGCGAGAGATCATATGTCCCCAATGACTTTTACGCCTTTCAGCCCCCGCCGGCAGTGTAAGACGAGGGTTCGGCGCGTCCAGAAACCGCAGATCCCGAACGATGTGCGCCATCCTCAAATTCCCTGCTTCAGCGAATTTAGCAGGGAAAATTTTTTTTTGAGCCTGGAAAATCACAATTTCTGCCCAGAATTCGCAAATTTTGAGGTCGCACCAGGGAACCGATCAGGGAATTGAGGGAATTTAACCCTAAGCGACAGATTCGCAAACGGGTTACGTAGCATTTTCGAAAGAGAAGTGAGCCCGAACAGGGAAAAGAGTAGGGAATCCCGGCCGAATCAGCGGACAGGGTCGTTATAGGGACGCGGCACGAGTGGAACAGAGCGCGCCGGCCTGCGTTTTTCCCAATGCCAGAATTCTGGTTTTACCTCTCGGAGGTGTGCCGCCTGCTGCAGAAACGAGCATCGTCGATAGCAGTACAGTTTCAAACTGCACGACTGCCCATCTTTGCAATGCCAAGCCGGTGAAGTTCCAGTTCGGCGACCCCGCCTCCCATGTTTGACAGAAATTTCACGCAGCAGCGACAATAACTCAGCAGTCTTCCCGGCCGCAGTTCGCGATCCTCTCCAACAGACGAGCATTCAAGCGGGCGCGAAGGTTTCCGAGCCGAAGTGGCGGAATTGGCAGACGCGCATGGTTCAGGTCCATGTACTCGCAAGGGTGTGGGGGTTCGAGTCCCTTCTTCGGCACCATTTCTTTTGTCCTCGATGATTTAGCGGCTTGGTGTCCGCCGAAGCTAGGCTTTGGTGTCCATCGCCGCGCATTTTTTGCGCGAATTTTCCTTCGCAAGGAGAATCCCGTCATGGCCGCCGAAGTTCTGAGGACGACGTCGCGAGTCAACCTCCTCAAGAAAATCAAAGTCAATGGAGCCTGGAAGCTCTGCCCCGCGGTGCTCGAAGCCAGCGGAAAGTTGAAAGACAGGTGCGCATCGGCGGACATGTCGAGCCGCATGCCGAAGGCACCTACTACATCGAGTGGCGCGAGAACGGCCAGCGCCGTCGCGAGGCTGTTTCCGAGCGCAGCGATGTGCGCGCGCGGGCGCGCCTGAAGGCGTTCGAACTCGAGGCCCGGCGCGCGGGCATCGAAATTGGCGCACCGCAAAATGGGACAGCGGCCAAGCCTGTGATCGCGCCCGCTCAGCAACCTATCGCTCAACCGGCCGCCGCCACGCAAGCCAATGCGGCAAGCGGCATCTTCGAGACCTTTGGGACCTTTCTGGGGCAAGCCCTTGAGGAAGCCGTGAAGGCACAGCTCTCCCGTCTCGGCTTCGATCTCGCGGGAAAACCAGTGTTCCCAGAACGGAACAATGCCGGTCCTGCCAGCATCGCCGAAGAGCAGAGTCAACCACCGTCGACCGCCAGCGTTTTTCACGCAGGATTGCTTATTAAATGTTAATGCCATATCTTTTAATAAGCACTTGTACTATTAAAGGAACCTTTAATAATGCCCGACTCCGCAGAAGCGAGTTCAAGGCTTGGCGCATATGTGACAACGACGGTCACAGGCGAGCCGGTAAAGGCTTTTGTGCCGCCCCCACTCCCGCCCCCCGATCTGAATTTGAGCGGCCTATACCAACATCTTGATCGCGCAAATCGGGCCTTAGGCCGTCTCGACGGACTGACAGTGCTGCTGCCAGGTGTCCGGTTCTTGCTGTACCTCTATGTGCGTAAAGAAGCCCTCGTCTCTTCGCAAATTGAGGGCACACAGTCGTCGTTCGTGGACCTCCTGCTGTTTGAGAATAAGGCACCGACCACGGTGCCGAAAGAGGATGTCGAGGAAGTTTCGAACTATGTAGCGGCGATGCAACATGGTCTGCGCCGCCTGGCCGGCGGCTTTCCTTTGTCCCTCCGTCTTATCCGGGAGATTCACACAATCCTTTTGCGAGGTGGACGTGGCGCAAATAAGACGCTAGGAGAGTTTCGGCGTTCGCAGAACTGGATTGGTGGGAGCCGTCCAGGTAATGCGTCTTTTGTGCCGCCACCACCCGAGCAAATGATGAAGTGCCTGGACAGTTTCGAGCGCTTCCTTCACGACGACAAACACGGATTGCCGCTTCTGGTCGAGGCTGGACTTGTCCATGTACAGTTCGAATCCATTCATCCTTTTCTCGATGGCAATGGCAGGCTAGGGCGCTTACTCATTACGCTTTTATTGTGCGCCAAAGGAGCATTGAAAGAGCCGCTTCTTTATCTGAGTCTCTACTTCAAGGCACACCGCAACAGATACTATGACCAACTCCAGCGTGTCCGCACCGAGGGAGCATGGGAACAATGGCTGGAATTTTTCCTTGAAGGTGCGGCAACGACTGCCCAGGAAGCAGCCGAGACGGCAACAAGGATCCTCCGCTTGTTTTCCTCGGACCGCAGGAAGATTCAAAGATTGGGACGTTCCTCTTCATCTGCCCTGCGTGTCCACGAATACATGCAGCGGAAGCCGATTGCAAGTATCGGGGCTGCAGCCAAAACACTTAAGCTCTCGGTTCCAACCGTGACAGTCGCACTGAACCATCTGGTGCGAATTGGCGTAGTGGAAGAAATCACAGGAAAAAGACGGGATCGTCTGTTCACCTATTCCCGTTACTTTAATCTCGTAAGCGAAGGAACCGAGCCTCTGCGTACTGCAAGACCAACTCGCCCGACGACTTAACATTCAGCTTCGCCCGTCCCTCGCCAAAATGTCATCCGAAGTAACTTCCTTTGGAATCAGAACATTCAAAACCAAAAAAAAATAACGGTTGTGGTCGCAAAAATTCGATCCGCTGGCCAGTTAACATTTGTTACATCCTGAGCGCGGGCAGTTTTTTTGGGATTTGAATGTTCTGATTCCAAAGAGGTTAAGGCCGTATCAAGTTTTGACGAGGGACAACCTACGAATTTCCCAGGACATTGCTGCGCTTCGGATTTACCGCGAAGATAGTTCCTCCAAATAGCTCAGCGAGCAAGTTGCGGCGAGCATTCGATTGCAGTTTGGGAAGTTTCGCTGAAGTCGGCCAAGAAACAATAGTTTTGAGTGCGGTTGTGGTGGAGTTCTCAAGGATATACATCTGATTCCTCCTCACTTATTGCGTTTTGTCATCTTGCATCCCGATTTCGATTGCTTCTGCGACCACTGTCACAATTGGCAGTGTTAACCATCATGTTCCCATTCCTATTATTGAACTACAGTAAGAGCTAGCAGTTCATCAGGACCTCGAGGAGACAGTAACTCGACTGTTGTGCAAGTTAGGGGACGACGAAGTAACTCGAGTCCGCGGCGGAGTTGGTCGCGTTTTCGACATTGAGAAGCTGAGAGTTATGGTGTCAGCTTGAAACGGCCAAGGGCGGAAACCTCCTCTCAACGGGGGAATCGTTCTTGGAAAAAACGATTGAAATGTGAACGCCATCACTCTTCGACTTGCGGCTTGTCGGCTGTCGCAATGAGCACTACCCGGCCCAGTTCCAATTTCCGAGGCTGAGAGACTGATGAAGCGAAGACGCATCGGGCTGTGGGGATTGATATTTCTATTCTCCCTGCTCGCGGCAAGTAGTTCTGGAACGCGCTCGAACAAGGATTCTGGAGGGAGTAAGCCGGCCAATGCCGACCAGACAAAGGACCAGGAACTCATCACTAATCCTGCCGATCCTTCCCTTTACGCCGGTAACGATACCTGCCGAGGCTGCCACGACGATATCGCCAAGACATACGACAACGGCCCGCACTGGAAGACGATGCTCAATCACCGTGGCGTGCAATATCAGGGATGTGAAGCATGCCACGGCCCAGGCAAAGCGCACGCCGAAGCTGGCGGCGACGTTACTAAGATCATCCGTTTCAAAACCCTCTCGCGCGAACAATCCAGCAAACGCTGCCTGAGCTGCCATGAATTCGGAGAAGAGCACGCAAACTTTCTGCGCTCCGAGCACTTGAAGAACAACGTAGGCTGCGTTGACTGTCATTCGGCGCACCATCCCAAAATAGAACGAGCTCTTTTGACCATGGCACAGCCAATGCTCTGCTACGGCTGCCATCTTGAAATTAAGCCGCAGTTCTCCAAACCCGTTCACCATCGCGTGAACGAAGGCTTTATGGCTTGCAGCAATTGCCATAATCCGCATGGTGGATTCCTGACGCGCCAGCTTCGCTCGACCGCCGCCCAGGACCAGGTTTGCTTCGGCTGCCACACAGACAAAGCGGGTCCCTTCGTCTTCGAACACGCTCCAGTGAAGACTGAAGGATGCGTGGTCTGCCACACGCCACATGGGTCCTCGAATCCGCGCCTGCTGAAGCGCAGCCAGGTGAATCTGCTTTGCCTTGAGTGTCACACGCTAACTGTCGATTCGGCAGCGCCTGGCATCCCGTCATTTCACAACCAGGCCGTGAAGTATCAGGCCTGTACGACGTGTCACGTAGCAATCCACGGCTCCAATTCAGACAGGGTTTTCTTCAAGTTCTAAGGAGGAGGGATGGTGGACATGTTAGCGAGCCGGCATTTATCGATCCTCCGAAGAATTCCTGCACTTAGCCTTATGGTTGCGCTTTCGTACCCAGCTCTAGCGGCGCAGCAGCCCTCAACTCCGGAGGCTTCCGCTTTACAACAGACGTCAACTCCAGGAGCTTCCGCAGCGCAGCAGCCCTCAACTCCAGAAGCTTCCGCTGCACGGCAGATCCCGCCGGGAATTGCGGTTGATTCGGTTCGAAAGACGGTTGACTTGCCTGGTTACGTCACTACTGGACAGAACGAAGGAAAGACGCTCGGAGAATACGAAGTCAAGCAGACATTCGAGTTCGGCGGCCGAGTGGCTGATTGGACTGGTAGTCGAAGCATGTGGTCTTCCTACGTCAACGTAGACAGCGGTCCGCGGCTCCTGGAACAGACCCTTGACATGCACTCCGCGGACCACACGGGCTTTCTCTTTGACGATCTTACGCTTGGCAATTTTGGTTATGGAGGCGATCCGAATAACATTACGCGGCTGCAGATCCAAAAAGGAACGCTGTACAACTTTCAGGGAAATTTTCGCCGGGACAAGAATTTTTTCGATTATGACTTGCTCGCGAATCCCCTGAATCCTCCCACTTCGAATCCGAATCGTCCGGTTCTGACCTCTCCGCATCTGTTCGAAACCACCCGCCGAATGACGGATTTCAGCCTCAATCTCTTCAATCAATCGCCGGTGCAGCTTCGGCTTGGATATGGACACTACGTGAATGATGGAACCTCCTACAGTTCGATTCATCAGGGAACCGACGCACTACTGTTTCAGCCGACGCAAAACCGGAGCGACAACTATCAGGCTGGAGTTTCCTTCAGACTCCTTCCCAGAACGAGCCTGAACTATGACCAGTTTTATACCCACTATAAAAATGATTCGTCATGGCAGTTAGCCGGACTCCCATTTGTGCTTCCAAACGGCACACCCGTGGACCTGGGACTCCCATTTGATACAGTTACAGGTAACCCGTGTTCAACTCCTGTGCAGGCCAATGGAGCAGCGAACCCGTCTTGCAATGGATTTCTTTCCTATACCAAGTTCAGTCCGATTCGGAACTCCTATCCGGTGGAACAGTTCAGCTTTCAGAGTGCATACTTCCGCAAATTGGACATGTCTGGAAGGGCGAGTTACAGCGGATCTGATAGCGATCGCCCAAGTTACAGCGAGACCTTCGACGGGTTGATCAGCAAAAGTGGACTTCGCCTGTCCACGGAGACTGGACCGGCGAAAGCGCGCAGAGTGAACGCCACGGTGGATTACGGCCTCACCATCCACGTTACGGATAAATTCCGCATCGTTGACGACTTCCGCTTCTCGGACTTCCGCATTCCAGGAACGTGGGCGCCCGCAGAGAACGATTTCTTTGCAGCGAACATGCTCACCCCTCCAAATGTCTACGATCCTGCCACCTGCCCCCCGCCCTTTACCGCAGCGGCGTGCCCGCAGCACACGAGCAAGTCGGGACCCGACGTGATTCAGGCCGCGGTCAACAACTATCTCGGTCAGGATTCAAAGATCAACACCTTCGAGCTGGAGTATGACCTCACGAAGAATGTCAGCGCTCACCTCGGCTATCGCTATCAGCGTCGAGACATCACGAACCGCTTCTCTTACGTTACGGTAAACACTTTTTTCCCAAATCTGAATACTCGCGGAGGGTGCACGCAAGTTGTTAACAATGTCTGCACGCAGACGACGGTGTTATTAAACGAAAGCGACTCCACCGAAATCAATGGGCACTCGGGACTCTTCGGCATCACTGCACGTCCTGTGAGCAATCTGCGCGTCACCTTCGACACTGAGTTCTACTCGGCTGACAACACGTTTACCCGCGTCGTGCCGCGACAATTTCAGGATTATTCCGTGCGCCTTACCTACAAGCCCAGGAACTGGATCGATTTCGGATCGGCAATCGTCATTCACGAAGGCCGAAACAACGTAAGCGATGTTGGGCATCTCGACCATAACCGCAGCTACGGATTCAATGCCTCGGTGAACCCAGGTGGTAGTTATAGCTGAGTGGTCCGGCAGGCGCATTGGGATTCAAGATCAGCGTGCTTCCCGCACTGCTTGTAATCGTGTAACCAACTCCTGTAGTCAGACGCGGCAGCGGATGGAAGAGGAGGCCTCCGCCGCCCGAATGTGCGTTCTCAGT
>Ga0207110_10112_pt1 | contig 19993 bp, 14 predicted proteins | sample Alteio_BWMinHeat_74_FD_153582 | JGI IMG/M metagenome (GOLD analysis project Ga0207110, IMG submission 153582) | Enriched cells from forest soil in Barre Woods Harvard Forest LTER site, Petersham, Massachusetts, United States -... | ecosystem: Environmental > Terrestrial > Soil > Temperate forest >...
AAGCGAAGGAATTGATGCCGTCGCCGCCGGCCGATCCGCGCGTCCTGCTGCGGCGCATCTACTTTGACTTAATTGGGCTGCCGCCAACACCGGAAGAAGTGGAACAATTCTTGCGCGACGCGAACGCGAAGCCGCAAGCGGCAGTGGAAAGGGTTATCGACAAACTGCTCGCGTCGCCGCACTACGGCGAACGATGGGGCCGGCACTGGCTCGACGTGGTGCGCTTCGGCCAGACCAACGGCTACGAGCGCGACGGGGAAAAGCACTTCGCCTGGCGCTACCGAGATTATGTCATCGACAGCTTCAACCGCGACAAGCCGTTCGACCAGTTCGTGAAGGAACAGATTGCGGGCGATGAACTCGAGCCGCTGACCGACGAGGGCGTGATTGCCACCGGCTTTTTCCGCCTCGGCGTTTGGGATGATGAGCCCGACGATGCCCGCCAGTCGGAGTTCGACAACCTCGACGACATGCTGGCCACCACCGGCGAGGCGTTCCTGGGCCTGTCGCTGGGTTGTGCTCGCTGCCACGACCACAAGTTCGACCCGATCCGCCACGAAGACTACTACAGCATGCTGGCGTTCTACCGCCACATCCGCCAGGGCAAGCTGATCCAGGTGCTCGACCCCACGATCATGACCCCGCTCAAATCCGGCGGCATGGCACTGGCGATTCAGGAAGACATCGCGAAGCCGAAGCCCACGCACGTGCTGAACCGGGGCCAAGCCGCCTCACCGGGCCAGGAAGTACAGCCGCACTTTTTGCCGGTGCTGTGTCGCAGCAACGATGCCGCCGCGCCAAAGTCATTCCAGCCGATTGGCGAAAAATCTTCGGGCCGTCGTCGTGTCTTGGCCGACTGGATCGCCAGCAAAGACAATCCGCTGACGGCCCGCGTGATCGTCAACCGCCTCTGGCAGCACCACTTTGGCCGCGGCCTGGTGGCGTCGCCGAATGACTTTGGCCATAACGGTTCCGATCCATCACATCCGGAATTGCTCGACTGGCTGGCATCGGAGCTGATCGATCGCGGCTGGCGGCTGAAGCACATCCACAAGCTAATCCTGATGTCGGCCGTGTATCAACAAACTTCGTCGATTTCGGATTCACCGACAACCAATCGGCAATCGGCAATCGGCAATCGGCAATTAACAGATCCAGACAACACGCTCCTCTGGCGGCAAAACCTGCGCCGACTGGAGGCCGAGGCCATCCGCGATTCGGTGCTGGCCGTCAATGGCCGGCTCAATCCAAGAATGGGCGGCCGTGGCATCTTCCCCACGCTGCCGCCGGAAGTGCTGGCCACGCAATCGAAACCCGGCAACGGCTGGGACAAATCCGACCCGATCGAGCAATCGCGCCGCAGCGTCTACATCTTCGTCAAGCGAACGCTGGGCGTGCCGTTGCTCGATACATTCGATTTCGCTTGCCCCGACAAGTCGATCGCACATCGCGCTCACACGACCGTCGCCCCGCAAGCGCTGATCCTGATGAACAGTCAGTTCATGGACGAACAAGCCGCCGCGTTTGCCGAGCGCCTGGTGCGCGAATGCGGCAACGATGTGGCGAAGCAGATTGATCGCGCCTTCCCCCTGGCTTTGGGGCGAGCACCAACGGCGAAGGAAATGGAGATTGCGCTGGGATACTGGCATCGGCAACGGTCGTTGCCGGCGCTGTGCAAGATGATTTTGAATCTGAATGAATTTGTGTATGTCGATTGACACTACTTGCGGCGACCTGGAGGTTGCATCGCAACATTGGCCTCCAATGAGGCAACTGCCATGGCGGCGAACGCTGACTTGCCAGGTCTTGGCTCGACAAATGCACGCAAGCCGCTCTCAGATTTGCAGATAACACTGCAAATCATCCTGTGGGCGGTATTTGCCTGGATCGTGGCATATTCGATGAAGTGCCTGGTCGGATTCATCCAACTTGGCCATGATCATTCGGGTAACGCGCCTCTTGGGGTTGCGGGGCTGATGTGTGTCGTCGTCCCCATTGTCTTAGTGACCGGCACGGTGCTGTACTTCCTAAGTCGCTGGCGTTTCCTCAAATGTCTCGTTCTGCTGATTTTGGCAACAGTTGGGGTACTAAGCGCGATCGTGATCTCTTTTTACGACTTATCATGAATCCGAAATCCGAAATCCGAAGTCTGAAATGCGGTTGCACCGGCACCCGCCGCGAGTTCCTCTGGCAAATGGGCGGCGGCTTCGCTGGCCTGGCGCTGACATCGCTGCTCGACGGCGATGGGTTCTTCACCAAGCATGTGTATGCGGGCGAAAACCGCCGGGATGAACCCGGCGGCTCGCCGTTGCTGCCGAAGCCGGCGCACTTTGCCGCCAAGGCCAAGCACTGCATCTTCCTGTTCATGTATGGTGGCCCGGCGCAGATGGATACCTTCGACTACAAGCCGGAATTGCAGAAGCGCGACGGGCAGACCGTGAAGCTTGAAATGCGCCGCCGCGAATTCAAGGAGCAGAAGCTCCTCGCGTCGCAGCGCAAATTCCAGCAGCACGGCGAATCGGGCCAGTGGTGCTCCGATGCGTTTCCCAATATCGCCCGGCACATGGATGAACTTTGCGTCATCAAGAGCCTGTATGCCGACACGTTTGCCCACGGCTCGGCGATGATTCAAATGAACACCGGCCGGATCATCCAGGGCTGGCCATCGATTGGCTCCTGGCTGGGGTACGGCCTCGGCACCGAGAACCAGAACTTGCCCGGCTACGTGGTCATGCTCGATCCGCGCGGCGGGCCGATCAGCGGGGCCGCGAACTGGTCGAGCGGCTTCATGCCGGCCACGTATCAGGGCACGCACCTGCGCAGCAAGGGCGAGCCGATCCTCGACCTGGCGCCAAAGTCCAGCCAAACGCGCGAACAGCAGCGCGATCAGATCGACACGCTCAACGCCCTGAATGCCGAGCATCTGAAAAACCGGCCCGGATACTCGGAGTTGCAGGCGCGGATCGCCAGCTATGAACTCGCCTTCCAGTTGCAGACGTCGGCACCGGAAGCGATGGATTTGACCACCGAAAATGCGCGCACCCTGGAAATGTACGGCGTGAATGAGCCGAAGCCGGAGACCCACAAGCTCGCCTGGGGGCCGTCGCACTTCGGCCGGCAATGCCTGATTGCCCGGCGGCTGATCGAGCGCGGCGTGCGCTTTGTCCAGATCTATTCCGGCGGCGGGCACCAACAGGAAAACTGGGACGCCCATAACGGCATTGAAGAGAACCTGCTCATCCATGGACCGGAGATCGACCGGCCCATTCACGCCCTGCTCACCGACCTGAAGCAGCGTGGATTATTGGACGAAACTTTGATCGTCTGGGGCGGCGAATTTGGCCGGCAGCCGTCGTCGCAGAACAAGGGCGGCCGCGACCACAACCCCAAGGGCTTTACCTACTGGCTGGCCGGCGGCGGTGTCGAGGGCGGCATGAGCTACGGCGAGACCGATGAATTCGGCCATGCCGCCGCCATCAAGCCGCGCCACATTCGCGATTTGCACGCCACGATCCTGCACCTGATGGGCCTGGATCACCGCAAGCTGACGTACTTTTACGGCGGCCTGGAACAGAAACTGACCGGGGTGATAGAGGCCAATATTATAAAAGACATTGTTGCGTAGTGAATTGAGCCTTGCCAAGCTTTTTAAAAGGAGAAACGCTATGACTTTGCGACTCGCCAGCAGCACCGTATTAGTTGCCCTGTTTTCTTTGGCCGGTACTGCCGTACTGGCAGAAGAGCCACCAAAGAAGATAGATGCTAAGGACATCAAGGTCGAAATCAAGGACGCAGAGCTCACCTTGAATGGACAGAAAGTCACCTTGCCATGCGATACAGAGTCAGTCGAAAAGGTATTCGGCAAGCCCTCTCGGTCAGTCTATCTCGGCAACACCGCATTGGTTTGGGACGATGTCGGTATTTCGGCCTATCAAGACCGTGATAGCAAAAAGATAATCTCTCTTTCTTTTGCGCTTCGTGAATCGAACGCTGTCCAGGCACCGGAAAAAACCTTCCAGGGAAAAGTGCTCGTTGACGGTTCGAATGTAACCGCAGACACCAAGGTGCCGGAACTGGTGGGTACAAAGAAGGGTAAACCGTTCGTGCAATCCGATATTGTCGAGCAGCTTTGGAGCATCAAACACGACGGCGGGGTGAAAGTATCGTTATCAGCTGCAAATAAAAAAGGAGATGGGATAGCCCTCGTCGAGTACTCATTCAGCAAGCGGTGAGCGTACGATCGTCGTCCCAATTTGGTCTGCATCCGCTCCGGGCTAGACTTCGCACCGCGGCCGCCGCGGTTCATTTGAAATGCGCAAACCCATCGCCGCTATTGTCACCGAGTATCGCCGCTGGTCGCATGCGGATGTGATCGTCTCGAAAATCCTCGAAGGATACTGCCACGATGGCAAAGAGTTTCCCAACCTCCAACTCGTGTCGCTGTATTGCGATCAGTTCCCAGAAAAGGACATGAGCCGCGATTTGGCAAAGAAGCACGGATTCACAATTTACGACACGATAGAAAAAGCGCTCACTCTCGGCGGCAACGAGTTGGCCGTTGAAGGCGTGTTGTGCATCGGCGAGCACGGCCGTTATCCCAAGAATGAGCGCGGCCAGATTATGTATCCGCGCCGGAAGTTCTTCGAGCAAACGATCAAGGTCTTCGACCGGTCGAAGAAAGTGGTGCCGGTGTTCAGCGACAAGCACCTGTCGGCATCATGGGACGATGCAAAGTGGATGTACGATCAAGCCAAGAAGCGCATGTTCCCATTCATGGCCGGTTCGTCGGTGCCCGTGACGTGGCGCAGGCCGGAGTTGACACTGCCGCAGGGTTGCGAATTGAGCGGAGCGGTGCAGATCGGCTACGGTCCATTCGAGGGCTACACGTTCCATGCCCTGGAAGCGTTGCAGTGCATGGTCGAGCGGCGCAAGGGCGCGGAAACAGGTGTAAAAGCCGTGACTTGCTTGCAGGGCGAGGCGATGTGGCAGGCGCTCGATCGCGGGGACTGGTCGAAAGAGTTACTGGAAGCGGCGCTCACGCGCGTGCCGGCCCATGCCAAGGGCGATTACCGCGAGCCGATGAGCCGCGAAAAGGAAGCCGGCGTGGTGCTGATCGAATACCGCGACGGTTTCAAGGCCGCGGTGGCCGTCATGAATGGTTGGGTCCATGAGGGCGACGGCGGCGCGTTCTGTTTCGCCTGCAAGGTCAAAGGCGAGAACCAGCCCCGCAGCACGCATTTCTATTTGCAGCAGCCCGACCCGTTCGGCCATTTTGCGTATTTGCTGCGGGCCATCGATAAGATGATCCAGACCTGGCACGCCAGCTACCCGGTGGAGCGGACGCTGCTGACCACCGGCATTCTCGAGGCGGTGATGATCAGCAAATCCGAGCGCAACCGGCGCGTGGAAACGCCGCATCTGGACATTGCGTACCAGCCGGTGGATTGGCCATTTGCCACTGATGACGTGCCGAAGACGATCAAGCGATAAATGCGGAACAGGATTCCAATCCTGTTACAAAAAGCGAGGAACCGGGCCATGAGGAGTTTCCATCCGCTTCTTACCGATTACCTGGGTGACATAGCAGCGGCGCTTCCGCTTTGGATGGTCTACATTGGCGGGATCATTTTTGTTGCCAAGCGTTACCGAGCGCATCGCCGGCCGTCGTTGTTAGCCATGCTTGCGCTGGTTATTTTGATACTGACTGCATTGGTCGCGCCTCTTGCGGGCCGATTGGTAATTCACCGGCAGATCCGAGGCGGTTGGAACGATTCGCAGACCGAGACCATGCTCTCGGTCGTGGGATTCGTCGGTTACACGTTCACGGCCGCAGCACTTGCTCTTCTCCTATTCGCCGTCTACAGCGCCCGATCGCCGCTGTCAATGCGGCGAGCTGAGCGAGTGCGCGACCAGGATTTCCCCTTCGACCGACCTAAACGCTACCCCGATGATATCTTGCCCGCGACCGAAGCGCCGGATACCAGCATCCGCGAGCGGAAAGAATGAGTGCGAGCCGAGCCGCGTGAGCGGCCGGGTTGCGGCCTGCTTCTCCTCAACCCGGCCGCTCACGCGGCTCGGCTCGCCGTTGTCATTCGATCATGGAGAACCACGATGATTTCTTTGTTTCACCTTTCGATGGCATCATGCTTGCTTACGTTGAGCCTGTGCAGTTCGTTGCCCGCCGCTGATTGGCTCCTCGCCCGCGCAACCAAGCTCCCCACCGAGTACACCAACCAGGAAAGCGGCTACTTCTCCATCGTCGAAGGGAAGAACGGCAAGCTCTACATCGGCACCGCGAAATACGGCGTCAGCGCCTACTTGCTGGAATACGACCCCAAGACCGATAGCGCGAAAATGGTCATGGACGTAATGGCGGTGATCGGCTCCAAGGCCACCGGCTTCGCCGCCCAATCGAAAATTCACACACGTAACAATGTGGGCGAGAGCGGCAAGATTTACGTAGGCTCCAAGCAGGGCTACCCGGAGAAGGGCGAAGCGCGCGACCTGTATCCCGGTGGATATGTCCTCATCCACGACCCGGCCACCGGCAAGAACGAGCATTTCGGCATCGCCAAACCGAAGCACGGCATCATCAGCGTCACACCGGACGAGTCGCGCGGCTTGATCTATCTTTCGACATGCTCCGACGACCGGCCCATCGACCACACGCACTTCATGATTCTCGACGTGAAGACGAAAGAATATTGGGATTTGGGAGATATGCAACATTCTTACGCCTTCATCGTGGTGGATTATCTGGGGCGGGCATTTCACCCAGTTCGCGGCGGCTTGATTGCGCGCTACACTCCCCCTCCCGGTCCGCTGAGCAAAGAAAGGCTTGAAGGCGGGAAACTGGAGAAACTGAAAATCAGCGTGGATGGCCAAGCGCCACCAACGGCCCTAACGAAAGACGGCGCCATCCAGAACTGGGAAATCTCGCCGGACCGCAAAACTCTCTTCTGCATCGAAATGACCACCAATCAACTCTATTCGTTCGACCTAAGAGCAAGCGGCGACACGATTCCGGGCAAGACCCTTGGCCCGATTTTGCCGAAGGCGAAACAGACCGATTGCCGGGCCATGTGTGTCGGGGCCGACGGGACAGTTTGGGCGGCGGTGTCGGAACTCGGCCAGCCACAGGGCCAATTGCTACATCTGGTCGGTTGTCAACCCGGCAAGGCCCCGCACGACTTCGGCCCGGTTGGCATCGCCAATCCCGACTTCACGACCTTCACCGATGCCGCAGGCAAGCCGAAACCGTGGCACCACACTATCCGCAAGGAAAAGGACGGCACGCTCGCCCCCTGGCAACCAATGGGCGTTTGCGCTGCCTACAACGGCTCGGCGGTGTACATATACACCATCGCGCCTTTGACCCTGCTGCGATTCGAGCGCAAAACGCTTGGGCAGTGAAAAAAGTTGATCCACAGATTAGGCAGATTACACAGATTCGGAAATCGATTTGAGTCTAATCTGTGTAATCTGTGCAATCTGCGGATAGATGTATTGTCCACGTGGTTAGTTCTTCTTGATCCGAACTTGACAGTTCGGAAGCATCGCCCTAGGATGCTCCGGCTCGTTCGGGGCCGCACATCCAGATGCACATCGGGACGATTTGTTTCAACTAAAAAACCCGTCCGGCAACGGGACCGGAACGATCGGGCGACCAACGCAAGGACGTGCGTTCATCCGCTTGTGGGCTGTACGGGTTGCTTCACACACGAGGAGAAAGGCATGATGCGAGGATATAGCAAGTTCGCAGTGTTCGCCATTTTGGCGGGATTGGCCCTGGTGGGGCGCACACAAGCCGGTTTGATTCCCACCAATGTGTCCATCACGCCGGACGGGGGCAATTTTCGCTGGACGTACGCCGTGGTGGTGACGACCGATGTAAAGGTAAACCCCGGCGACTATTTCACGATTTACGATTTCGGCGGGTTGGTTCCGGGCTCGATTATTGCACCTTCGAAGGATTGGGCCGTCAGCACTCCGCTGCTCGGGCCGACGCCGGCCGGCACTGCTCCGGCTGATGATCCGACGATACCCAATATCGCGTTCACCTACCACGGCGCCGCCCCGATCAACGGCCAGCAGGGGTTGGGGAATTTCTCGGCGATTTCAACATTCGGCGACGCGGTTTCTTCGGACTTCACGTCAATTTCGCATCGGCAGGTGGACGGCCGCAGCGAGGCCAACATCACCTCGACCAACGTGCCGGTGCCGGGCGACGTCCAGCAAACGCCGGAGCCGGCCACCCTGGCCATGTTCAGCTTCGGCCTGCCCATGCTGGGCATCCTGCGCTACCTGCGCCTGCGCCGTAGGAAGTAACCGGTAAGTCGCTGCCTAGACATTCAGGAAACCGGGTAACGGAGCACCAAGAACCGAGAATAAGGAATGACTGCAGGCCGCAGTTCACTGCGAATCCGCCAGCGGCAACATTCTTCATTCTCAGTTCTAGGTACGCCGTTACCCGGTTTCTTCTCTTGACAGAAATTCCCTTCCTGGCCACAGTCCCGCCCCGCTTGCTTGGGGGAATATGAGGGGGTGTGGTCATGAAGAACGCACTGTTGTTGCTGGCCTTTTTGGCCGGCGCGGGATGGGTCAGTCGCGCGGAAGCGCAGCAAGTCCGCAGTTTGGCCGGGCACGACGCCGCGGTTTTCGCCCTGGCCTTTTGCCCCGATGGCCAGCAGCTGGCCACCGGCAGCTTCGACCGCACCATCAGGATTTGGGATCCCGTCAACGGCACTCTGCGGCACACCTTGTCGGGGCACATTGCTCAGATTTCCGCTCTCGCCTACAGTTCCGACGGCAAGACACTTGTATCCACCGATACGGCCGGCGAAGTCCTGTTCTGGAAGCCGGACGAGTCCTCGCTCCCGCGCCGGGCCGAGGGGCATACGCACTGCGCATATGCTGTGGCCTTCGCTCCAGACGGGCAGACCTTCTGGACGTGCAGCCAGGACCGCAAGATCAAGGTGTGGAATGCCGGCGACGGCGCATTACTGCGCACCCTGGGCCCGTTGGATACGCCACTTTATGCTTTGTCGCTTAGTGCCGACGGCAGTCGTTTCGCCGTGGCCGGGCTAAGCGGGCGAATCCAAATTGGCGAAACGGCATCGGAGCAGATCATCCATACCTTGCCGGGCCACCGTGATGCCGTTTTCACCCTGGCGTTCTCTGCCGACGGCCGCCGCCTCGTGTCCGCCGGCCAGGATGCCAGTATCCGCTTTTGGGACGTGGCGAGCGGCCAAGAAATGGAGCGCTTCAACGGCCATCGCAGCCCGGTTTATCAAATTCATTTCAGTGCGACGGGAAGAAGATTGACGTCAGTGGCAACGAATGGGTTAGTTGTGGTCTGGGACGCGGTTTCCGGCACGGCGCTGCACAGCCACCGCTTCCCGGGCCAGACGTACTGTGCCGACTTGTCGCCGGACGGCCGGTGGTTGGCCGTTGGCGCCGCCGATGCAATGGGCTTCATCATGGAATTGCCGCTGACAGCGCGGTAAGGGTGTGACTCTGGATTTTGGCTCGGTGGAAAAACCAAGCGTCTGCACTCTCAGTGAGATGTAAACGCGCAGTTGCCACTCAAATCTCGTTTTGCTTGCAACCCCCCACCCACCCTGCCGGCTGCACTATTCGAACATGCAAAACGAGGTTTCGAGCATGTAAAACGACATCCGAGCATGCAAAGCGACCGTTTCAGCAGGCAAAACGAACTCGCGGGACGGTCGTTTTGCATCCTGGTGCAAAACGAACCTATCGGGAAAAAAGTCTCGGGAACCAATCTGCATGCCAAAATCGGCGGCCACGCCCGCGCGGTATCGTCGATTGCCGAGCCGAGCCACGAGAGCGCCCGGATCGAGGGCGTTTTGACGGCTTCATTCCTTCTTCGCCGGTTCGGTCTTGTCGTCAACGTATTTCCAAATCGTGCTTACGTATAGCTTCCTGTCTTCGAACTTGACGCTGACCGTTTCAAGCAATCCCCGCCGAGTGGTAGCGTAGCGCAGCGTCTTTTCGTGGGTTCCACCACTTTCGGTGACGATCTTGAGCCTCAAGACCACTTCATCCTTTTCTTCGCCCAGCACTTCGTAGGTCATCTTTTTGGTCTCGCCCTCGTCCACCATGATGAGTTTGCCGTCGGCAAAATAGTAATCGGTGTGGCCGCTGGCGGTGACCCAATGGCCGGTGAGCGCCTTGGCTGGGTCAAGGAATCGGCGCGGGTCGTCTTTGTCTTGGGCCAGCGCTGGCACACAAACCACCGTCAGAAGAACCAGGGAAATGTTTGGGAAACGGTACATGGTGAACCTCCGATCATGGGGAAACTCGAACGCGCTCTGCGATTCTAAGGCTGGGAACCGGGAATGTCAAACGTGCGCAACCGGAAAAGAACTTGCTTTCGCCGGAGCGATTTCCGGGGCAGGTTTAGTATACTCATTCGTAATCTGCTGCCGTTGAATCACGCTGTTATGGGGGCGCAACATGAATCCGCACCGCCTGGTAAAATTCCTGCCGCTAGTCCTATTTCTCAACTCCGAGTTGTCCGCTCAGGAACCAAAGGATCGGGACAAGGAAATCCAGGCCAAGACCAAGGAAATCGCCGGGACAGCGGAGTTTCTGCGCTCGGTGCCAAAGCATTTCGCCACCTTGCAGGCCGCCGATCCGGTCCGGCGGCGCGTGACGCTGCTGGTGGAAGGCGACAAGTTTGCCAAGGCCTGGGACCTGGCCCCGGATGCGGAAATTAAGGTAGCTGGCTGGTGGGGCTGGCTCGATCAGTTCACCGTTGGCGACCGCGTCTGGTGTTGGTTCCAGACCAACCGCCAGAAAGAGCCCGTGGCCATCATGATGCTGGCCGATGAACTCAGCGAGCAGGACATGCACGAAACCGTCTGGAAGGTCGCGGATTCAACCAAGGAAACGATCACGTTTCACCCCGACAAAGGAGCGGACCGCGTTCTGAAGTTCGCACCGCCCATCCAGCCGCCGGCGAAGGGTGAACGAGCCTGGTTTCAGACTGCGGGCGAAAAGATTCGCCGGTTGTGCGATGCCAAGACACTGGAGGAAAAGCGCGACGAACAAAAGGCCGCTCTGCGCAAGCGCTGGGAGACGGAGGGGTTGTCTGGCACGGTGATGTTCTTGCACCAGTACAGTGGTGAGCTGGAATTCATGCTCGATCATGAAGCCATGCGCTGGGGCCGCTCGCTGAAACTGGGTGATGCTGTGACTCTGAATGCGACGCCACCGATAAAGGGAGTGGTGCGCGAGATGCGGCCCTGGCGGGAACGGACGCAGCTACGGCTGGTAGTGGCTGCCGCCGACCAGGGCGACCTGCGCCTGGGCCAGCGGCTGAACCTGAAAATGCCGCCGCCGTCCGTGGCCGTCGAGCAGGCCCTATTGCCGCCCGACATAGGCCGGCGCAAGGGCAAGGAAGAGCGCATCGAATGGTTCCTGGCCAGCATCTACTGCACCTGCCTGGTGCGCGGCAACGTCTGCACGGGGCATTTCTACACGCTGGCCAGCTGCAACCCCAACGGCTGCGGCCAACCGGCGGCAATGAAGAAACAACTCGGCAAGCTGATCGACCAGGGATTATCGGATGAACAAATCTTCGCGGAGTTGCTGAAAGAACAAGGCCTGGATCTGCTGAAGCCGCACTTGCTGCCGTGAGGAAGAGATTAGCCACTGAGGGCACAGAGATGAAATAGTACAGAAGGAAACGAAGAGAATGACAAGACTTGTTCTTTGTCCTGTTTTTCTTCCTTCGTTCTCTTTGTTTCCTTCTGTTCCATTTTTCTTTCTCTGTGTCCTCTGTGGCAATTCTTACTGCTCCCGCCTTTGCAGCGACCAGCGAGCTTCGCGCGTGAGCGGCGACGGGGCCGGGCCGGCGGCCAAGTACTTCAGCACTTCACGAGCTTCCACCGAATCCAGGCGGTCGAGCAGTTCGATGGCCCGCATGGTGCGGAGCCGCTCGCCGCGCAGGTAACGTTCGCCGGTGTGCTCCAGCAGTTCGCGCAGCCGCTGGCGGGCTTCCGGGCCGGGGTCGCGGTCCAGGGCCTTTTGCAAGTTGGCTTGTACGTCATCATTCAGCTTGGCAAGTTCAATCGTCGCGCGTTGACGGACGGCATAGCGCGGATTGTCCAGGTCCTGCAACCATTGTTCCACCTGTTTAATGTTTAATGGCGGCTGCTGCTTCAGCAGTTGTTCACGCAGAAATGGCAGGCTTTGTTTGGGCGATCCAGCCAACAGCTCAAGTGCCAGAAAGGATTTGGTCGAATTCTGGTCGAGCAGGTCGGCCCAGCACGATTGCAGTTCTTGTGGCGAAAGTTCCCGGCCTGTGGGTGGGCCAGGCGGGGACAGCCGCGTCACGTCCCAGACAAGAATGGTGGTGTCGGTGCTGCCGGAAATCAGCCGCTTGCCGTCGGAGGAAAAGGCCAGCGTCAGCACTTCGCCCTGGTGGCCTTTGAACTCGCCGAGCTTGCGGCCCGCCGTCACGTCCCACAAGCCGATGCTGCTGTCCGGGCAACCCTGGGCCACGAGCTGGCCATCGGGTGAAAAGGCAGTCGCCATTACGTCGATCATCGGTTCCCGCGGATTGAGATTCAACGGCACATCTGCATTGGGATCGACGTTTTTCTCGCCGAAAGAGCGGCGCTCCTGTCCCGTGGCTACCTCGTGCAATCTCATCGTGTTGGGGCCATGATCGAGCAGCAGGGAACGGCCGTCGGGCGCGAAGGCTATGTTGCGCGGCAAGCCCATGTTCTCGGGACATTCTATCCGCCGCAATTCCTTGCCAGTTGCGACCTCGTACAACACCAGGCTTGTGTCCGTGCTGCCAGGCAGGACGATCAGTCGACTGTCCGGCGAAAAAACCAGGCCTTGTTCTATCATGCCCATGTTGCAGTCGGCGATGACCTGGTGGCGCAGCTCCTTGCCACTGGCCACGTCGAATAGGTACAGCTCCGCCTGTTCATTCATTGAGAGACCGGCCAGGACTTGATTGTTCGGAGAAAAGGCCAACGTCTCCATGGCTCCGCCTTGCGGCGTCGCGATCGTCCGGATTCTCTTCTTGGTAAGTGCATCGTGCAGCTCGATCCCATTGGCGCCCCAGGCGGCCAGCAATTTGCCGTTCGGCGACACGGCCGGCATCCCGCCCACGTCTCGAATTCGGTGCAGAATGCGCTTCTGTGCCGCGCCCGTGCTGCCGTCCCAGGTGCAAAAAACTCCGTCATCGCTCATCGACAAAATGGTTTTCTTGTCCGGCCCGAAGCGCAGCCAGCCCACCGGGCCCACGTGGCCCACTGGGATAATCAATTCCTTGCCGCTGGTCACGTCGAGGAGGCGCAGAGAATTTGATTCCCCCACAATGGCCAACTGTTTGCCGTCGGCTGATAGAGCCAGGCCGTTGAACGAAATCTGATTGCCGCCCACCGCCTCGACGGGGTTGCCTCGTGTATTCTTGTCCAGGCGCTTGGCCTCTTTGCCGGTCTCCAGTTCAATCACCCGAACGCTGCTGTTGGCCATCGACTTGACCAGCAGGTTCTTGCCATCGGGCGAGAAGACCATTCCGCCCGAGAACTCCCCGTCAGGCCGAAGTTTTTTCCAAAGCTTCTTGTTCTCGACATCGTAGAGCAGGATGCCACCATTCGAGCCCGTTACAGCCAAGCGCTTATTATCCGGCGAAAACACGGTCACGAATCCCACGTTTTGGTCCTTCTGCTCGTGGGTAAACAGCTTCTTGCCCGATGCCACGTCCCAGAGCCGAACCTGCGAGCTCGGGTTGTTGTTATTGTTGTTGTTGTTTTCGGCATGATAGCCGGCCGAAACGAGGTATTTGCCGTCGGGCGAAAAGGCGACGTTGAGGGCGACGCCGCCAAACCGGTTGCCGCCGCCGGCCTGGGCCATTGCCGACAGCGAGCGCATCGTGCCTTTTTCGGTGCTGCACAGATGAAGTTGGCAGGCCTGGTCGGTCACGGCCAGCGTTTTGCCGTCGGGCGACAGGGCCAAGGCGCCGGGCGGAATGAATTCGGCGGACTGTTTGCCAGCGCTGGGCAAAAATGATTTGCGCAGTTTGCCGGTTGCCACGTCCCAGATGTGGACGCGGCCATCGTGGCCCGTGGATGCCAGCGTCTTGCCGTCGGCAGAAATCGCCACGGCGAGCGGCAAGCCAAAGTCCATGTCTTCTTCGTTCGGGACTTTGTTCTTGGGGACGGGGTCGAAGGTGCGCAGTTCCCGGCCGGTGGCCAGCTCCCAGACACGGATGCGCCCGTCCTCCCCGGCTGTAAGCAGTGTCTTGCCGTCGGGCAGAAACGCGGCGGCCGTGACCGTCCCGGCATGCCGCCAGTGCGTGGTCCCTAGCCGGGCCAGGGCATGTGCCGGCAGCGGATCGCCAAAGCGGTCTTTGAGTACCGCTGGCGGCTGTGCCCGCAATGGCTCCGTCACCTGGGCTAACAATAGACAAGCGGAAACAATGGCGAAACGCGACATGGCTGATTCTCCTGGCACACCAAGTCCAGACTATCAGCATAACGCTTGCGTATCAGTAGGGCAAGCTGCCAGCATGCCCGATGCTCGCCTGAATCAGGATGCAGCTTGATCTAATAGAACCTCGGTCGACGGCAAATTCGCTACAACCGCCACATTCTTCGGCTCCGAAGTAGCGAATTCCCTATTCAAGTTGTTCCGGCGTGGTAAAATAGAGATGCCGGGAAAGCGCGGCACGAGGCAGGCCAGCACATCCAACCGTCGGGGCAGTGTGTCCCGCGGGAAACCCATTGGGGTGAACGGCCGTGGCATTGACACAAATCGATCGTACGCTCTTGCAGCGCTGTCTCAATCACGAGCCCGGCGCCTGGAATGACTTCGTCGACCGCTACCTGGGCATGTTCTACCACGTCATTCACTACACGTCGCACCTGCGCAGCGTGACCTTGGCGCCGGAAGACGTGGAAGACGTGGCTGCGGAAATCCTGCTGCAAATCGTGGCCAACGATTATGCCATCCTGCGCCAGTTCCGCGGCAACAGCAGCCTGGCCACGTACCTCACCGTGATTGCCCGCCGTATTTGCGTGCATGAGCTGACGCGCCGAGCCAGCACGCGCGAAGCCCCGAAGACGAACGGCCGGGCCGACGTGCCTGCCCGCAGCCGGGCCGACAGCAGCCTGGAAAACATGGAAGAAGTGCAGAAGCTCCTGCGCAAGCTGCCGGCCCGCGAACGCGAAGTGGTCCGCCTGTTCTACCTCGAAGGCCGTTCCTACGAAGAGATCAGCACCGAACTGCACATCCCCGTCAACACCATCGGCCCAGTCCTGGCCCGCGCCCGCAAGAAGTTGCGCGACGGCACTGCGACTGCGGTGAAGGTCGAGAAGGAAAAGAAACCGGGGAATGGCGGGGCGTGAATCTTTGCTACGCCGCTAGCGACCTATCATTTCAGGCGCATGCCAGTTAATCTTCCGCTCCACGATTTCCTGAATCACCACCTGCGGCTGAATGGCTTCCACAGTTTTCGGGTCAAATCCAGCGGTGGGCGCATATCCTAGACGGTTGAAATGCTCGGCCAGGACCGGCAGCCAGAGCCGGCCGGCAAACGAATCGTGAAACAACACGGCCCGCGGCTGCCGGGAATCTTGACAGCCCCATGTCTGCGGCGGAATGTGCTTGGGAAAGTGCCGGCGCGGGTCCAACGGCAACTCCTCCGGCAAGCGAACGGCACGCGGTTCGCGCAAATGCCACAACTCAGTCGTTTCCCTTCGGTCGCCGGGCAAATGCAGTATCCAGCACAAGTCGCCGGTGAATGAATCGATCCTCTGCCGCTCGAACCGGTCGCGTTCCAGTGGGCGCATCTCGGGCCACCGCATGGCCAATCGTTCCACCAGTGCGCAGTAGCTGACGTAGGCACCTTCATCGTTCCAGTGCGTATCCGTGCGAAAAAAAAGCAGACATCGTACATTTTCCGAGACGGCAAAACTACGATGTCCCCTTTCCTCCTTAAGAACGTCGCGCAGCGCCAGCACATTCATCTCTGGATCAGCGCGAAGTTCCTCGGCCAGCAATTCTGCCGCGCTGAGGACGTGGGAATGCCGGCAAACGTCGGGCAGGTATTCCGGGTACACCGAATGCTTCTCGGGCGTGAGAACCACCACGTATTCGATGCCCCGCCGCGCCAGCCAGTCCCGGCGCTGGCGGAATGCTTGCGCCCACAGCCGGCATTGTTCTTGAGGCGAAACCGCCCGGCCTTGGCATTCCGATTTTTCCTCATTCATGAACAACCAGCCATCGCGGCCCAGGATCACCTTTTCGGTGGAAGGACTGTCCAGCCAATCAACCTTAAGGCGGGCGTGCCAATCGAGCAAACCGTCACGGGCGGGCAGGCGGTCCTGGAAATAATCCTCGAACCGGGCCGGGAACCGTTGGATCGACGCCTTCTGAATCGAAAACGCCGGCATGGGGGCCGGCGGCCTGTTCTCCCGTGCCAGAGACTTTGGCTCGACCCAGCCCAGCAAAACGCCGACTGCCGGCACGGAAAGCGCGAAAAGATACAGCGCGATCAAGACTGTATCTGACAAACGTCTTGCGTTCGACAGGTTCTGTAGGGTGGGCCAAGCAAGGATGCGCCGGCCCACCTGGGCGAGCGGTGGGCCGGCGCATCCTTGCTTGGCCCACCCTCCCATCAGCGTGTCTCTGAGGTTCAAATGATCCTCCTCAAAATCGATAGTAGATGAACGGGTTGTTGGTTCCCGCGGCCAGTTGTAACATCGAGGCCAGGAACAGGCACGACAAACCCACAAGCGACACCATTTCTCCTAGCGCGGCCAGGGCGGGTCGCCAACGAACTTTGACCTGACCTTGCAGCCGCTGCCAGCGGTCTTGGATGCTTGGCCATACCGGGCAACAGGCGACCAGTCCCACGATCATGGCCAGGGCAAGCTCCTGGCCCCAGTAATCGTGCCAGACGTATTCGCCGTGCTGCAGCCCGATCATCGCCGAGAGAAAGCCGCCGGCATGGGCCAGCGATTTTGCCTCGAAGAAAACCCAGCCGACCATCATGACGACGAGGGTTAGACCATGCTGCAGTGAGCGAGGCAGTATCCCCAGCAGCTTGCCCCCGCCGAGCCGTTCCAAAACCAGGAACAGGCCATGGAACATGCCCCAGGCCAAAAAATTCCAGCTCGCTCCGTGCCACAGGCCGCAGAACATAAAGACCAGCATCAAGTTCAGGTAAGTCCGGCCCGCTCCATGCCGATTGCCGCCCAACGGCACATACAGGTAATCGCGAAACCAGGAAGAAAGCGACATGTGCCAGCGCCGCCAGAACTCGGTCACGGAGCGGGCCGTGTATGGATACGCGAAATTCTCGTTGAGCTCGAAGCCGAAGAGCCGCCCCAGGCCGATGGCCATGTCGGAGTAGCCGGAGAAATCAAAATAGATTTGCAGCGTGTAGCAGAGCAGGCCGAGCCATGCCGCACTGGCCGCCAATTCCGCAGGCGGCAGGCGAAATAGTGCTTCGGCCGTTTGCGCGAAGGTGTTGGCCAGCAGCATCTTTTTGGCCAGCCCCAGGATGAAACGGCGGATGCCGCTCGCGACTTGCGCGCGCGAAGCGGATCGACTCTCAATGGCCGTTGCCAGGTCGCGGTAGCGCACCACCGGCCCGGCAATCAGGTGCGGGAAAAACGTCATGAAGAGGCCGAAGTTGATCGGGTTTCGTGCCGCCGTGGTTTGCCCACGCCGGATGTCGATCAGATACGCCAGCGCCTCGAACGTGAAGAACGAAATGCCAATCGGCAAATGCACCGGCTTCAGCCGCACCGACGGCACATCGAAAGATGTGAGAACGACGTTCAGATTATCGGCCAGGAAGTTCGCGTACTTGCACGAGATCAGCAGCGCCAGGTTCAGCACCACAGCCAGGGCCAGTAATACGCGTCCGGCCCGGCGCTGCTTTGACGCTTCGATACCCAGGCCGAGCAGATAGTTGCCGAGGATCGAGCCGACCATCACCAGAACGTAGAATTTCTCGCCCCAGGCGTAAAAGAAGAGGCTGGCGAGCAGCAGGATGGCATTCTTCCATGGTCGTGGGGCCAAGAAATAAACGCCAAGGACGAGCGGCAGGAACAGGAAAAGGAAGATCGGCGAACTGAACAGCATCGGGGTCCATCCCAGGGCCGCTTGCGGCGTAGCAGTCCCGTCACTTCACCGTGAAGGCCACGTCGGCACTGCCTACGTTGCCCGCGGCATCGCGCACGCGCACAACTACCACGTAAGTTCCGGGCGGCAGCGATTCGGTCAGGAAGCGGAATTTCCCGCTGCGCGAATCGAACAGGCCATCCACGGGAAACAGGTTCATCCACTTGCCGCTGTTGACGGCGAACTGGGCCGATGCGAGACGCACCAATGTGCTGGTGGCCGACGCTTCCAGGATGGCCCGATTCTTATCCATGCCGGTGAATTTCAGGGTAACGGCTGGCGCTTCATGAGCGATGGCCAGCGGCAAACTGACGCGCTCGCCGGTCAGCGCTTCTTCCTCGCGGTTATCGGGCCGGTCGCTGGCCACCACTTTGAGTTGGTACAGGCCCGACGGCATGGTCGAAGTGTCCCATTCGTATTCCGTTCTGGTCAGGCCATCTTCGATTTTCACCCAATCTTTCCAAGCCTCTTTGCGGACATACAGATCGTAGACCAGTTCGTCTTCATTGGCGTCGGTGGCAGACCATTTGAATTTCCATTTCTTCGGCTCCTTCGCGCTGGCCTGCGTCTCCAGGTTCGGCATGTCAAGGCTCGTGACCTCCGGCGCCTGGTTGATCGTGGCATAGCGAATGCTCAGTTGGTGCAGCGACGGTGACACCGTGCTGACATCGGTTTTGAGCGAAATGCGGTATTGCAGGAACCGGCAAGCCGGCGCCTGCGCCACCGCCTGGCTCGGGTCGTCCTGTTCCGCCGACCAGGCGCTCCAGGTAGAATCCGGCTCCGACACGTTGCCGCCGCGGACTGCCAAAGTCAGCTTCGCGCCCTTCGGCACGTCGGCCTGCCAGGACATGCTGCCCCAGCGGCTCACGAGCTTGGCGTCGATGACCTCCGACACGACCGACCCCTTGCCGGCAAAATGATCCTGCAACACGTAGAGTTTGCCCGGATCGCTGGCGGCCAGCACGATGCTGCCGTCTTTGCGCAAAAACATTCGCTGAATCTGGCCGTTGTCCAACTTGGCAATCTCGCTGCGCTCCTTGTTGGCTTCGTGAATTTCGAACAATTGTCCTTTCGAGCCGGTCCCCACGAAGAGGCGGTCTTGGAATTTCAACAGGCTCAGGATCAGCCCTTTTTCGCGGAAGATCTCCCGAACCGAGCCGTCGAAGCCGATGCGGAAGACGGAGTTCTCACCGCTGCCCGGCGCTGGCGCGGTCGAGGCCGGCGTTCCTTTGTCGCTGTCCTTGTCTTTGTCGCGGGCCGTGCCCGGAGCGATGGCGGTCTTCTCGTCACTGGCAGTGTGAGCAGGGGAAAAGGGCGGCTTCGAGGGCGCCTCACTCAGATTGCCCGAACTGGGTGGCGCCGAAGCGTTGCCGGATCCGCTGCGACCACCAGACGGCGAGCTGGTGCCTACGTACAAGGCTTGGCCGGCAAGTTGCAGGCAGCGCACTTCCGCCTGCGGCGCCTGGAATACTACGAAAGCCTTGCCGCTCTTGTCGATGCGGTAGACCAGTCCCTGCTTGTCAGTCCCGGCAAAGATCGTGCCGTCGGTCGCTCGGACCATGCTCAGAATGTGGTCCTGCTTGGACTGGAAAAACAACGCGGCTTCGCCTTCGGCATTGATCTTGTAGATGCGCCCGTGCGGCCCAGTGGCGGCGAAAATAGTCTTTGTCGGCTCGTCAAATGCCAAGGCCCAGATGTAGTTCTCGGGACTGTCATGCAGCACGCGCGAATTGCCGGATGGGTCAATGTGCACGATCAAACCGCTGGGCCCCGTGCCGGCATAAATCGAACCATCGGCTGCCGCCAACAGGCAGAA
>Ga0207110_10113_pt1 | contig 19825 bp, 19 predicted proteins | sample Alteio_BWMinHeat_74_FD_153582 | JGI IMG/M metagenome (GOLD analysis project Ga0207110, IMG submission 153582) | Enriched cells from forest soil in Barre Woods Harvard Forest LTER site, Petersham, Massachusetts, United States -... | ecosystem: Environmental > Terrestrial > Soil > Temperate forest >...
CACAAGCACGCTGGCGGACGTGAAGAAGCTCCTCGCCGAGTTGGCTCTCGAACGAGAGCAGCGAAAGCTTGCAGAAGATAAATTGGTGAGCGTCCAACGTGCATTAGTCGACTTGAAGGAGGCATTTGACCGGTTAACCCGGAACTCGTCTTTGAGCGAGTTGGAGCAGCGGCGTGACATCGTGAGTGCGCGGGTTCAGGCGCTCAAAGCGGAGTTGGACAGAATGAATACGCAACGTTACAACGGTTTTGTTACTGGCCCCGATTCCGTCACGCGGGCTCGCACTGAAGCAGACACAGTCAAAGCCCGCATCGCCATCCTTGAACTCGAGAGGGAGTTGGCGGCCACTGAAATGGAGTTGGTCAATGTCGAAAATGCGATGAACGGAGAAGCCAAGAAATGACTCTCGCACGCTGCGGCTTTATAGTTGGAATCCCCTCGGCCCGTAAGAAAAATCGATTAAACCGCTTGTTGACACGCGCGGCTCGCTGTGGGCAGTGTGCGTTTACAAAGTGTTGCGAGCCGTGACCGTCAGGGAGCGGTTTCCTGTTCCATTTTTTAACACGTTCGTAAGGGCGAGGTTTATTGCCAAGACTTGGGAACGTCCACGAAAGAACCATCCAGATCACGGACCGACGCGCAGCCGAGCAACACCAGAGTCCGCTCCAGATCCGCCTTCAGGATCGCAATGGCCTTGGCGACACCGACTTGCCCCGCCGCGGCAAGGCCGTACGCATAGGCGCGGCCGACCAACACCGCTTTCGCGCCCATGCACAACGCCTTGACGATATCCGCGCCGCGGCGAATGCCTCCATCGACCAGGACCTCCGCGCGGCCGTTGACCGCCCGAAGCACTTCCGGCAAAGCACGTGCGGAGGGATAACAAGTATCGAGCTGCCGGCCGCCGTGATTCGATACGATGATGCCCCCCACTCCTTGGTCCAACGCCCGTAGAGCGTCATCACCCGTAATTACACCCTTTGCAAGAATCGGCCCCGGCCAAGCTTCCCGAATCCACTTGAGGTCCGCCCATGTCACGACAGAATCTCGCAGCGCTGTTTGCACGTCGATCGCGGGCAAAGGCCCCTTGCCTGGAATGATGACGTTGGGATAGTGCATCGCGTCCTTCCGGTCCATCAAGAATCCGGCAAGCCAGCGCGGCCGCACCAAAACCTGCGACGCGAATGGCAGCATGGCGAGAATACCCTTCCCCATGAGCTGCGGCGCTCCGTTGCGATAGTCACGTTCCCGATTCCCTGGGCCGTTGGTGTCCATGGTCACCGCCAGCGCCTTGAACCCGGCCTTCCATGTGCGCGCGAGCGTGGCTTCCACCACGGACCGTCCGCCGGCGAGATAGAGCTGATACCACAAAGGGCTCGAGGAAGCCGCGCTCAGCGCATCGGCCGGATACCCGGAGAAGGTCGACAGCGTGTAGCCGATCCCGGCTTCATGCGCGGCCTTCGCCGAGGCAAGCTCGCCATCCGGATGAAACAGACGGCTCGATCCAACGGGCGCCAGGATAACGGGCATGTTCAGGCCGCAACCGAGCACGCTGGTCTTGGTGTCGCATCGCGGCACCGCCACGGCATTGCGCGGCCGGAACAGGATCTCGTCCCACACGCGCCGGTTATCCCGCAGCGTTACTTCTCCGTCGGCGCCGCCGTCGATGTAGTCGAACACAGCTCGAGGCAGCCGCCGCTGGGCCAGCCGCCGGAGATCCTCGATGTTGACCACGCGTTCGAGCGCCAAGCTCTCGAAAATACCACAGTCCGTTAGCGGAATAACAGCTAGCGGAATAACAGCAAAGAAGAAAGTGCCGCCAATCCAATCACCAGCATCTCGAACAAATCCTGACGGATGTGCCGGAGAATCCAGCGGCCCATCATGGCTCCCGCGACCACCACGGGGACCATGCACAGGTCGTAGATCAGCGAAGAGCGGCTAAAGAGTCCATAGCTCCAATAAATGGGGATCTTCGTCAGATTCACCACGAAGAAGAACCATGCGCCGGTGGCGACGAACTGTTCTTTTCCCAGGCCCTTGCTCAGGAGATACATGCTCATCACCGGACCGGCGGCATTCGCCACGGTGGTAGCAAAACCCGCTGTGACTCCATAGAAGGGCGCATGCCCGGATACCGCTAGATGGGGCTTCAGTCGCCGAAACAGATGGATAGCGAGCATGACCAACAACACCACTCCCACCATGCGGCGCAGGAGGTGCTCGCTCAAACTGAGCGCCGCCGCCCCAATCAACATGCCCGCCACCACCCAAGGCAAGAGCGAGAATAACTGTCTCGCCTCCGCTTTCCGCCACCAATACGAGACCGCGAAAATGTCGGCGGTGCACAATACCGGCAGACTCCATGCGGCGGCAAGACGGGCGTCGCCTACCACAAGGACCATTAAAGGCACCGCCAAAGCGAACACTCCCGGGACGCCGGTCTTGGCGACGCCGATCAGTAGCGCGCAGAATGCACCCAACAGCCACTGCCAATACGCGAGATCCGGCATCTTAAGGCTCTGAGGCTTCGGGAATCAGCCCCGCATACTTTTCCGGCAAATGAATTCGCAGTTGCTCTTGGAAATGACGCCGATTCTTGGCCATTTCGGTCTGGTCCTGACGGGACGCGATTCCATGGCCATGTACGCGATACGCGGCGAGAGTTTCCGGGATCAGTATGATATCTCCGTGCTGCGCCAGGAGCACGTGCAACGCCCAATCGACGAACGACAGTTGAGGCACCCAGGCGGGAATCTCTAACAGGAGTCCCAGCCGGAAGACCATGGTGCAGGTAGGAATAAAATTCTCGCGAAGGATGTCCTCGATAGTGAAGTGAACCCGGTCCCACATCGGATAGTCGTAGGACTCCTGGTTATTGTCGTCGTATACAACCCGCGCCCGGCTGGCGCAGATGGCGAATTCAGGACGCGCGTCCAGGATAGAAACCTGCCGTTCCAGCTTCTCGCGGGAGAGCCAGTAGTCGTCACCTTCGAGCAACGCCACGTAACGGCCACGGCACGCGCGCAGGCATTGCACAAAGTTCCGATGCGCCCCAACATTTCGTTCCTGGAAGATAGGGCGGATGATGCCGGGATACCGTTCCGCGTACTCCGCCACGATTTGGCGCGTTGCATCGGTCGAATGGTCCTCTCCGATCACCAACTCGAAGGGGAACGAAGTTTGTTGATCCAAGACGCTTTCGATGGTTTGCCGGATATACTTCTCCTGGTTGTACGTCACCGTGAGAACACTGGCGCGAGGGCGGGCTGCCGGATCCGTGCTCATTCCGTTTCGAGCACGGCGTAACCGAAGCCGGACCGGCCGAATCCGTTGCCGTTATAGACCATGAAGGTCTGCTCGCGGTGGCGGAAGACGTGAGGATAGGCAATCATTTCGGAGTCCCAACCGGCGTCGGAAATGTCGATCCCTGCCATCTCGTCTCGTCTATCCCACTCCAGACCATCCCCGGATTCGGCGTATCCAATCCGATACGTTTGGGTGCGATTGGAGCGGTAGTCTCTCCTTCCCCGGAAGGAGAACCACATGCGGTAGAGACCGTCCTCGACCATCACGGCAGGACGGCCAATTCCGCCCTCATTCTGGTTCTTGATTTCCACGGCGACTCGTCCAGGCCGGGTCCACGCGATGCCGTCCGGCGACTCGGTGTAGCGAATGTTGTAGAGCGGCTCGGGCTTGCCGTCCGCCATCTCCCATCCGAGGCCGGCGACATACCACATCCGCCACGGATTTCCCGCTAAGACGCATGGAGCGGTGCAAAGATGCGGCTCGGAGAAGGTGCGCTCAACCACGGGACCGTACCCATTCCTGTGAAATGTAATGCCCCCGTCCGTGCTCTCCGCGAGCCCGATCGAATAGCGGTAGGGCACGGTGGTGCTGGTGTTTACGCCCACGTAGTAAAGAAACTTCCGGCCGCCGTGGTTGACGATGCTCGAAGGAATTACTCCGCAGTCATCGAAACTGCCTAGTTCGCCCAAACCCAAAGCGGGAGAATCACCGGCTCGAATGACTCGGCCGGGATTCTCCGGGTCGACATCCACGAATGCCGCCACGGATCGATTCTGTTTATCGCGAGTCCCGAAATAGATGCGCAGAACACTGGGGATCGTGGTGTCGACGACTGGAAGCTGCGCATGAGTAGACATCCATTCATGCCCGTGATCGTCATGCCCGGGATCGTCATGCCCGGGATCGTCATGCCCGGGATCGTCATGCAAGTGATCGGGGACAAAGATGAGTCCCCGCTTGGTCCACTTAAAGTTCGATTTCATCACTCTTAGAGGGCAGCAACTTAGCGGGCAATCCTGAATAGACAGCGCGTTCTTCCGTATCGCGAAGAATGAGCGCCCCGGCTCCGATGACGCATCCGGGTGCGATTTTGATGCCGTCCCTTATGGCGGCATTCACCCCGATAAAACATCCGGCGCCGATGGTGACGCTGCCGGAGACGACAATATGAGACGCCAGAAAGCAGTGGTCGCCGATGGAGGAATGATGCCCGATATGGTTGCCGCTCCACAGCACAACATCATTGCCGATCGCCGCGAACGGTTGAATAACATTGTTTTCGAGAATGAAGCAGTTGTCGCCGACCGTCAGGCCCGGCCACGTGGTGGCGCGTGAAGAGACATAGCTGATGAGGGAGTATCCCTTGTTCTTGGCCTCCTCATACTTACGTTTGCGGATTTGATTGACTCCCCGGTAACTGATCGGGAGGAACATGCTGAACTGCTCCGGCGGATATGCGTCTTGAATATTCTCAAAGGGCACGACAGGGAGGCTCCGGTGTTCTTTTTCGTTCACATAGGCGGCGTCCACCGTGAATGCCGCCACTTCGTGTGGGGAGTCCTGCGCGAGATACACGTGTGCGACATCCGCGTTCTGCCCAATGCCGAATAAAACTATCTTTGCCATGGATGGTTAATACTCGAAACCTCTAATGGTACCCCTTCGACTGGTTGTCGGGATTGTGCTTGAGCAACTCCCGTGACGGCCGCGGCTCATAGCGCATATGGTTCTTCCGTTTTGCATTGCGCTCTCCGAATGGTGACAGGGAGGGCAACCTGAACGCAATCTGGTTTAAACAAAGGAAATCTACGCCAGGGAGGCGGGGCATGATATGGAGGTGAACCGGCCGGTTAGGGCTGGCGCACAGATCACGATATCCGGGGGCAGAGGTGTAGCCGAAAGGAGCTTTGCTGTCGCGAACCCTCAAGGCATTCAACAACCCTATGATGCGTTGCGAGGGAGCCTTACTGTTTACCAGCCTGAGCGTGCCGCTTGCGAATTGAGTCGTCGAGCTCCTGGCGCCACTTTGGATCTTTTACGAACTTATCCAATATAGGCCCCACTCGGGGATCGTCGAACTTCGCGAGCACCGACGCTATTAGGGGCTGCTGCTTCGGCCGGAATCGGGAGATGGCATTTTCGATCGCCGGTATCGAGCTTGTGTCGTCAAGAAGCGCCAAACCCTCGATCGCCACCTGAACCGTCGCTTGATTCTCTGCGCTCAGCGCCTCACGCAGCAGGGGTATCGCACGTTTGTCCTTGACTGAGACAAGGAGACCCAAGTCTATCGGAAAACTTGCGACAGTTCGCAAGCAGTCATCCACTTGCATGTGATAGTTCTCACACCACTTCCGGAAGTCCTCGGGGTAATAGCCCCTAATTTTTATCGAGTTCCCTTCCGCGTCATAGAAACCCTGAAGCGGCGCCGTCGTCTTGACCGCATCCAGGGCGTACTTCGCCAATTCGTTGAAGTATACCTCGTCTCTTTGGCCGAGGATCATTAGCCGGACAGCAAGGTCTTGGCGCGAACTCTTTGCCTTGGCCACATTGAACAGTCTCCGCAACCCGGAAATCACTTCTTTTGGATCGGTGCTTTTCAGAAATTTGGCGGTAGCCTCGCCAATGATCCGCTCATCGTTCGGATGCTGAATTGCCTTGGAGAGCAGGTCTTCGGCCGTGTCTTGTGCCCATAGGCTGCATGTCATCAACCCGATTGCCGTGATTTGAATCGCTCGCATATGCGCTCCTATGGTAGATGATAAAAACATGTCCAGTCGAGAGCAACGAAGGGATCCACCGGCCCCGATTTGATTGACTCCCCGGTAGCTGATCGGGAGGAACATGCTGAACTGCTCCGGCGGATATGCGTCTTGAATATTCTAAAAGGGCACGACAGGAAGGCCCCGGTGTTCGTCTTCCTTCAAGTAGGCGGCGTCCACCGTGAAAGTCACGGCCTCGTGCGGAGAATCGTGAGTGAGATAGAATTGCGCCACGTCCGCGATTTGCCCGATACCAAAGAGAACTATCTTTGCCATGTGCCTTCGATCGACGATTTGGTCAAGATGATCGCTCGCAGAGTCGCCAAGTCCGCCAAGGAAGAGCTTTGGATCTTTGGGAGGTATTGCCTTCCGACGCTCATCATTTGGCGCATGCGTTTCTTGGGGCCACCGTCCAACACATGGAGGGATCTTTCCGCGTGTCGTCCACGTGGGTACACATATCGTGATTCGCGTCGGTGGTCGGGCCGATGAACGGGATCCCAACCGGTGTCTCCTTGGCTTGCTGGATGCGGCATTCTCCTGCAGCGGTTCGCATTACGTAGACAAGTTCGCCATCGCTTTCCATCGCGAGAACTCTGGCCGCCGACTGCCGGACTGAAAACTCGGATCTTCCGTTTTGCGTCTGAAAATGGGGATCGCTCGCGGCCACTTTGGCCAGCTTCAATCTAACGTCCGGTTCTTTTCTGAATGCAATCAAACCTCGAATCGCCGTATCACGGACGTACCACTCCGGGTCGTCCAACGCGTCCATAATCTTCTGGCGAGCTTTGGTGGCTGCTGCCGGGCAGGTCCTCACAGCTTCCAGACGGGTAAGAAACTTTCCCAAGGCATCGATTGCGCCGCGCCAGACCGTTTGAATCAAGTGACTTTGCGATGAGCCCGTCCACGGCAACAGGGCATAGGTCAGCCAGGGCGTTCGTGGCCAGGCCACCAGTATCCACAGCGCCCAATAGCGCGTTGACTGAGCGCGGATCCCGCAAGGAGCCAACAGCCCATATGAGGTTGGCATAGAGTTCGGAGAACTCCTCATCGAAGAACTCGCCTGCTTTCACTCCAGCTTCGTTCCGCGCTTGCACGCGGTCCAACGCGGTTATCAGCGCTGTCTTGATGCGCTCAGCTTGTTCCGGGTAAGCCCGCAGCAGGTTAGCAACACCAAGGGCCTTATTGCCGGTCTCTGTTTCTTTATCAACAACAAGAGTGTAAAACGCCGTTTCGATGGCCTTGATGTCATCCGACTCTAATGCCCTTAGTCCAATCTCCAAAGCCGAAGCTGATTGTGCTGCCGCGAGGCTTGACAAAACAAGACCAGCGGCAAGCATGCATGCGACACGCCATTCAAAGAACAGTCCGTATTTCATGAGTCCGTTCTCCTCCCGCGATTAGCGATAAACATACACGGTGTATTCGTAGAGTCTGTAATCATGACGGAAGACGAAGTGCCTACTGACTTCCGCCGCCAGAAACACCGCCATGGAATCAAAGGGGACATGGAACAGGTCCTCTCTCTCCCAATCCACCCTGGTTGACATGACGTTGAAAGCGACGCCGATGCGCGCCTTTTGAAAGACCGCTCTTAGTGTGGCTTTGAAGTACTCGAACATTTCTTCAAAGGTAAGTCCGCGTTTCTCGGTGAATACACCGTTGGCGATGATGTAGTCGAACTCCGGCAAGGCTCCGCCATCCAATACGTCGAGACAATAGTATCGTAGCTCCGGAAACTTCCGCCGCGAAAGTTCCACGAACTTGGGGGAAAGATCCAGGCCGCTATAGTGGATCAGGCCGGCGCGGCCAGTCGCCACCATATGCTCGTACAAGTGCGAAGCGCCGCACCCGAAATCGAGGAGACTGACAGGACTGTCCGTGGATCTGACCACGTCCAGCATGACTTCGTATCTCTTCTGGGCGTCCGCGCGGTTCGGCCAATCGACGCCAAGATGGCTATCGCCGTGCCGGTCCAGGCACGACTCGTAATGCGAGACGATCTCCAGGTACGCCTTACTCCCGTTCATGCTGTCTGTAAGCCGGAAAAAAGTTGGTCGCGGAACGCGATTTCGCCAGGCTGGCATAGGCCGCGGGATTCAGAATCCGTCCGCAGAAGTATGCCATGCGAGTGCCGGTCGACCAGCCGCGCTTAAATCGAACCAGCCCGTTATCCTCGCCCTCCCGCACGCTTGGACCTCCTCCAAAACTGAGCCATCGAACGCCTTTGCCGGAAAAGTAATGGAGTGAAGTCCAGAATAACCCGAAGGATGCTTTGGCGTCGTATCCTGCCTCGCTGTATGCCGCCAAGTGATAATAGGCGATCTGGTTCTGGACCATCCATAACACCGCGCCAACGGTTTGCGCTCCGATAACGGCGCGGAACATTTCGATTCCGGGAATCGCCAGCTGACTCCTCAACGCGAGTGGCGAGAATGCAGCGATGCCTTCAATCGAATGCCGCCGGATCAGGTTGTCATACAGCTCGCTCCATGCCATCGCATGATCGGTTGGTACGACGCAGCGCTCCATTTCAACGTGATCCAAAGCATACCGCGCGTTTCTTTGGTGATGCTTCGCGACGAACTCGCTCGGATCCCTTGAAAGATCAGCCACAAAATGATGTTTGAACGGGATCATCACGTCGGGAAAACATTCCCGCAGCAGGCGCACATCATGGTTCCCAAACGGATCGGCCACCAGGCTCGCCGATACGAGGTCCTGCAACTCGGCCAGATCCGCGCTGAGGCCCGTCCAGTCGGAACAACAGAATAAGGGATAACATCCGATGGCATCGCATTGAGAAGTTGCAGGGATCGCCCGCGCCAGCAGCCATCCCTGAGCGCGGGAAAGCAGGCGCGGCTGGCCGAAATCTCCGAGTGAACGGGCGTAGTCGCCATGCAGATAACCGGAAGGCGCGCCCGTCACGCCGGTACCCGCCGGACGATCTCCGGCGCATGCGTCAAGGCCAAGCGCATCACGCCGCAGATGCTCTCGATATCGCCGGCACTCACGCTGGTGCCCGTAGGAAGGACGATCACCCGCGCGCATACATGATCCGTCGCCGGCAGTTCAAGTCCACCATGATGAGCCTGGGACCGGTACGGCTCCATGCGGTGGCATCCGGGGTAGAAATACCGGCGCGCCAGAATATTTTCCGCATGCAGCAAACGGACCAGCAAATCCCGGCTGATTACTGCCTGCTCCTGGTCCACTTCGAGGACAATGTACTGGAAGTTGCGGCGCTCGTCTTCGGCGACTGGAAACAGGCGAACACCTGGCAACCCGCACAGCCCTTGGCGGTAGAGGTCATAGTTGCGCCGGTTGACCGCGACAAACTCGTCCAGGCTTTCGAGGCCGGTGAGTCCCATGGCGGCGGCGATCTCGCTCATCTTTCCGTTGGTGCCGATATAGGCCACGTCATCATAGCCGACGAATCCGAAGTTCTTCATGAGCCGGATACGGCCGGCCAACTCGTCGTTGTTGGTGGCGATCGCACCGCCTTCAAAGGTGTTGAAGAACTTTGTCGCATGGAAACTGAATACCTCGGCTTCGCCGAAGCCGCCGATCATCTTGCCGCGATGCCCGCATCCGAAGGCATGGGAGGCATCAAACAACAGCTTGAGGCCGTGTCTTTGAGCGATCTCACTAAGTTCTACGGTCGCGCAGGGTTCTCCCCAAATATGCACGCCGATGATGCCCGCGGTGCGGGGAGTAATGCATCGTTCCACTTGGCGCGGATCGAGCGAATGGGTATGAGGATCGATGTCGCAGAAGACGGGTTTGATTTTCTGCCATTCGAGGGCGTGTGCCGTCGCGATAAACGTGAAGGATGGCACGATGACCTCATCCGCAAGACCAGCGGCGCGAATGGCGATCTCTAACGCGAGAGTACCGTTGGCCACCGCGATGCAATTCCGGACGCCGAGCATCTCCGCGAGCCGTGTTTCCAATTCCTGGACATAGGGACCCTGGTTCGAGAGCCACCGGCGGTCGAGCAGGTCGCCGATACGCGCCATCAGACGGGAACGGTCGCCGATGTTGGGCCTGCCGACGTGAACTTTTTGGGGGAAGGCGGGCGTCCCGCCGAACAAGGCCAAATCTTCGATACGTTCCTTCAAGGGCTTCACCACGAGGGTTTCAGCAATCCTAGCCGCTTGAATAGATGAATGACCCATCGGCCCTGTTCCAATTGCTCGATTGTGTTGCGCAGATGTTGCTGCTCCTTCTCGTAGTTCTTGTACCACGTGTAGTGGTTATTGATTGTTTCGAGCAGCAGCTCACGTTCGCTCCGCCACTCGATGGCGAGCATTTTTCCATCGGGCAGGCCGGGCACACGGGCCCGCAAGGCGCGCACTTCCTGAACCAGCGCGTCCCGTTCCTCGGCCCAGCGCTGGTGCTGTTCACGGAGCCATGCGATTTCGGCGTTGACCCCAGTAAGCTCGTCTGGCTCAGGCGCCCGCGTCGGATCATGCATTATTTCACAATAACGCTGTCCACACGCTTGCTAAACATGAGCATGTTAAACTTCTGTGCTTGGCAGCAACGCAAAGGCGCGACTGGGTCCATTTTGCGGTTATCGCGGGTCTGATAGCCCCAAGCGCCATCTGGGCGGCCGGAGACCATTCCGTATGGCTATGGGATCAGGCTTGGTACGGCGAAGTGTCGGTGGATCTGTGGTTCGTTTCGCATCACTCCATCGCGGATTGGTGCCGGACCATGATTTTCGCCATGAACCTAAAACCTCCGGGAATCGTCTGGCTGGGTCAGCTGTTTGTTCCGCTGAGCCACCTGGTGGGCTCCATTGAGAACGCGCTCTTGCTTTCGGTTTGGCTGACGCAAGCATTGCTGTTGTGGACCATTTACAAAATCGGCGAAAGCATCATGCCGTCCTCGCGATTGATCCCCCTGGGCGGAGTTGTGTTCGCGGCGGGGACACAAGCATTCGTGGGCCTTTCCAGCCAATTCTTCGTGGAGCCGATGCAAGCGCTGGCGGTAGCCTGGACCGCCTTTATCGCAGTCAAAGGCCGCGAATGGCCCGCGGCCCGGACGCTGGTCCATTGGGCCAATGCCATGCTCCTCGGCATGCTCGCCAAAATCAGTACTCCAGCGTACTGTTGGCTGTTTTACATCTACATCGCATATATTGTCTTTCGCGGACTCAACAAGACAGGCATCGTGTTGGAGTGGGCCCACAAGCCATCGCGGCTGCTGATTTGCGTCTTCGGACTGATCTGTCCGCTAACCATCATCTGGTACGCCGTCAACTGGGGTCCCGTGTTGGAGCATGCCACATATTCTTCGTCCGGCGGCGTCCTCGGCCAAACGCTTCTGTACGGCTTCCGCGCCTCGGTAGGTAAGAAGATGATCGTGTGGATGCAGCTCCTCAATCAGTCCTTTCTGGCGCCCTACGTCTGGGTCGTTGGGATTCTGCTGATCGCAGGTATGTTCGGTTGGAAACCCCGCCCTGACGGGACGGGGCTTGACCCGATCAAACCCGCGGCATCAGTTCGGGACCCGATGAAGCCCTGGGCGTCAGCCCGGGGTTTCTTGTTGACCGCGGCACAGATCTTGGCAGTGCTCCTGGTATTCTCCATGAACGACGCCATTGAGGCTCGATACTTGTATGCCATCGTCGTTTACCTGGCGATTTTGCTCATGATGCTCTGCACCTTTTTCCGCACGCCGGCCGTCGCGCTCCTGGTGATTGCCGTGTGCGGCTGGCAATGGGCCAATGTACACGCCGTTGCGCTGGGAGCCCGTACCAACTTTGCGAATCAATTCAACTGGCTCCTGCCGGTTCACGCGGATCGCTCGGAATACGAAGAACTCGCTCGCGTTGTCGAGAAAACCTCAGTCAATGCGGGCCAGTACAATATTGTGGGAGTGGAGGAGGCATGGCTCAACGCCAACGCCGCCGCCTTTTTCGCCGCCAAGAACCGCCTCAACACAGGTGTTCGAAGCTACTATACATCGCTCGGATACGCGGAAACGGACTCAACCACGGCCCTGAAGCGCATAGACACGTTGAACACGTTCTTTGTGATTAGCCTGGACCAGCAGCATCAAATGAACCCGCCCAATTTCCTGAACGTCGTCTCGCTGCCGGTCTTGCACGCCATTCAGAGTGAGTCCCGCTTTCGCCAGCTTCCATTCCCGAGCGGCAAGGGTGTCTTGATTTTCGAGAGGCCGGTTTCAGAGAGGAAGTGATGGCGGCCATTCTCTTGGCCATGCCGTGGCTTACTGTTGGGGGCGCGGAAGCATCTGTCAGCCGGATCTGCCGGGAGCTGAAGCGGCTGGGATTCCGGATCTTCGTCATCACCACCGAGCCGGTCCAGAGTTTCCAGGGCGACACCACCCAATGGTTCCGCGACGCAGCCGCCGGGATCTATCATCTTCCCCAGGAGTCGTTCGTATTCGATCTTATCCGTAGGGAGTCGATCGGCCTGATCTGGCAGGTCGGCTCCGCTTTTGTCTACGACCTGCTTCCTCAGCTTAAGAAACGTTTTCCCGCCATCGCCGTCACTGACCTGCTTTTCAACTCCGTCGGCCATACCACGAACTATCTGAAGCGGCGGCGCTTGATTGACCATGCCATCGTTGAGCATGAGGGAATGAAGCAGTGGCTCCTGGATCACGGTGAATCCGAGAATCGTATCACCGTCATTCCTAATGGGATCGATCTGGATGAGTACAGCCCTCAGCCTCGAACGGATACGGGGAGCTTCGTCGTCGCTTTCATCGGACGGCTGTCAGAGGAGAAAGCTCCGGACACTTTTGTCGCAATTGCCGAGCGCTTCAAGAACCGCGCGGATATCAAATTCGTTGTCCTGGGCACGGGGCCCCTGGAAGCTGAGGTACGAGCCCTCGCGGATCGATGTGGATTGAAGGATCAACTGCGCTTTCTCGGATTCGTTTCCACCCGCCGGCATTTATCCAGCTGCGATCTTGTGGTAGTGTGTTCACGAGTCGACGGGCGCCCGAACGTCATCATGGAAAGCTTGGCGATGGGCATCCCGGTGGTCGCAAGCCGCGTAGGCGGCATTCCGGAGATGACGCCGGAAGGTCAAGGAAGCCGGTTGTGCAACGCGGGCGATATCGATGCGTTCTGTTCCGCGGTTGAGGAGCTGGAGCGGGACCGGACGGCGTACGCCACCCTATCCGCCGCAGGCAGGCGCTGGGCGGAACAACATTTCTCCATCGCGGGAGCCGGCGAGTCATACGCAGCTCTATTCCGCTCTGCTGGCGCGCGCGGTCCAACGGCTCGCACCGAACCGCGACCGTCAGGAAGCGGACCTGCAGCACTACATGACGAACTCGTATCCATCGTCATTCCTTGTTACAACCCGAGCGCTTTTCTGCGGGAGACGCTCGCATCCATCGCCGCTCAAACTCACCGGAAAATCGAGACGATTCTTGTGAACGACGGGACCAACCGTCCCGAGAGCTTGGCATTGCTGAACGAAGCGGCGGGACAAGTCGATGTCTACCTCGAACAAGAGAATCGTGGCCTCGCCGCGGCTCGGAACACAGGATTTCGCGCCGCCCGAGGACGCTTCATCGTTCCCCTGGATGCAGACGATCTCATCCAACCGACTTTCGTGGCGGAGTGTTTAGCGGAATTGGACGCCCATCCCGACGCGGCGTTTGTCTATCCCGACTTCCAAGTCTTCGGAACCAAGAACTACGCGGAAAGCCCGGGCGAATACAACCTTAACAGACTACTGGACCGCAACTTCCTGGTTTATGCATCCATGATCCGCACGCACGATTGGGAACAATCCGGCGGATATGACGATTCCATGCGGTTGGGCTATGAGGATTGGGAATTCTGGCTGCGCCTTGGTGCTCGGGGCCGCTTCGGCCGGCACCTTCCCAAATCGCTTTTCCGCTATCGAAAGCACGGTGCGTCGCTCTACGATATCGCGTTGGCGCACCACCAGGAGCTGGTCAATTACATCCAGGGCCGCCATCCCGAATTGTATGAGGATCACGCTCGGGCGGAGATCCGCAGGCGTTGGGCCCCTTCGGTCTGCATCGTGGCCGGCGGAGCTGTAGTGACCCAGACCCTGACGGATGTACAAACCATCGAGCCGGCGCTAACCGTTAGCCTTCCACAGCAATCTTTGGCGCCTGTTTTTCTTCTGGCTGACGGCGGCAACCTTGAGTCAACCAGCGCCGAACTGGCGGTGCTGGCGATTTGGGGCGGGCACGATTCTTTGCGTCTTCCCGATGGCAGCCTGGCGCTCTCTCGCGATGCAGCCGCTAAGTTGCAAGACACCCCTGTATTGGATACCAACTCCGCCGCCTCGGACCCGCCCACCAGCCGGAGTATCCCCGTGCTGGGCAATCTGCACCGGAATTTGCAAAACGCAGGCGTGCTCTCCTGGCAGGCATGGGCCCAGCATCCAGTCGAGTCGGCAGGCCGGTTGATTCCTCTGGCGCTGAAGGAGCGGATCAATGAGGCTTCTGGGCGTCCCGTGTTTGACCTTTCGTTCTATCTAAAGTTTCAGCCCAAGTCATTGGTCCTCGGCAACGTTCTGATGGAGCCGTTGGAGTACTCTTGTATCCCTGCATCAGGCCGAACACGCATCGCTCTGGTGGTTCCGCACCTCGGGCCCGGCGGAGCGGAATCGGTACTGCTGGACGTCGTGGCCACCCTTCCCCGCGAGCGATTCGAGGTCTTGCTCGTGGCCACGCACTCTCAAGACGACCGGTGGCGCAGCAGATGGATCGAGCATGCCGAGCATATTTACGACCTAGCCAAGGTTGTTCCCGCCAAGCGGATGACAGGTGCGGTCTTCTCCATCGTCTCCAACTGGAAATGCGACGTGGTGCTGGTACAGAACAGCCTGTATGGCTACTCCGCGTTGCCCGCGATCAAGCGCGCCTCGCCTCAGACCAAGACTGTCGATATTATCCACGCCATTGATGATCGATGGGACCAAGTCACCTCGACTGCTCAAGTGGCGAGCGACATTGATATACGCGCGGCTGTCTCTGGAGCCGTTCGCGATCGCCTGATCGCCGCGGGAACACCGCCGGACAGGGTCCGCATGCTTCGCAGCGGCGTGGACCTGGAGCGTTTCAAATCCTCGACGACCCGTCCGGATACGGCAATCAAGCAAATCTTGTTTGCAGGCAGACTCGATCCGGTCAAACGCCCCTTGCTGCTGATCGACATAGCGGCTGAACTGCTGAAAATCCGGAAGCAGCCTAATTTTCGGTTTGTAGTCGCCGGCGATGGCCCGGAAATGGAGCGCCTTCAGCGGAAGAAACGGGACCCCCTCTTCGATCTCAAAGGACAAGTGCAAGACCTGGCTCCCCTGTATCAAGCCTGTGACGTCGTGATTCTGCCGTCCCGCAGTGAAGGAGTGCCGCTGGTTGTGCTTGAAGCGCTGGCGTGTTCTCGCCCCGTGGTGGCATCGAGGACCGGGGGAATCCCGGAATTGCTGGACTCCTCTTGCGGGTTTTTGATCGACATCGAGCCGGGAGAAGCCGCGAATTTCGCCATGGCTATCAACACTTTGCTGAATGATGCGGATTTACGCGAGAGGCTAGGCCGGAACGGACGCGCGAAAGTCGAAGTTGAGCACGATCTCCGGCGTGTGCGCGAGAGCTATGCGGCAATTCTGGAATTGTCTTGAACCGGTTGCGGTTCGGATTGCCGGCGAACCCAGGGATGTCCCGATCCCGCGCAATATCCTAACGCGAACACCAGCACGAATCCGAGCAGCACTATCGTCGTGGCAATCAGAGGCAACAGGGGTGTGTACAGCATGAATCCCGCAATGCTTCCGATCAGGAGAAAGCCAGCTGAGCCCATTAGAATGCGGTCTATCATGCCGACTCTAAGAGCACGTTCACGGCCATAGTGGGACAGACCATCGCCGTTGGTGGCCTGTCGAGCGCAACCACATGATAGACGACAAAAACCGATCGTCTGTCCTGCATCGCAGAGCGGCATTCTTACCGGTAAATCTGTCTAAAGCGGACTTTTTGCAGTCTTAGGCCACACTACTCCCTGGTCTTTGCTGGTCACCGGGGGCCAGCCCCTTGTAGACGAACTTTTGCACCCTCTGACCACGATACGTCTCGGTGGTGAAGATGTTGCCCTTCGAATCCGTGGCGATGCTGTGCACTCCGTAGAACTCACCCGGCTGGCGCCCGCCCTCGCCGAAGGTGGTCAGGATCTCCAAAGATTCGCGGTCGATGATATGCACCCGGTCGTTCTCCCCGTCGGCAAGATAGATGTACTTCTGCTGCGGGTCCTTTGAAAACGCGATATCCCACACCGATCCCGAGCCCAGCGTCTGTTTGTTGTAGAACTGCTCCTTGATGAAGGTCCCGTCGGGCTTGAACACCTGGAGCCGGTCGTTCACGCGATCACACACATAGAGGATGTTGTCGCGCGTGAGTTCCGCGCAATGCACCGGGTTGCGGAACTGCTGCGGAGGCGGATCCGACGGCTTGTACGGACCAGGGTTCGCATCATCCGGCTTGTGCCCGTAAGCGCCCCAATGCCGCTTGTACTTGCCCGTATCGGCGTCGAACACGATCACACGGTGATTGCCGTAACCGTCCGCGACGTAGAGCTCGTTGGTCTTCGGATCGATAAATGTCTTGGCTGGGAGCCTGAGATTCTCCACGTCGTTGCTGCCCTTGCTGCTGGACGGCTTGCCGATCTGCATGATGAACTTCCCGTCCTGTGTGAATTTCAGAACCATGTTGTCGGCAAAACTTTGGAACGGCTCGGGACCACCCTTGGCCGCGGCCCCGCGGCCGCCTGGTGTCGCCGGTTCTTCATCCGTGCCATTGATGGCGCCCCGTCCGCTAGCCGGACCCCTGCCGTTGCCGCCGATCCAGACGTTCCCTTTGTAATCAACCGTGATTCCGTGGTTCGAGTCCGGCCAATTGAATCCAGTGCCGGGACCGCCCCAGTGCCGCAGCAGATTGCCCTGCTCGTCGAACTCCAGCACAGGAGGGGCCGGTGCACAGCATTGGGCAATCGGATCCTTGCCTGTGGCGTGGGTCTCGCCGGCTTCGAGCGAGCCTGCCCGATGAATAATCCAGATGTGGTCCTGCGCATCCACGGTGACGCCAATCGTCTGGCCGAGAATCCAATGGTTGGGCAATGGCTTGGGCCACATAGGATCCACTTCAAAGCGGGGGCGCCTGGACTCCGGCGGCCTCCACCACGGCCCTCTTGCCCAGCACGTGAGATCCTGCCGCAAGCCCTCCGATGAGGGCCGCAAAAGTAACGCCCGCCGAAAGATTCCGATGCATGGATGTTCCTCCTTACCGCGCGGGCAGAGTGTAGGCGACGTATTCGCCGGAATAGCCCGCCCCGCTGATCGCGACGACTATAAATTGTTTCCCGTTGATCGTATAGGTCATCGGCGTGCCGGTTTGCGGAGCCGGCATGAAAACCGCACCGGCATCTTTGCCGGAAGCTTTATCATAGGCCCGCAGCATCGCGCCACGCTGCCCAGATGCGTTAGTGAAAAACCCGGCCTCGCCCGCGACAACCAAGCTCTTGGTTATCAGAGTTCCCACAACGCCCGGACGTCCAGTGCGAGGAATGTTCAGACCCTTCAGTGCAGGACTGTTGCGAACATTATCCGGCGTCTCGCCATGGGCGATCTGCCACACGAACTCGCCTTTGTTCAGATCGATCGCAGAGATTTGACCGTAAGGCGGCTTCACCAACGGCAGTCCCTGAATCGTCAAGGTGCCTGCGGCTGCTTCGGCAGCCGGAGCGGGCGTCGCGGCCGGGACCGGTGAATCCGCGCCCGCATCCGCACCTGTGCCGGTCGTGCGCCGGGCCCCATCTCGCGCGGTTCCCTGGACGTACTTCATGTCCGACAGATCCGGAGGAGCGGGGACCAGCCCCAGAGTCGAGATCGATTTTTGCGAAGCCACGTACAGTATATGAGTCTCGGGATCGTAGGACCCGCCGGGCCAGTTAGTCCCGCCCCCCGCGGACGCCAGCGTGAGCGTGGCGAGAGGACCATCAATCTTGCTGACCACGGGCGGTGTGAACACTGGACCTATCTTGTACTTCGCAACCAGCTTCTCCGCTTCCGCTCTCAGGGACGGAGTGAAGTTGATCAGATCATCGATCACCAGACCTTGCCGGTCATAAGCAGGCGGCTTGGATGGAAACGGCTGCGTGGGCGCATACCATTCTCCGGGCACGTCCCCCTTGGCGACCGGTCTTTCGTTGATCGGCCAGATGGGAACACCCGTCTCGCGATTGAAGACGTAAAGAAACGCTTGCTTGGTGGGCTGCGCCACTGCCTTGACGGTACGTCCGTTGATTGTAATGTCGACCAGGATGGGAGCACACGGAATGTCCATGTCCCAGATACCGTGGTGTACCAATTGGTAATGCCATTTCCGTTGCCCGGTCCTTAGGTCGACGGCCACCAGGCTCTCGCCGAACAGACCGTTTCCAGGACGGTGGCCGCCAAAGTAGTCGCCCGTCGGCAACTCAATCGGCAGATACGCGAGCCCCAGATCTTCGTCCACGGAGACTTGACCCCAGGAGCCGGTGTTGCCGGTGTAGGACCAGGAATCGTTTTCCCACGTGTCGATTCCGTATTCGCCCGGTCGTGGAATGGTATGGAAGATCCACAGGCGCTTGCCTGTCTTCACATCGAATCCGCGAACATAGCCTTTCACGTTGGCCTTGCTCTTGGGCGATCCGCCGGCTCTGTGCGCCGCGCCTACGATCACCACATCCTTCGCCACCATCGGCGTCGCGTGGAGCCCGACTTCACCGGTAATCAGGTCGATCTGCTGATCGTCATCGAGCTTCAGATCCACCACGCCGCCTTGGCCGAAGCCAGGCACCGGCATGCCTGTCTTTGCGTTAAGAGAGATCAACCGGTAGCCGGGCGTAACATACAGGATTCGTTCTTCGTTGCCGTCAGTCCAATAGGCCAACCCGCGGCCGGAAAGCTGACGGGGAGCATTCGCGCCGCGCGGGCCCTCCTTCTCGCTGTGGACCCATAGCAACTCGCCCGTGGCGGCATCCAGCGCCACCACCGCCCGCCTGGTCCCACCCGTCGCATAAAGGACGCCCTTGGCCATCAGCGGCGTTCCTTCCAAGTTGAATTCCGCGCGCGGCCCCAAGCTGTCCGTCTTGAAGCGCCACGCGACCTGGAGCTTATTGAAATTGTCCGCGTTAATTTGGTCCAGCGGAGCGTAGTGGGTGTTGCCTAGATCACCACCGTAACTGCGCCACTCTCCGTTTTTCGCGCCGGATTGGGCGTTGATTAAGCAAGCAGCCCCTATTGCCAGCAGTACAAGACGTCGCATTCAGTCTCCTTGATCTCTACTTCGGAAATGGTACCAGCGCCGGCTTCGCGCCTGCCGGCAGCGTGGATCGAGCCGTGTTCATCACCATGGACAAATATGTGTAATAACCCATGATGCTGGCAGCTTCCACTACGCCCGGCTCGCCGAATTTCGCGAGAGCGCGCGCATACGTCGGATCGCTCACGCTTTGATGATGCAGGAGCTCATCACAGAAGTTGTAGAAAATCTCTTCGTCTTCCGCCATATGCTCCGGCCGCCGCCCCGCCGCAATGTCCGCCAAGATCGCAGGGCTCACGCCCGATTGAAGCGCGGCATTATTATGCGAGTTCCACTCATAGTTATTGGTCCAGTTGCGCGCGGCGATCATGATGCCGAACTCAACCAGCTTAGACCCGAGCACACTATTGTTCAGATAATGCAAACGTATCTCGAGC
>Ga0207110_10114_pt1 | contig 19757 bp, 21 predicted proteins | sample Alteio_BWMinHeat_74_FD_153582 | JGI IMG/M metagenome (GOLD analysis project Ga0207110, IMG submission 153582) | Enriched cells from forest soil in Barre Woods Harvard Forest LTER site, Petersham, Massachusetts, United States -... | ecosystem: Environmental > Terrestrial > Soil > Temperate forest >...
AGATGAAAATTAAAATCTGCATATAGAAAGATTATAGTGCGCTGTATTTCGCTGGACAAATTCAAAACTTGTACTATACTTCGAAATGTACAGTATTTTAGGTCGTGATGACCCTATTTTTATGAGTTTATAACAACAAGGAGGTTATATGAAACACAAAGCTTACTTAGCCACTATTGCTGCTGCATTACTGATGCCCTCGTCCGCACTCGCCCAAGATCAATGTTCAGATGGAGAAGGCTGTTTCACGCTTAGTTCGTATTCTCCAAGGGGTATTTCAGGCCCTGTTCCTAATTTGGAAATCACGGCTACATTTGCCGATAACACGACAATAGAATATTCACACCCCTTCATTCGGCAACAGACACATATTGCAAAATATCCTGTTTTCAGCCGAAATAAAGCTAAAATGACCAGCCTGTTTATCGCAGCTCCTTACCCCGGACGAGGCAAGCCGGTACTTTATAAGATAGATCCTTCTGTGCATATAGGACAAAAGATTACCTGTAATGCAGAATTTTGGGGTGGTATACACTGGGACACCACATGTAAATAACGAGGGTAAGCATTAATCGCCGTAATATTTGACGCCGATTTTTATTTTGTCACGACCGTTGGCTACGCGCCAACGGTTGGTGTCACGTAATGAATAAGCACAACCACAATATTCTTGTTGGTAAAATTCTTCCTGTTTTGAAATCTGTATCATGCGCTGAGAACCGCCGTCTTTGCGCCAGTTATAGGTCCAATACGTCATATTGGGATAATGCGCCGCGGCGCGTACGCCCGACTCGTTAATCTGATCCATGTTTTTCCAGCGTGAAATACCTAATGAACTGCAAAATACGTTAAAGCCGTTTTCATGCGCATATAACGCTGAACGCTCAAACCGCATGTCGAAACACATGGTGCAGCGTCTACCCCGCTCTGGATCTTGCTCCATGCCTTTGGCTCTGGCAAACCAATTATCCATATCGTAATCGGCATCAATAAACGGTACGTTGTATTTTTCAGCAAACCGAATATTTTCATCTTTGCGTAAATCATATTCTTTGCGGGGATGAATATTGGGATTATAGAAAAATATTGTGTAATCGATACCCGAGGCTAATAACGCTTCCATCACCTCGCCTGAACATGGCGCGCAGCAGGAATGCAGTAATAACCGCTTTTCGTCGTTAGGTAATGTTAGTTTTTCTCGTATGTACATAATCTTTCTACCAATTTAGTTAACCGATGATCCGAACGTTTATTCTTCACCGCCATGGCCAAGGCTTTAGGTTGCCCGACTATCACGACCAGTTTTTTACCACGAGTGACACCGGTATACAATAAATTTCGCTCCAAAAGCGTGAAATGCTGGGTCGCTAACGGGATAACCACGGCGGGATATTCCGACCCCTGGCTTTTGTGGATCGTCGCAGCATAAGCCAAGGCAATTTCATCCAGTTCATTAAAATCATACATAACTTCTCGGCCGTCATAATCAATAGATACGAGACTCTCTTCCATGTTCATCGCTTTTATTTTTCCGATATCGCCGTTAAAAACATCTTTATCATAGTTATTAATTATTTGGAGAACTTTATCACCGACGGAAAATGTCGAGCCATAACGCTCAATTTTGGGCGCGCCTTTGGGATTTAAACGTGCTTGTAAATCGATATTTAAAGATCTCGCACCTAACCCCGCTTTGTTCATGGGGGTCAATACTTGAATATCGTCGACGGGATGTAATTTGAATCGCTGTGGAATACGTTCTGCGACCATTTGCAATAATTTCGCGTGGATTTCTTCGGGTGTTTCTGCGGGCACAAAATAAAAATCCGTGAGAGTATCCGATGCTTCAGATTTGAACGGCATATGTCCTTGATTAATACGGTGTGCGTTGACAATAATCTGAGAACTCGCCGCTTGACGAAAAATCTCAGTTAATCTAGCTGTAGGAATTACCGAAGATTCAATTAAATTGGATAATACGGCGCCGGGACCTACCGATGGCAGTTGATCAACATCGCCAACCAATAATACAGCAGCTTTATCGGGCACGGCTTTTAGTAATTGATTCATCAAGACTACATCGACCATAGATGTTTCATCGATGACCAGTAAATCAATATCCAAAGGATTATCGGCATTGTGTTTAAAACCGTATTTTTTGGGATCAAATTCTAATAATCGATGTATTGTCTTCGCTTGTATCCCCGTACTTTCAAATAATCGTTTAGCTGCACGGCCCGTTGGTGCGCATAATGCCATCCGCATTTGTTTTGCGCGTAATATTTTCAAAATGCTGTTAATAACGGTTGTTTTGCCGACACCGGGACCGCCGGTAATAATCATCACTTTGCTTTGTAGCGCTAATAACACTGCTTTTTTTTGCGATTCGGATAATTGCAATCCCGTTTTTTTCTCCACCCACGGAATTGCATTCTCCAATTTGGGGTCAAACCATGCCGGCTGGCCCTTTAATAATTTTCGCATGCGTTCAGAGATATTTACTTCAGCATGATAAAGTGGAGACAGAAATAAACAAGGTTCATTATTAATCGCTTCGCTGATCAGATTTTTTTCAGCAACTTCAGCAGCAATAGCCGGTGTAATAATATCGGGAGATATTTCCAGTAACTTCGATGCTGCCTCAACTAATTCTTCATGCTTAGCTGCACAGTGCCCCTGCCCTGACAACTCCTGTAATACATGTCGTACACCCGCTTGTGCGCGAATCATAGAATCCGGCGCAATACCTAATTTTTGGGCCAATTGATCGGCTGTTTTGAATCCAATACCGTGTATATCCAAGGCTAGTCGATAGGGATTTTCTGAAACTTTTACGATGGACGCATCGCCATAGGTTTTATAAATACGAACTGCGCGCGCAGTACCAATGCCATGTGATTGCAGAAATACCATAATCTCGCGGATCATTTTTTGTTCCGCCCACGCTGCTGTAATCACCATGCGGCGTTTTTTACCAATGCCCTCGACGGTCATTAATTTCTTCGGTTGTTTTTCAATGACGTCGAACACCGCTTCGCCAAATGCTTTGACTAATTTTTTCGCAAAATGCGGCCCTATCCCTTTGACCATGCCTGAACCCAAATATTTTTCGATGCCTTCCAATGTGCTGGGCGGAATGACTTTTAATAATTCTGTTTTAAATTGTAATCCATGTGTGCGATCATTCACCCACTGCCCAGTGCATTCGATATGTTCACCGGCGGTGATGGATGGCGCAGAACCTAAGACCGTGACAACATCACGATGGCCGCGCACGGTAACACGCAGCACACAGAATCCATTTTCAGGATTGTGAAACGTGACCCGTTCAACGGCACCGCCTAAGCGTTCAGTAGCTTGTTTAGATTTAGATTTCATCATCACCTGTCATGCCAGCGAAGGCTGGCATCCAGTCCAAAAGGTATTTTTAGTATTTGCGAGGAATCATATCATGTTAGTTACAGCAGAATCTTGTACCGGCGGTGGATTAGCATACGCCATCACAGCAATACCCGGCAGCTCAAAGTGGTTTGAACGCGGATTTGTGACCTACTCCAATGAATCTAAACAAGAATTATTGGGCGTATCATCCAATACGCTCGAAAAATACGGCGCCGTCAGCGAACAAACCGTAATCGAAATGGCACACGGCGCATTACGTAACAGCCATGCTGATTTTAGTATCGCGATTACAGGCATTGCCGGCCCCGATGGCGGTACAGCCGAGAAACCCGTCGGGACGGTTTGGTTTGCGTGGGGTACGAAAGATAAAATCCAAAGCCAACTGAAATTCTTTCAGGGCGATCGCAAAAGCATTCGCGAACAAGCTATCGAGTATGCCCTAGGTTTACTTCCCTAGTTTCTTCTTATTAGGCGGCTCAACCTTGTAAGACGTATATAAATCATTTACGTCCTCTTCTCCTAAGCCGCATGTTTTTGTCATAAAGTCATTCACTTCATTCAGATCGGTGATCACAACACCACTGGAATATTTTCCATATTGATTTTCCTCGTCTATCACCTGAACTTGTGCGCTTTTATATCCTGCGTTTTTTAAAGCTTCCTGAAAATTATTAGCATGCGCAAGAGGTTTAGGTTTCCCTTGATATTCCCCGTTTTCATCCTTGTATTCAGGAAATTTGATCACCATTCCCTTTTTACTAAACGCTATACTCGGTAACCATTGTCCTTTTTCTGCATCTTTCTTAGTAACAATATGTGAAGGAGCAATTTCATAGGGCAACAACAGTAAACAGGTTGCACCAAGGCATCGACTGACTCCCCAACCCTGAGAAGTAAGAGGACCTTCAATTTTCTGAAATTTCACTTCTTTGGATAATTTTAAAGGTTCTTTGCTAAACGGTGGCGGCGGTGTTTTCGACTGCTCTGGTTTTTTCAGTACCGGGTTGAGGATTTTATTTACTGCATCCTGTAACTCACTATGTTTTTTCAGATACTCATTTGCACCCTTTTTCAGTTCATCATTACCTTCCGATAATACACGCACCATCTGCTTGGCAGATTGCTGAATATCTACTGTATATCCATTCCGCCCTTCATTAAAATATCGACTCGAGTTAAATATAGCCTCCATATTATTTTTCTTCACAGCTTCTTCAGTAAAAAACCGAGTTAAAATCTTAAATCTTTGCTCAGAGCTGTTTACAGCTTTCTGTGCATAGAATCGCGACATATAGAATGCCTGCTCTCCCCTCAACTTGTCAGTCAGTTTGCCTTCCAAAGCTAATTTTTCTATTTCGGGTAACAATTTCTGGGCTGTTTCTTTTGCTGCGTCTTTAGCTTTCACCTGCCTGCTATACTCTTTGACTATGTCGATTGGAGTCTTTAGCTCATCTATTGCCTTTATAACGTCATCTACAATTTTTTCTTCCGATTTAGGCTCCTTCAGTTTTTTTAAATCACTTTGCTTTTTCTCCTTATGTTCCTTTTCCTCTCGCAAACGAACATCCAATTTCTCATCCACGTTATCCATCAGCTTTTTTATACCATCCAACTTACCCTTATTTATGTAAATCTTAAATTCATTCAACATTTCTTGCGAAAGAAGGGGCATCTTTTTGTTCTCTTGCCAACCCAACACCTTCAGCTGCTCAAGTTTTTTACCTAGATTCTCAAGTTGCTGCAACAATTGTTCTTGTAGCTCAACTTTTTGAACTTTCACGTTTTCTATATCGTTTTTTAAATTGCTTAATAGCGTTTGATTTTGTATGTTTTCTCCCTTATCGGCGATTATATCCAACAAGCTTTTTTTCATTTTCTTTAATTCTTCTTCCGATCCTTGCGCGGTTACTTTTATTGAGTCATTCGTATAGGTTAATGTGATAGAAGCTTTTTCATTATGCAAGGTGTATGTTCCTGCAGAATGATTCTCGAGAGTGCTAAAATCACTCAACGTCTTCCATTTTTCATCACGAAATGCAGAGAGAATCGCATCTGTTTGATTTGTTTTTTTCAAAGTCTCAGATTTCTTAGGGGGCAGTTTTGGTGGCGTTTTTTTTGTATCTGGGTTTTTCATAATCAGCTCCTATTTCAACGGCTTTTAGCCTTCTAAATTTAAATTATAGCCTATCAAACTTAAGGTTTGCTTAAGAGCGCCGCATAATGATTCCAGTCAAATAAGGGCCCCGGGTCAGGTTTTCGACCTGCAGGGCGCGCAATATCACTGTGTCCCACAATGCGATCTTTAGTAATTTTTGGATATACCTGCATAATCACACGTGTGATTTCTGCTAAGCGTTGATATTGTGTTTCGGTATAGGGAATATCTTCGGAATAACCTTCAAGTTCAATGCCAATCGAAAAATCATTACAGTTTGTCCTGCCCTCAAATTCAGACTGTCCTGCATGCCATGCACGTTTGATAAACGGTACGTATTGCAATACTTCATCTTTTTCGCGACGAATCACAATGTGCGCAGAAACGTTTGGAATGCCGTTAGGAAATTGATCTTTTAAGCCATCAAAATATTTTTTTAATTCGGGCGTATGATTTCCCATAAATAAATGATGAATTAACGATTGTTCAAAAGATTGATCGGCCGGCACAAAATGTTTATCAGGTATGCTGATGCAGTGAATGACCAATAAATTAATATCGGTCGGATCCGGGCGATTATCGCAGTTTTTACTGTACATATTTCCGCATATTCCTTGACAAAGGTGGGTTAGTATCCTAAACCTAATAAATGGCTATAACGCATTATAGCCTATAAAATTTGATGATACCGGAGGATTTATGAAACAGAACCCACAACAGAAGCAGAAGAAAGATATCTATCATGAACTACGACAAAAGGTACTAGGCCAGGTTATAACATCTGATAGAGATGATAGCGATGACATCGCTAAGCTCATTAAAAAAGACCCTAAAAAAGGTGGTCCTAAATAAAGGCTCTGATTTTGAGGAGCGCGCGGGAATAATGGGATTTTTGCGAGGGCAAAAAGAGCTTTCGCAAAAAATTTCACTGTTTCTGCGTTTTCTTAAGCTTCCCTTAAGGTTGGGCTGCTACACTTCATTTATGGAAGATTAAAAACCAGCTGGCAGGGGATAGAAGGCTTATTATCCAGAGGGGTGGTGTTTGGCGGTTTGAAAAATAATAAACTTAATAATATCAATAAATTTAAAAAATCTGCTAATATACTGCTGTTCTGAACAAGCAAGTCTCATAATAATAACAACAAGGTGGCATAGCCGCCTTTATGCACTGTCTCCTGCCAACTGGTTTTTTTTGCCCCTGTCATGCCAGCGAAGGCTGGCATCCAGTCTAAAGGGCATTTTGGATATTAAGTTTTTATGCGTCTCAGCGATTTTCACTACGATCTCCCCCCCGAATTAATTGCCCGGTATCCCTTGCCCGAACGCAGCGCAAGCCGGTTATTATGTTTAGAAAACAATAATGCCCTTACCCATCGGCAATTTACCGATCTGCCTAACCTACTCTCCCCTGGCGACCTGCTTGTTTTTAACGATACCCGCGTTATTCCTGCCCGTTTATACGGTTATAAATCCACGGGTGGGCACATAGAAATTTTAATCGAACGTTTATTGGATAAGCACCGCGCCCTCGCCCATATCCGTGCTAGTAAATCGCCAAAACCTGGCGCCGTATTGTTCGTGTCAGAAGGCATTAAAATTACGGTTACAGGCCGCCAAGATGATTTATTCGAAATTGTTTTTGACGACCCACGATCGGTTCTAGAAATCCTCAATACCATTGGCCATATTCCCCTTCCGCCGTATATGTCGCGAGAAGATGAATTATTAGACAAGTCACGCTATCAGACAATTTTTGCACGTAATGAAGGCGCTGTGGCGGCGCCTACAGCGAGTTTGCATTTTGACGAAGATTTATTTATTCAATTAAAAAATAGACAGATCGAAACAGCATTTGTGACCTTGCACGTCGGCTCAGGAACATTCCAACCCGTACGAACTGAACATATTGAAGACCATAAGATGCACGCTGAATATATGGAAATATCGGAGGCTGTATGTGAGCAAATACGCGCAGCAAAAGCACGGGGAAATCGAATAATTGCTGTAGGCACCACCAGTTTGCGCTGTTTGGAAACAGCTAAGGGCAAACCCTACAGTGGATATACCGATATTTTTATTTATCCTGGCTATCAATTTCAGTGTGTTGATGCTTTATTAACCAATTTTCATCTCCCCGAATCTACATTACTTATGTTAGTATGCGCGTTCGCCGGATATGAGCCCATGATGCGGGCCTATCAAGTCGCAATCCAACACTCTTATCGCTTTTTCAGTTACGGAGACGCAATGTGGTTAACGAAATCTTAAACTTTTTTATCTCTCCCGCCATGGCAGCAGCACCTGCAGCCGGCGCACAGCCCGCTAATGAATGGGGTTCTATTGCCCTGTTAGTCGGCTTTGTGGTTATTTTCTATTTTCTCTTACTGCGTCCTCAGTCAAAACGTGCCAAAGAACATCGCCAATTGGTTTCTAATTTAGCCAAGGGTGACGAAGTCATTACCAGTGGCGGTATCTTGGGAAAAATTTCTAAAATTACCGACGATTTTATCGTCGTCGCTATTGCAGATAACGTAGAAATCACGTTGCAAAAACAGGCTGTTTCTGCGGTAATTCCAAAAGGGACTCTGAAATCTTTGTAAGAACTGTAATATTTGAACTCTGATTTATCTGATTAAATGAAAAACTATGATTAAAAGCAGAAAATATTTTTAATCATAGTTTTTCATTTAATCAGATAAATCAGAGTTCAGACAACAAAAGCGTTCAACCCAACTTTGTAGGATTAATACAAGATAATATGTTAAATCAATTCCCGCTTTGGAAAAATTTATTGCTGTTAGGAGCCGTGCTCCTCAGTTTTATTTATGCTGTGCCAAATCTGTTTGGCCATGATCCTGCCGTACAAATTTCTGGCACAGGCGTGGCGAAAGTTACACCTGAAATAAAAACACAGATCGAAGATCTGCTGAAAAAAAATAATATCTCCTACGCAGCAGACAAACTCAGCGGAAACGATATGATTATCCGTTTTAATTCTACGGATACCCAAATACTTGCCAAAGATACTCTGCAACAAGCCTTAGGCGATAACTTTGTCGTTGCATTAAACCTGATCTCCGCTACCCCTAACTGGTTATCTGCCATTGGCGCAGAACCCATGAAACTCGGCTTAGATCTGCGTGGTGGTATTCACCTGACACTCGAAGTCGATATTCAATCGGTGCTAACACAACGTGCAATCGGCATGGTGCGTAATTTAGGCACAGAACTCCGCCAAGCAAATGTTCGTTATACGGATATTCAAGCACAAAAAGATAATGCCATTATTATTAAATTCCGCGATCAAGCGACGTTGGATAAAGCAACAACGTTGATCAAAAAAAGTTTTCCGGAATATGAAATCACACATGAACCACTACAACTTACATTAAAACAAAACCTGCAAAATATAGAAGAAATACGCCAAGCTACGATGGACCAAACCATGACAACGCTGCGTAATCGCGTCAATGAATTGGGTATTGCGGAAGCTATCGTGCAACAACAAGGTGCTACACGTATTTCTGTTGATTTACCCGGCATTCAAGATGCCGCACGTGCGCAAGAAATCTTAGGCGGCACAGCTACATTGGATTTTCGCATGGTTGATCAAGAACACGATGCGCAACTTGCGCAACAATCTGGCTCGATTCCTGCAGGCTCTACGCTTTACACCTATGAAGACCGACCCTATTTACTTAAAAATCAGGTGTTGCTCACAGGTAATTCGATTACAGATGCAAATGCCGGCTTTGGTGAAGATGGCCGCGCCACGGTAAACGTACGCTTGGGCGGCGGTGGCGAAGCAACGTTCTACCGTACAACCGGACAAAATGTCGGGAAATTAATGAGTGTTGTTTATATCGAAACAAAACTAGATAACAAAATGATCGATGGAACACCTACCAAAGTGCGTCGTAAAGTGGAACGCCTCATCAATGTTGCCGTCATTAAAAATGCCTTGCCTGCTAACTTCCAAATCAGCGGTCTAGCCGATCCGGTGGAAGCACGAAACCTCGCCTTGTTATTACGTGCCGGCGCCCTCCCCGCCAATATTGACATCATCGAGCAGCGCGTATTAGGCCCTAAATTGGGACTGCAAAATATTAAGCAAGGTATGTTATCGGTTGCGATTGGTTTAGCAATATTAATCATCTTTGTAACCGCGTATTACCGTTTATTCGGCTTGATTGCAAACATCGGTTTGTTCTTAAATTTACTCGTGCTCATTGCTGTCTTATCCATGTTAGGCATGACACTCACTATGTCCGGCATAGCAGGTATTGTCTTAACTATCGGTATGGCTATTGACGCCAACGTGTTAATTTTCGAACGTATTCGCGAAGAATTACGTAACGGCATGTCAGCACAAGCCAGTATTCACGCAGGCTATGAACGCGCGTTTACGACAATTATCGATTCCAACGTCACGACATTATTAGTTGCACTCGTACTGTTTGGTATCGGAACCGGTACAGTCAAAGGTTTTGCCGTCACGCTGTCCATTGGTATTCTTGCATCTATGTTTACCGCCATTACACTCACGCGCGCGATGGTCAATGCCATCTACGGCGGTCGTAATGTTCAACATTTATCCATCGGCATATAGGTAATTTATCATGGAATTTTTTAAAACTAAAACCACCATCAATTTCATGGGGCAACAAAAATGGGCCGCGTTATTATCCGCCATTTTGTGTATTGCCTCTCTTCTCTCTTTGGCTATACATGGCTTAAATTGGGGATTGGATTTCACAGGCGGTACGCAATTACAACTTCGCTATACCCAAGCAGCTGATCTCAATAACATCCGAGATACGCTCACCAAATCGGGATTCGCGCGCTCCGTTGTCCAAAGTTATGGCACCAGCGGCGAAGTCTTAATCAGCCTCCCCCCACAAAAAGATATGAGCCAAGAACAACTCACCAAAAAGATTATGTCCGTGCTACCCGGCGCTGAAGTACAACGTGCAGAATCCGTGGGACCCGAAGTCGGACAAGAATTAATGACCAAAGGCGTCTTAGCTGTCGTCATTGCGCTTTTTGCAACTATGCTCTATGTGGCCTTCCGATTTGAATATCGCTTTGCTGTTAGCGCTGCAGTGGCCTTGATTCACGATCCCGTCCTGATTTTAGGCGTCTTCTCCTATTTCAATCTAGAATTTAACCTCACTGCCCTCGCCGCGGTGTTAACGGTAATTGGTTACTCCATCAACGATACCATCGTAATTTTTGACCGAGTCCGAGAAAATTTCCGCAAAATGCGCAAAGAAACGCCATTAGAAGTCATGAACGCCTCGATCAACCAAACCCTATCCCGAACCATCATGACCTCAGGAACCACCCTCTTAGTCGTCGTAGCTCTGTTTATTTACGGCGGCGAGATGCTTCATGGCTTCTCCCTCGCCATGATGATTGGGATTGTAGTCGGAACCTATTCGTCTATTTACGTCGCAGGCGCACTGGCCGTCGCCATGGGGTTAAATCGTCAAGATTTACTCCCCGCTGCTAAAACAGAAGTTGACGACAGGCCCTAGTGTCATGCCAGCGAAAGCCGGCATCCAGTCAAAAAGGCTTTTGACAATTTGCAATAAATCAGTATGATACCCGTTCCATCTGTGGGGGTTGTTAGCTCAGTCGGTAGAGCATCGGACTTTTAATCCGCTGGTCGTGCGTTCGATTCGCACACAACCCACCAAATTATTTTATTACAAATCAGGCACTTATAAACCAACTGCAACCTTCTCTTGTGGTACTGCAAAAAGCGATTGTGGGCTTTTTGTGGAACACCCGTTTGTAGCTACCGTTCTTAATAAAGTCAGTGAGTTTTTTGCTTTCTCACAAACCTTATTTGCTGCTTGCCATAAGTTCAACAACTCAGCTGAAGAATAGTGCGTAGTGATCCTCGCCGATTTATGACCTAGCAAATCTTGTCGATCTTCGAACGACACGCCTGCTGATCGTAATCGTCGCCCAAACGTATGCTTTAAATCATGCACACGCACGGCTAGATCTATCTCGCTTCTCGCTCTTCTCCATCCTTTGTTATTCATGCGGCATATAGGTTTCCCATCGTAAAGAAACACAAATTCTGGATGTTTCCCTCTTTGTGCATCCACAACGGCACGTGCTGTTCGGTTTAGAATAACTAATCTATCTTCCCCGTTCTTGGTATATGCACCAGGAATCACAAACACTGAGCCCATTTCTGCCACTGATACTTTGATTTCCCAAGCCCACTGTAATTGGCAAACTTCTCGCTCACGACAGCCTGTATTCACTTTAAATAACGCCATCGGTTGTAAATGTGGCGCTAATGTAGAAAACAAACTCTCCTGCTCCGCCCAATCCAAGGGATACGGTTTGCGAGCATCCAACTCTGGTAATTCTTTGATCTTGGGTGCGGAAACAAGCCATGTGAGTCCATATTCATCCATCCATTCGCCAGAAGCTAAATTCAAGATACGGCGTACAATTTTCAAACCATGATTAATGGTTCGTGTTTTTACGCCCTCTTTCCGTCTGGCTTGGATATAAGTTTGCAATGTACCCATATGTATGGTTTCCAACAAAGCATCTCCGATAAATGGTTCTAAACTTTTTAGTCTACCCGCGTCTGACTTAATGCTTCTTTTATGCTGGTTTTCTAACAAATATTTAGTTGCCGCTTCTCGGAAAACCCGTTTTGGCCTTACTCCATATACTCTTGCTTGTCGGATTGTTTCTATCCGCCGAGCAAGGTATCTTTCCGCTTCTTCGAGTTGGTCAGTGCCAGCGCTTTCTCGAACGCGGATACTGCCAACTTTTTTGTCGATGTGCCAGGTATTCCCTCGTTTGAGAAGCCCTGGTATTCGTTTACGCCCCATACTGTTCTCCTTTGCGCGGGACGCCCATGACGGTTCTTATATTGCTCGACCCACGCATCTAAATCAAGTCTGTCGAAAGCTACGCCTTGTATACCGACGGGAATTTCCACCAAATTAGGTCTGACTTCGATATTAAAGCGATGTCTATCCATTCCTAAATAAGTTGGAGCATCCCGTAGACGTATTAAGCGCGGCTGCATGGCTTTTTCTTCGTTTTTTTCAATAATTCTTCGCGAAGAATTAAAATATTTTTAGGCGCATCAATGCCTATTCGTATACACCCTCTTCTGGGTTGCAAAATTGTTATCACAATATCCTGCCCAATTCGCAAAGATTCTCCAGTTTTTCTTCCTAAAACTAACATAGGTACTTTCCCCCTAATTTTGAATAATTGTTTGAACGTCTAGCATATTTTACGTAATATTAGCTTGCACATTACTTATGAGCACACGTGAAGGACCGTCTGCAAGTAGGTGATCAAGCTGATTTTTACGGGACGTAATCTACCGAGAAAAGTATCTCCAGATGGATACATTCATTTCCGTAGCATGCGTTTGCGTTTAGCGTTTCATTGGGAAACGTCCGTATCAATCGCTGGCAGGGACAGCAGTTGTATGTTTTGGCACGATCAGGCATTACGCAAAGCAATAAAACTTTCAGGTTCTCAAGCCGCGTTGGCAAGAGCGCTTAAAGTGAGGCGTTGCCGTATCAATCACTGGTTGAATCGCGATAAAGACATTCCCTTCGAGTACGCCATTGCAATTGAAAAGTTAACAAGAGGCAAAGTGAGTCGTTATGAATTCGCTCCCCATGTCCAGCAGTTAATACTGTCATGTGAAAAATTAGGATTAAGTAATGGCTAATCAATGGGTAAGGCTGTGGATCGATATGCCAAACGACCCCAAATGGCGCACCGTCGCGCGCATCTCAAAACAATCTATTAGTACCGTCATAGCCATCTATGTGCATATGCTTGTTTGCGCTTCCAATAATGCGAACGCAACCGAACGTGGGCGAACACTTTCATGGTGTGACGAAGATGTCGCTTCTGCTCTAGACATTGAAACAGATAGTGTTGTTGCTGTTCGTGAAGCAATGCAGGGTCGTGTGCTCGACGGAGATTACTTAACGGGATGGGAAAAACGTCAGCCTATTCGTGAAGATGGCGCAGCAGAACGCTCAAAATTATGGCGATTAAATAAAAAGAGTGAAAGTGAACGCGAAAGAACGCAACCGAACGCAGATGAACGCTCAGATAAAGAAACAGAGAAAGAGAAAGATAAAGAATTAAAAGAAAAAATAGTTACAAAAGAAATTTCTAAGAAATTTTCAAGACAGCTCCCAGAAGATTTTTGTGTTCAGTCGCATCACAGACAAAAGGCAACTGAAAATGATTGGCCAGATCCCGATGGCGAGCTAGACGCATTTCGGGATCATCACATCGCAAACGGAAACCGCATGCTGGATTGGGACAGAGCTTTTTACACTTGGTTGAGACGAGCGAAAAAATTTAATACACCGCGAGGATTTAAACATGAAACAGGCAAACGAGTTAACAATTCAAAATCCGCAATGGTTTGGCAAGAATGCCAAGCCGGAGCCTTTGCAGGAACCCCCTACGCAAAACAAAGTTCGCAGGATATTCCCTCAGCGAATTGACCAGTTGTTTTTGCAAATGGGCGCAATCTATCCATACAAGTGGAATGGGCAATTCCACGACGTCATGGCTGTCCGTGTTGCAAAATCCGAATGGTACGAAGCTCTACGAAATTTTAGTGATGAGGAAATTATGCGGGGTTTGAGTTATTGCAGAAAACAAGGTGGAGAGTTCCCGCCGTCAATTCCAGAGTTTGTGAAAATGTGTCAACCGACTTTGGAAGAGCTAGGCATTTTATCTGAAGATCGGGCATTTCAAAATTTTGTAGAGCAAAAATTTGACAATCCGCTTGTAAAAAAAACGCTTCAAAAACTAGACTATTTTTCTGTATATCGGATGAGCACGAAGGACGCAAGGCGCGAATTTTTAAGAATGTACCGGCTATGTGTTGAAGATTACCTGGTAGAATATACCAAACTGCCACTCATCCCCGCTAAAAAAGCCATCAATTTCATAGATTAACTCGGCTTTATAGACTAGAATTAAACCGTATATGGACACAATAACGGTTAAACAAGTACTCGCCTTTTTAAGGGGAGGTCATTTTTCTCATCCAGGCGAAGAGGAAGCTATCGAACTCACCATGGGATTTGTGCCTAAAAATCCCTCACAAAGTTTGTTAGATGTTGGCTGTGGCCTCGGCGAAACATCGCAGTATCTACAGGACAAAGGATGGGGCAAGGTTACCGGGATCGATATTTCTCCAGCAGTCATTTCATTTGCTCGTAAACATTATCCAGAGCTAGAGTTTCATCAATGCGATATCTTGGATGCTGACAAATTATTTTCAAATAAAAAATTTGATGTAATGTGTCTGTTCAGTTCTTTTTTGTGTTGCCAGTCTCATACTGATTGCCTATCAACACTATCCCGTATCACAAATAAAAATGGCGAGCTTATTTTGTTTGATTATGCGATTTCTGCTGATACTGGCGTAAAAAGTCCATTCATATGGTCAACAACCTCCTACCCTTTTTATCCTGTTGATACCCGACATATCAATCAGATGCTGACCAATACAGGCTGGGTCTTAAAATCCCAAATGGATATTACGCCGCAGATGTGCAAATGGTATGAAGATTTGATGTTAATTTTCGACAAAAAACGAGGTCAAGCTGTAGAATTATTTGGTGAATCCGCCGTGACAACGGTTTATCAGGCATACCAGAAATTATTGAGGGATCTTAAACGAAAAGACCTAGAAGGCATCATTATTCACGCTGTAAAGGTGAATTGAAAAACTTAGGGGGTTTTCACTAATATCAATATTAAACATGAGTTATTAGCATAAGGAGAGGAAAAAAAAGAAAAGGAGATGAATGATTTTATGGGTACAGAAAATATATTCTTATTCAATCAGCCTATTATTGCCGATGAGTTTCTCTTGGACTTTATTCGGCACTGCCCTCACCCTGCAAATCTTAAAGACGCACAAACAGGTCGTTATCTCCTTGCCAACCAAAGTACGGTTGAAATTTGTGGTTTTCAATTTGAAAAACAGTTAATTGGTTTAACTGTCCGAGAGATCGACGGGATGATACAAGCTCGTTGGGGTAATACGTACGCGGGGGTTGTAGAAGATTTAGATCAGCAAGTTAAAACCCTTCGTACATCTGCAGAAGATAAAAAACGTATTATTGTAGAAAATAATGGCTTTATCAGAGTACAAAACATGATGAAAATTCCCATAGCAAATCATGATAAGCAAGTCACTTCAATTCTCACCTACAGTTGTGATATAACGAAAGATGAAAATTTGTTTTATCTTTTTAGTGTCTATAAAAAATTTTATTCCAGCAAACGTATGGCCATTGAAAATTTTTTGAGATATCTCCACATAGACAATTATTTTGCGCAGAATATTACAGAAGCCGAACTCCTGGTTTTACTCGGCATGAAATACAACCAATTGTATAAGGAAGTCGCTCAAAAGCTGGGTATTCAAACAAAAACCGTTGAGATACATGCAGGTAATCTTCGCAATAAGATGAAAAATGGTGGTCTACATAGAGTGCTGGAGAAATTAAGAGCATGAATTCACAAGTCATACAAGCGAAGACAAATGATCTGGTTAGAATCGGTGTAGTTGCAAATGTTTTTGAATGGTATGAATTTTGTGTCTATGCCTATTTAGCCAGTATCATTGGCCAAGTGTTTTTTTCCGCAGAGAATAATGTACTGGCAGTTATCTATGCATTTTTCGCGTTCTCCCTCAGTTATTTAGCAAGACCGTTGGGCAGTTTATTTTTTGGATATATGGGAGATCGACGTGGGCGCGGAATCTCGTTGAGAGTATCCATTACGTTGATGGCTATTCCAACAGTATTTATTGGGTTTCTACCAACCTACCAAACAATAGGTGTTTTTGCGCCTATCTTGTTGATGTTGTGCAGGTTTGTCCAGGGTTTTGCCGCAGGGGGAGAATTACCCGGCAGTGCTTGTTATTTATATGAAGCTGCGCAGCGAAAACACCGAACACTCTTGTGTGCCAGTGTGGCGACTAGTTCTTTATTTGGATTATTGTTGGGCTCAGGTGCTGCTACACTGCTATTTCTGTTTTTTGATAAACAAGTCATCTTAGATTGGGCGTGGCGTCTCCCCTTTCTTTTGGGGCTGCCTCTGACGATAGTGATTCTTTTCATTCGACGTTCAATCGTTGAATCTTTTTCGCAGACCGAAAGTTTTCAATCGGGTTCCAAAAATCAACCTATTCTGAAAGAGATTCTCAAAGAAAAATTAGCCTTGTATCAAGCTTTTATTTTGGTCGCTTTTTTAGAAGTATGTATTTATCTGCTCTTCGTTTGGATGCCTTCCTATTTAGAGCATTTTTTACATCTGCCTACGCGAATGGTTTATATCAGTAATGTTTCTGCCCTTTTTATATTGGCAACCAGTTTGCTATTTTTTGCTTATCTAGCACGCTTTGTATCCCATAAGATGATTATGTTTGTTAGCGTATTGTGCATGTCATTGGCATCCTATCCCCTGTTTATGGCCCTGCAAAATAATCCCACAATTTTAAATGTATTTGCCATTCAGATACTATTTGCCGTGTTGTTGAGCGGTTTAAACGGAGTCATCATGGAGACCTTGGGGAATCTATTTACCAGCAAAATCCGCTGTACTGGCATGAGTTTGAGCTTCACCTGTGGGGCTGCTTTTTTTGGAGGCAGCGCCCCTGCCCTCTGTAGTTATCTTATCTATAAAACAGGGAATCCCATGATTCCTGCGTTTTACATCATCTTATTCGGATTACTTGCGTTATCCGTGATAGTTACGCTTAAAAAGCCAGAAATTAGCCTTCCTTAAGTTTAGGTGTTTTTCACTAATGTTTGTGTTGCCCGTCTGGGGTATATTTGTCCAACATAAACAAAGGGAGAAAGACTTATGGAAAACTTACATCATCAAGAACAGCACAAATTTTATCGGTCTAATTTGTTTGAAAACCGATTTCTTGAACCCATTGATGCGGAGTATGAAATGCCCATCGATACAGGAAAACCCTCCTCGCCTTTTATCGCCCGCCCCAAAATTTTATTGGTGGAAGATAGTTTGATGCTCCAAACACTGCATATCGAGATGCTTTCTCTGATAGGCTGCAAAGTAGATTTAGCCGAAGATGGGCACGAAGCAGTCGCTATGGCCAGTAAAAAAGCCTATGACGTAATTTTTATGGATGTTGGATTGCCTCGTATGGATGGCATTACAGCGACAAAAGCTATTCGCAGTCAGGAGCTCAAATATCATCGTAATGTGATTATTGCGCTAACAACACACAGTATAGAAATTGAAAAAGAATGCCGGGATGCAGGCATCGATGATTTTTATCCAAAACCCATTCATGCCGACATGTTGATGAATATTTTAAAATTTTGGTTGCCAGATTTATTGATACGGAATTATGGATCATTAAATTAGGCTTTGAGTTTTTTTCGATACTACAAGGAGCAGCAGGTATGTTAATTCTTAATCGTAAACCCGAAGAGTCTCTGGTTATTGGAGATAATATCATTATTCGAATATTGGACACACGAGACGGTTACACCCGCCTCGGCGTTACAGCCCCCGGTGAAATCCAGGTACATCGTTCCGAAGTCTATGAACGTATTCATGGGCAATTACCTGAAATTTCGTCCAGAATGGATGCTGCCACAGCAGATCAACTTGATACCTAAATTCGTTCTTTAAAAGTCCTGCCTTTCTGCGCGTGGCGATTTCGGTTATTATATCCAGACCATTAAGCATAAGGATAACTATGCAAGAAATTCCCATGGATTTGCCAACAAAACAGCCACGTAGCTTATATCTGTTATCTCTTATTGAATTATTAGAGCGATTTGGCTTTTACAGCGTTCAGGCTTTGTTGGTTTTATACCTGACAAAGGTCTTTCTTTTCTCCGATATAAAAGCTTATGAATTATTTAGCGCATACTCAGCTTTGATTTATATCACACCAATTTTTGGTGGATACCTTGCAGATAAAATTCTTGGATTTCAAAAAGCCATTATTTTGGGTAGCAGCTTATATTTATTAGGGTATTTTGCCCTTGCCAGTCTTTCGCCGGTTCTATTCTATCCAGCCCTTACCTTACTCATTATGGGGAATGGTTTTTTTAAAAGCAGTGTTTCAAGCCTATTAGGCACATTTTATGGAGAACACGATCAACGGCGTGATAGTGGATTTACCATATTTTATATGGGGATAAATATGGGAGCTCTGCTAGCCCCTATCATCTGCACATATGTTGCGATCACCTATGGCTGGCAGTATGGTTTTGCATTGCCAGGGCTCATCATGCTATGTAACACCATTTTCTGTATTATCACTTTTAAAAAATTTGGCCCCCATGGGCAACTACCGCATCCAGCAATATTCGGACGTTTCATCAATAAACTATATTTAGTCGGCGCTCTTCTAATCATAATTTTCCTAATTAACCAACTTATAGAAAACGCTCTTTTCGTCAACCACACGTTATTCGCATTTTGTATCTTTATTGCTCTAGCATTTATGATCTATGCTTTTCGTGAAACACCCGTACAACGCAATAAATTATTAGCATTATTGGTATTAATGTTATTCGCGATTATTTTCTGGGCACTGTGTATGCAATTCTTCACATCGATTGTTTTGTTTACTGAGAGAAATATAAACCGACAATTTTTTGGGTGGGTTATTCCAACCGGCATGTTCAGTTCCTTAATTGGATTTTTTGTGATTCTATTATCACCTTGCTTCTCACTGTTATGGATGCGATTAAGTAAAACCCGATGGAATCTTTCCACGACGATGAAATTTGCTTGTGGGTTATTCTTGATTGGGGCGAATTTTTTTGTTCTAGCCCTCGGTTCATATCTTGGAAATGATACAGGTCGTGTGGCAATGGGCTGGTTGCTCTTGGGATATTTCTTATTTGTCAGTGGGGAATTGTGTTTATCTCCTATTGGGCTGGCAACTGTTACAAAATTAGCACCAAAGAAACTAGTTGGCGCATTAATAGGGGTATGGTTTCTCACCATTGCAATCGGCTACGCCATTGCGGGACGCATTGCGGCTCTAGGTCATATGCCAACGGAAACTAATTTAATTGTTACCAACGCAGTTTATGGTTCCCTTTTTACCCATATCGGCTTAGTCGCTATTCTCTGTGGCTTTTTCTTAGTGTTATTGACCCCA
>Ga0207110_10104_pt2 | contig 19731 bp, 17 predicted proteins | sample Alteio_BWMinHeat_74_FD_153582 | JGI IMG/M metagenome (GOLD analysis project Ga0207110, IMG submission 153582) | Enriched cells from forest soil in Barre Woods Harvard Forest LTER site, Petersham, Massachusetts, United States -... | ecosystem: Environmental > Terrestrial > Soil > Temperate forest >...
AGTTTTCGGACTTGCCGCCGGGAGAGTATCGCATCGCCGCTTGGGAAGACGTCGATATCACGATGCCCCAGATTCCTGAGTTCCGAGTAAAGTTCGAAAGCAAAGCGACAACGGTCAAGCTGTCCGGCAATGGGCATGAGACTGCGGAACTTAAGCTGATCAAGCACGACGCCTCGGAAGCCGAAGCCGTCAAGTTACGCTGATGCTACGGACTCTGATCGCCACCGCTTTTGGCGGGGCATGGCCCCACCCCACGTCAGGGATTGCTTCGCAAGCATAGCCCCTGCCAGCCCCATCCGTCAGGATGGGGATTCTTTATCCCCGCCATCACTCGCGGGGCTCGTCCGGCAACAATTCCAGATGCTCGCCGTCTGGCGCTCGGTCGGCGCGCACTAGCGAGTCGGGCGCGATCTTTCCGCTCTCGACCATCGCCGCCAAAGGTTGGGTCAGCAGACGCAGAATGGTGCGTTTCAGCTCGCGGGCGCCATACTCAGAACTGGTGCCCTTGCGGAGGAGCAGCTCGCGGGCGGCCTTGGTCAGTTCCAACTCGAAAGCGTTCTCCTCCAGACGAGTTCGGATGTGGCGGCGCAGACTTTCAAGCTGTTGTTCGAGGATGGTCGACATCGCTTTCGCATCGAGCGGCCCATATGTAATCACCGCGTCAATACGGTTCACGAACTCGGGAGTAAAGCTGCGCCGGACCGCTCCCATACCGATTTGATCCAGCTTGCCAGTCCTTCCTTCCCGGCCGCCGGGGACCATCGCTTCAAATCCGAAATCAGGTTTGAGCTCCTTGCGAATCGCGTCCGCCCCCAGATTACTGGTCAGAAAAATCATGGAGCGTTCGAAGTTTACCGTGGTGTTGTCGCCCAGCCGCAATACTGCCTTGTCGAGCACGCCCAACAGGAGACGCGTCATGCTCGGAGCGGCCTTCTCAATCTCGTCAAACAACACCAGAGTCAAATTGCAGTCTTCGCTGGTGACCGCGCTCAGCTTCTGCTGCGTCAGCATAGGCTGAGTCTCGCGATGCCCTAGATAACCCGGAGGCGCGCCAATCAATTTGGCCACCTCATGTTCCATTTGGAATTCGCCGCAGTCCACCCGGATGAGATGCTTCTCGCTGCCGTGAAGCGTCTCCGCGAGAACCTCGACGGTTTTGGTCTTGCCGGTGCCGGTGGGACCCAACAAGAGGAAAACGCCGGCGGGTCTGGCTTCCGGCGCAAGACCGGAACGGTGCATCTGAACGTATGGCGCAATTTGGCTCAATGCTCGCGGCTGGCCGATCAGACGGCTCGACAGTTGTTCCAGCAGACTGCCATTCACGGGCCGTCTGGTGCGGATCGAGATGGGGGGACCAGCCACGGCTCATTATCGGGGCACAATCCCGTGGGTTGCGGCTGCGGAACCGCTAAGCCGCGAACGCGGTGAGAGTTACATCAAAACCGATCGAGCAGAACTTTTCTGATGCGTTCGCCGGCGTGCCCGTCCCCATAGGGGTTATGCCTGCGAGACCGACGAACATACTCAACGTCATCGTCAAGAAGCAACACCGTTTCCCGGACAATACGATCCTCATCGACGCCCACGAGTATCGCCGTGCCGGCCGCGATCGCTTCAGGACGTTCCGTCTTCTCGCGCATCACCAGCACAGGTTTTCCCAGCGATGGGCCTTCCTCTTGAATTCCTCCTGAATCAGTCAGCAAAATATGCGCCCGCCGCATCAAGTCAACAAAAGGCACGTACGGCAAAGGCTCGATCAAGCGAAGGTTGGGCGTCCCGCGCAGGAGCCGGTTCACCAGATCTTCTACATTCGGATTCGGATGCACAGGATAGATGACTTCCGCATCGCCTCTGGCAGCGATGCGAAGGAGCGCGCGGCAAATACTTTCGAACCCCGCACCAAAGCTCTCACGACGGTGCGCCGTTACCAGGACGAGCTTCTTGACAGGATCCGTCTCCACCCTATCGCTCGGCTGAAGCCGCCCTTGTTCCAAGGCGTCACGAACTTCAAGTACGGCATCAATACCTGTGTTTCCGGTGACAAATATGTCGTTGGACGGAATCCCCTCGCGCCGCAGATTCTCGGCCGAGCCCTCGGTCGGAGAAAAATGGAGTCGTGAAAGCCGGGCCGCCATCACTCGATTCATTTCCTCGGGAAAGGGTTGGCGCGGATCGCCGGTGCGCAATCCCGCTTCGACGTGTCCCACCGGAATGTTCTTATAAAACGCCGCGAGCGCTCCGCAAAACGCCGTAGATGTGTCGCCCTGGATAAGCACGCAGTCAGGCTTTTCACGATCGAGCACGGGCTCCAATCCCGCAAGAATGCGAGAGGCCGATTGGGCCAGGGTCTGGCCCGGCTGCATCAGATTCAAGTCGTAGTCCGGTTGAATCCGGAAGGCTCCGAGCACCTGATCGAGCATTCCGCGGTGCTGCGCGGTCACCGCGATGCGGGTCTGGAAATTCTCCGGCTGTTCTAGAAGGCGACGGATGACTAGGGCAAGCTTGATCGCCTCCGGGCGCGTTCCGAAGACGAAGAGGATGCGGGGCAAGGGGTGCTGATCGTCGGGAGGCTTACTTGTGGCGGTAGGTTATGCGCCCCGTGGTCAGATCGTAGGGCGACATTTCAAGCGTGACGCGGTCGCCCGCCAGAACACGAATCCGGTTCCGGCGCAACTTGCCCGCCAAGTGCGCGAGGACGGTGCGGTCTTGGTCCAACTGAACGCTAAAAAGACCACTCGGAAATTTTTCTACTACGGTACCAGTAACTTCAATGCTATCTTCTTTGCTCATTTTCCTCCCACACAGATTATAACGTTTACTTGAAACCTGGTGAGAAGCGGAGGCGCAAAGTGGGCCTCCTAGTGGCGACCGGTCTCTGACCGGTCAATCGCAGGGCATGGCCCTGCGAGAGCCGACCGCCCGACCCAGGCTTATTCGATGAAGCCTACTTGTCGCAGCGTGGCTTCCGGCTCGGCGTCCTCGTAGTGTGGGACGGGCGTTTTTTGATGTCCGTTCTCCAGGACCACGCCGTAGGGCGGATCGGTGAACTGGAAAACAGACTTGAGCTTGTCTACTTCCAGCGAAGTAACCGCCTTCAACTTGGTGTCATGCAAAAAAGCTTCGGCAAAATGTTGCTCGCGCGTCGGGATGGCGATGACAGTGACGTCGCTCTTCCAGTTGAACTTCGACATGGTCTTGGCGGCATGATCACAGTGCATGCAGTTGGGATCGTAGAAAAACAGAAAGATCCGGCCATGTTGCAGGGAATACGGCTTCCCGTCCACGATGGTGCTGTCTGGCGCCTTGAGTCCGTTCTGATGAGTCAGCGCCGAGCCGTAGCTCACTCCGGCGAATACGGCCACGGCACCCAGCATTACCGCGGCGCCGCGCTTGCCAAAAGAGGGCTTGGCCCACACTCCGGCCAAGATGGCCGCCAGCAAAAACCCGGCATCCCCGGCAAAGAACGGAGGACCGATGGTGCGCTTGAGCCAGGGAAAACAGGTGCAATCCTGCCCGATCAGTTCCTTGTAGTGATAACCGATGTAGGCCATGAAGGCGATCAGCAACAGGGAGACCAACGCCGCGCCCCAGCGCCGGAATCGAGGCACCAGGATCAACACCCCTCCGAAGACTTCGGAGATCGCGAGCAGCAGCGTTGCCGGCAGGCTGATCTGGTAGGGAACTTTGAACACCTCCAGGTTGTGAGCCCAGGTGAAGGGATCAAGGATCTTGTATACCCCCGCTCCCACGAAAAGAATCGCAACGAAAAGCGCCAAAATATGGCTAATAGTCAATTTCCAAGGCGGCATCTCCAGATCAGTTAAATGACCCGCCGTACTACTTGCATCCATGTTGATATCTTATCTTGAACCCCGCCCTGACGGGACGGGGCTGATCTTGAACCCCGCCCTGACGGGACGGGGCTTGACGTATGTCCCGGCCGAACCACCGGATGAAGCCCCCAGGCGTTTGCTCAAGATTGCTTGGCCGGAGCCTAACCTGCCGCGGCCGCATGTAAGAATGGATGCTTCATGCCGGAGATCTGGAAGACTCTGCGAGTGCCCGCTTCAAGTGCAAACTTGGGACCGGGCTTCGATGCTCTCGGCTTGGCCCTGGACCTCCATTTGACTTGCCGTTTCCGTCCAGCGCCGGCGCTCGAAATTCGGGTGGACGGCAAGGACGCGGCGCTGATCCCTAGCGGCGCCGAGAATCTCATTTGGCAAACGACTCTCCGTGTCGCTTCAGATACAAGCCTTGAGATGCCCTCACTCGAGTTGGAGGTTTCGAATGACATTCCCATCGGCAAGGGACTAGGTTCAAGTGCCGCCGCGCTGACCGCGGGGGTGGTGATCGCAAACGAGAGCCTGGGTCTCGGTTGGGATGCGGAACGCATCCTTCACGAGGCAGCCCGCATCGAGGGGCATCCCGACAATGTAGCCGCTTGCGTGTTGGGCTCGATCGTCGCGAGCGCCGTCGATTCGGAAGGTAACGCCCGCGCGGTCCGCATGGAGCTCCATCCGCACTATAGCGTCGCCGTCGTTGTGCCCGATTTTATTCTGCCGACGGTCGAAGCGCGCCGCGTCCTGCCCTTGTCCTACTCGCGCGAAGACACCATCTTCAACGTGCAGCGCAGCGCCCTGCTCATCGCGGCACTGACGCGCGGGGTGACCAGCGCCTTTCCAGCAGCGTTGGAGGACCGGCTGCACCAGCCCTACCGCTACGCCCTCGTGCCGGGGTTGGAAGAGATTACCCATCTTCGCGCCTCCGGCTTACTTGGATGCGCGCTCAGCGGAGCCGGTCCGTCCATCCTGGTGTTCCACGAACGCGAGCACAGTGAGGTGCGGGAACTTGTGCGTAAGGTATTTGCTTCCAAGGGGCATGCCTCCGAGATTGCGTGTACGCGAATTGCCGAAGCTGGATATGAAGTTCACCACGAGGTTTCCTGAAACATGCCGAACCGTCTAGCGCAAGAGAAGAGCCCGTATCTCTTGCAGCACGCCAACAACCCAGTAGATTGGTATCCCTGGGGAGACGAGGCCTTTGACAAGGCCGCTCGCGAAGATAAACCAGTCTTTCTATCGGTCGGCTATTCCACTTGTCATTGGTGTCACGTGATGGAGCACGAGTCCTTTGAAAGCGAGCATGTCGCTCGAATCCTCAACCAACACTTTGTGCCCATCAAGGTCGACCGGGAAGAGCGGCCCGATGTAGACCGGGTTTACATGATGTTCGTGCAAGCATCCACTGGGAGCGGCGGCTGGCCGATGTCGGTATGGCTGACTCCGGATCGCAAGCCCTTTTTTGGGGGAACGTATTTCCCGCCGGACAACCGGTATGGCCGCCCGGGATTCAGCATGATCCTCGAAAGTCTGGCGCGCGCTTGGCGCGATGAGCGGCCGCGCGTGGAGGCCTCGGGCTCCCAAGTGCTGGAGCAGCTTCGCCAATACAATGCGGTTGCCGCAAGTACCGTCGGCCCCGCTACTCGGGGCGTGCTGCAATCAGCCTATTACGCCTTCCGCCGGGCTTTTGATTCCAAGCTAGGCGGATTTGGGAATGCGCCGAAATTTCCGCGTCCCAGTGTGTTTAATTTCCTCCTGCGATATTACGAGGACGCCAAGGAGCCCGAAGCTCTCGAAATGGTTTTGCTGACGCTACGGGAGATGGCGAAGGGCGGCATGCACGATCAGTTAGGCGGCGGCTTTCATCGCTACTCGGTGGATGAACACTGGTTTGTTCCGCACTTCGAGAAGATGTTGTACGACCAGGCGCAGCTCGCCGTCTCGTATCTGGAGGCATTTCAGATCACGCGGGAACCTCTTTACGGCGACGTAGCTCGCGACATCTTTGACTACGTTCTGCGCGACTTAGCCCATCCCAGCGGCGGATTCTATTCGGCTGAGGATGCCGACAGCGCGATGGACCCCTCCCATCCGCGCGAAAAGAGCGAGGGCGCGTTCTACATCTGGAGCAAAGCCGAGATCTTTCAACCCCTGGGTGCCGCGGACGCCGCGATTTTCTGCGAGCGTTTTGGCGTGAAGGAGCAGGGCAATGTCGACGAAGATCCGCACGGCGAGTTTACGGGCCGAAACATTCTGTACCAGGCGCGTGACGTCGCCGACACCGGCGCCATCGATCGCGGGTCTGAGATACTGCTGCGCCTTCGCGCGCAACGGCCGCGTCCGCATCTGGACGACAAGGTTCTGACCAGCTGGAACGGGCTGATGATCTCCGCGTTCGCGAAAGGCGCTCAGATTTTCAATGAGCCTCGCTACGCGGACGCCGCCACCAGGGCCGTCGATTTTATCCGCGAAAACTTATGGCGTGAGTCTGATGCAGTTCTGCTGCGTCGTTTTCGCGAGGGCGAGTCCGCGATTGAAGGATTCCTGGACGATTACGCGTTTCTCATCGTGGGCTTGTTGGATCTGTACCAGACCACCTTCGATCAGCGGCATCTTAGTTGGGCCGAACGCCTGGCGACGCGCGCGATCGAGTTGTTTGAAGATCCCGCGGGAGGCGGCTTTTTCAGCACTGTCGCGGATCAAAGGGATATGGTGCTGCGGCTCAAGGACGATTACGACGGCGCGGAACCGTCCGGCAACTCGGTTATGGTCTTGGGGCTGTTGCGTCTGGCGCGCGCGACAGGCAGCGAGGCGTTCCGCAAAAGCGCTGAGAAGACCCTGCTCACCTCAGCGTCCAAGCTTCAAGAGGCCGGGACGGGACTTCCGCAAATGCTGGTCGCGCAGGCCATGGCCCTCGCACCGCCGCAGGAGATTGTTTTGGCTGGACCCTCGTCACCGGAGATGCTCGAAGCCATCCGACGCCGGTTCTTGCCCAACGCTGTTGTGATGCGCGCCGAACATGCACCCCAGCCCATGCCCGCGCTAAACGGCCTTGCCACCGCTTACGTATGTGAGAACTACGTTTGTCAGCTTCCGGTAACGGATCCGGTACTGCTTCCCTTACAATAGTGCGTATGGAACGATCAGGAGCAACTACATTAAGAGGTAATCCAAAGACGTTAATTGGACCGGAACTGAAAGTGGGGGACAAAGCCCCGGACTTCAGCGCCGTTGACCTAGGATTGAATGTCATCACGCTGGCGAGCACCGGCAATGGCGTCCGCATTTTCAGCGTTGTCCCGTCGCTAGACACGCCGGTCTGCGACATGCAGACCAAGCGCTTCAACGAAGAGGCCGGCAAGCTTCCGGACTTGACGATTTACACTTTCAGCATGGACCTGCCCTTTGCCCAAAAGAGATGGTGCGGGGCGATGGGAGTCGACCATGTGAAGATGGCCTCGGACCACAAGGATGGTTCATTCGGCGAAGCTTACGGGACGCTCATCAAGGAGCTCCGGATCTTGAGCCGCGCGATCTTCGTGGTGGACAAGGACAACACGATTCGCTACGTCGAATACGTAAAGGAAGTCGGGGATCACCCGAATTACGAAGCGGCCCTGGAAGCCGCGAAAGCCGCGTCAGCGTAAAGAATGGGGCGGGGCCACGCCCTGCCAAATAGCGGCGCAGGGCGCCGCTCCACCTTATTTTCTGGGCATCAAGAGTTGTTCGGCCTGGAGTTCGGGCACCGTCAGCGCGAGTTGCATCGAGCTCCCCGCCGTATTCACCTTGGCGCTCGCAAGTAGCGTCGCCACGCTGGCAGCCTCCGGACCCTTATTCTGGCTCCCGGACTGGACCATGCTGATTACGAACTTGACCACGTCCACCAAAGCCTGCGCATCTTGTGGCGAGCGAGTCATCAAATCGGCGGAGAGCATTACACCGGCGGCGCTGAAACTTACGCCGGCCGAGGTTTGCTGCACCGACTGGAGCAGATTCGCATTCGGAATCTTGTTGGCGCCGAGATTCACCGGCGGATTCAAACTAGCGAACCAGAACTGGTTGCCGGCCGAGGCGCTCTGGGCCTTCACCAGCAGATCGCCGGAATAGGCGGCGCCGAATATCTTACGGTCAATGGCCGCTTTCACCGTCGCGGGATCGCCAAGAATAACAGTTGTGTTGTCGAGGAACGCGACGCAGCCCGGCATGTCGTTGCCTTGGGGACTCGAAAGAATCTCAATACCCTGATAGGTCGAACGGGTAGCTCCGGCCGTCACCGCCGCGGCCGAGAGCTTCGACGGTTGGAAGGTTCCCTTGATCAGAATCAGGCCCGTAGTAGTACCGGCCGGCGAGGCGGCCAACACTTCATGAAGATCATGCCTTGGGTCGAACCCTGTGGCCGTCAGGAGCTTATTGAACCCCGCGTCCGCCTGGATTCGTGACAAAAGAAACTGCCCCAACGGCGAAGCTTGCGCCTGATCGAACTGCCCGCCCGACAGAGTCTGGGCGTCCGGCATCACCAGCCGGAGCAGTGCCGGATCGACACCAGCCATGGCGGTTGAACCAGACACAATCACGAAACAAGTCAAGAGGGAGAATTGCGAGCGTCGTAGAAAGTTCATAAAATGAGTTGCCTCACCTCATTCTACGAAACCGCACTTCATCCAGTTCCCGAAAACTTAGAGCGCTTGGATCCCCGCCATGACTGGCGGGGCTGACCAGGGAGGCATCCCCATCCGTCAGGATGGGGATTGAGTTATTCCTTCCGGACTTCGGGTTACAGTGGAATATGGAGATACCTATCTATCAAGTCGATGCCTTCGCCAGCCAGCTCTTTCGTGGGAACCCGGCTGCAGTTTGCCCCCTAAGCTCCTGGTTGCCCGACAAAACGCTGCAGTCCATCGCGGCGGAGAATAACCTCGCGGAAACCGCATACTACGTTAGAGATAATGGCCGTTACCAATTGCGCTGGTTTACGCCTGGGGTGGAAGTGGACCTGTGCGGACACGCCACCGTCGCGGCCGCGAGCGTGATTCTCGAGACGCGCCGGGAGCAACCGGGTCCCAGGGTTGTCTTCGATTCCAAGAGCGGCGAACTTGCCGTGGAAAAGGAAGGTGACCTGTACTCCCTTGACTTTCCATCGAGACCTCCCGCTGAATGTGTCGTGGACCCCGGGTTGGAGGCCGCTCTAAAGGCCAAGCCCACATCGGTTTTAGGCGCCCGCGACTACTTGTGCGTGTTTGAAGACGAAGATCAAGTGAGAGCATTGGCGCCGGACATGGACAAGCTGGCCGTCATCGACCGCTTTGGCTTTATCGCCACCGCCCCTGGCAAGGATTGCGATTTTGTTTCACGCTTCTTCGCGCCGGGTAAAGGGGTCCCCGAGGATCCGGCAACCGGTTCGGCCCACACCACGCTTACTCCGTACTGGTCGCGGCGGCTCGGCAAGGAAAAACTGTTTGGGCGGCAGATCTCCGCGCGCGGGGGTGAGCTGTGGTGCGAGGACCGAGGGGATAGGGTCAAAATAGCCGGCCGCGCTATCCCGTACCTGGAGGGGATCATTACGGTTCCGGATACGTCTGCCTAATGGCAGTCCCAGAGCGCGCCAAGCTGCGGGACAATAAGAACATAAGGTTATGAGTGGCCGTCTCTTTGTGCGAGGCGTGGTGGCGCTGTTTTTGTGCGCCCATGCGTGGGCGCTCGATCCCGCGCGCTCGCTGACTCAGTACGTCCATCGCATCTGGCAGGCGCAGCAGGGACTCACCCAGGGAACCATTTACAGCATCTGGCAGTCGCACGACGGCTACCTCTGGCTGGGGACTCAAACGGGGCTGGTGCGATTCGACGGGATTCGATTCACTCCCGCTGAGCGAATCTATCCGGACCTTCCGGAAAACCTGTTTGTGAGGGATGGCTTTGAGGACTCCAACGGAGCCTTGTGGATCGCCACCAATGACTCCGGAATCTATCGCCTCCGCGACGGATCGGTAACCCAATACTCCGTCAAGGACGGTTTGCCCTCCGATGCCGTAACCTGCTTGGTGCCGGTCAAGAACGGCGATATGTGGGCTTGCACCAATAACGGGCTGGCGCGTTTTTCGGGCGGGAAAATCCAAGCGTACATGACCGGCGACAGCTCCACTAATCCGACGGCCGCGTGCGAGGCCCCCGATGGCCGGCTGTGGGCCGCTCTGAATAGTAAGCCTGAGGTCGTCGTATGGAACGGGGTCAGCTTCGAAACCGTACCGCTCCGCTCTATGACTCGTGACGTGGGATCACGCGCGATCCACTGTTCCGCAACCGGAATCTGGGTGGCCACCACCGGCGGCCTGGTGCAAATTCAAAATACGCAACAACGAGTCTTCACGGAAAAGAACAAGTTGGCGGATGACAGCGTTCTGTCGCTCGCGGAGAGCCGGGATGGAAGCCTGTGGGCCGGGACGCGAAATGGGTTCAGCCGGTTGCGCAACGGGGAATTGGAGAGTTTCGGACCGCCGGAAGGTCTGTCGCAGAGCAATGTTTTCGCGGTGTTCGAGGATCGCGAAGGCAGCATATGGGTCGGTACCAAGCAGGGGCTCAATCAGTTCTTGGACGGCCGGAGCATTCCCTACACCGTCAGCGAAGGCTTGCCCAGCAACAACGCCGGACCAATCCTGCAGGATTCAGCCGGCCGGATTTGGGTCGGGACGCTGGACGCCGGGTTGGCCCGCTTTGACGGCCGCCATTTTCAAACCCTGACGGTCAAGGACGGCCTCGCCTCCAACAGGGTCCTCGCTCTGGCGGAGGACCAGGATGGTTCCCTTTGGGTCGGCACCAATCGGGGCCTGAATCGGCTTCGGGATGGAAAGGTGACTCAGTGGCTGAGTCGCTCCGCCGGCTTACCTTCGGATGAAGTGCTGGCTTTGTATCGTGATCATCAGGGCAGGATGTGGGCCGGGACCATGGAAGGGATCGCGGTCTTGGAGCATGACCTCTTCGTGATCCCCCCCGGTGTTCCGCGCCTTCAAGTGCACGGCCTCGCGGAAGATCACGACTACAAGCTGATATTCGTGACGGAGCACGGGGCCTTCCGAGTTGAGGACGGAACCGTGCATGAAGTCCTGCAAAACGGCAATTCACTGCGCAACGTGATTTCCATCTTTCGCGATCCGGACGGTCTGGTCTGGATGGGGACTTATGGCGGCGGCGTACGTTTAATGGATGCCGGCGGAAAGATCTCGACTATTGCCGCACTGCGGGACGGCCTCTACGATGGCGAGATCTTCGGATTCACTCTGGACAAACAGGATCGCCTGTGGATGGCGTGCAGCAAGGGCATCTTCTGGGTTCCGCGCAGCGAGTTGCGCGCTTTCGCGGCCGGCCAAAAGAAGAGAATTGTGAGTAATCCCTACACGCCCACCGACGCGCTACGGGTCATCGAGAGCAAGTCGGGGGTGCAGCCCGTGGTATGGGTCGTGGACGACGGCAAGCTCTGGTTTTCGACCATCCGTGGTTTGCTGGTGCTTGACACGAACCGAATGCAGTTCAATGTCGCGCCGCCTCCGGTGGTCATTGAGGACCCTCTGGTGAATGGCCGAAGGGAACGGCCGGATCGCATCAGCAGCCTCGCTCCGGGTCAGAAGAACCTGGAATTCAGCTACGCCGGATTGAGCTTTGTGGTGCCGAATCGCATTACATTCCGCTACCGACTGGATGGTTATGACAAGGATTGGATTGAAGCCGGCACCCGCCGTGACGCCTTCTACACCAACCTGCCGCCCGGACCTTTCCAGTTCCGTGTTACAGCCTGCAACGCCGACAACGTCTGCAACGAAGCAGGGAGCGCGATCACGTTTTCCCTCACCCCACACCTATACCAGCGCGTCTGGTTCTGGCCGGTGGCGGCGCTTTGTATCGCGCTGGCAGGCTGGCTCGCGTACCAGCTTCGCATACGCCGTATTCGTGAACGATACGATCTGATTCTTTCGGAACGCAGCCGGATCGCGCGCGAGTTGCACGACACGCTCATCCAGGGCTTTTCGGGAATCACCATGACGCTGCAAGCGCTCGCCGGGCGGCTGAGAGGCTCCGAGGAACGCCGAACACTGGAGGAGATTATCGAAGACGCCGCCAACTGTCTGCGCGAAACCAGACGCAGCGTGGCCGGCCTGCGAGGCGCGGCTGGTCCCGAGTCCGGTTTGGCCTCGGCCATCTCCGATGCCGCCCGCCAAATTACGGAAACCAAGGACGTACGGCTGAAATTGAGACTAGAAAAGGGAGGCCGCCGCCTGGCTCCCGAGGTAGAATACCACCTGCTGCGAATCGCCACGGAGGCGGTTACGAACTCCGTCAAGCATTCCAGGGCAAGCACCATAGAAATCGCTCTGAAATACTCGCAGGACTCGATACGTCTAACGGTCAGTGACGATGGACACGGTTTTAACCAGCATGGTTTTGGCCAACATAGCCTTGAGCCCGATTCCGGGGGCATCCCCATCGCGGGTCACTACGGTTTGATCGGCATGAAGGAACGCGCGGCGCAGATTGGCGCGGAACTGGAGTTCCGCAGCGATCCGGGGCGGGGCACTACGGTTTCCCTCCTATTGATGACCGGACGAGCGGCCGCACTGGAGTTGGTGAAATGAACGCAACCTCTACGGAAACCGCGACCCCTACAGCCGTTACGCATATCCGCGTGATCTGCGTCGACGATCACCCCTTAGTGCGCAAGGGTATCGCCTCTATTCTGGCCAACGAAGCGGACATGCTGCTGGTGGCGGAGGGCGGAAACGGGCGCGAAGCGGTGGAGCTTTTCCGCATGCATCAGCCGGACGTGGTGTTGATGGATTTGCGCATGCCGCAGCTGGATGGAATTGAAGCCACTCGTGAAATCCGCCGGGAGTCTCCCGACGCGCGCATCATCGCGCTGACCAGTTACGATGGGGACCAGGACATCTATCGGGCGCTCGAAGCGGGTGTGCGGGGTTACATTCTCAAAGAGATGGTGCACACGGAAGTGGTGCGAGCCATCCGCACGGTCACCTCCGGCAAACGCCTCATGCCCCCGGAAGTGGCCGAACGGTTGAGTGAATACTTCCCACAGGTGGTGTTGACTCCGCGCGAAGTCGAGGTTCTCAAGCTGGTGGCTCGAGGTCTCGCGAACAAGGAAATCGCCGATAAACTGGGAACAGCGAGCGGCACCATCAAAATGCACGTACAAAATATTCTCGAAAAGCTGGGAGCATCGGACCGGACCCACGCCGTGACTATCGCATTGGAGCGCGGGATCCTGCACCTCGATTTTTAAATGGCAACTGAATCGCCCGTCACCAGAGTTCTTGTCGTCGACGATGAAGAATCGCAACGCACGGCGCTCGCCAGCATGATCAAGCTGTGGGGCTACGCGGTTGAAACCGCGGCGGACGGTGTCGAAGCCCTCGAAAAACTGGCGATGTGGCCCGCGCACATCTTGGTCACGGACCTGATGATGCCCCGCATGGACGGCTCCGAGCTGCTGCGCCAGTTGAAGGCGCAGGGAGGCGGTCCCACTGCTATCGTGCAAACTGCGTTCGGGAATCTGGACACCGCGCTTTCCACCATTCACGAACTGGGGGCATTTTGGTTTTTGGAAAAGCCGGTGCAATCCGCCGCCTTGCGCTTGCTGTTGGAGCGCGCCGCGCAGCAGGGCCGCCTGGTGGAACACACAGTACGATTGGAACGCCAGCTGAGCAACCGCGGCGTTTTGGGGGACATGGTGGGGACCTCTCCGAAAATGCGGGAGGTGTTTTCGCTCATCCAGCAGGTGGCTCCCAGCAAGGCTGCCGTCCTGATTACGGGCGAAAGCGGCACGGGCAAGGAACTTGCGGCGCGAGCGCTTCATGCGCTTAGTCCTCGCCGGAGCGGTCCATTCGTGGCCATTAACTGCGCCGCCATGCCCGACACGCTCATGGAGAGCGAACTGTTTGGCCATGAGAAAGGGAGTTTCACGGGCGCCGCGGAACGGCGCATCGGTTGTTTCGAGCTGGCTCAAAACGGCACTCTCCTGCTGGACGAGATCGGCGACATGCCGTTAGCCACTCAAGTGAAGCTCCTGCGCGTGCTGGAGGACGGGCGGGTACGGCGGCTCGGCGGCAAGAGTGAGATTCAACTGGACGTGCGCGTGGTGGCTGCCACCAACTCTCCGATCGAGACCGCCATCAAGGAAGGCAAGTTCCGCGAAGATCTGTTCTACCGTCTCAACGTGTTTCCGATTCCATTGCCTCCGCTGCGCGAGCGGCTGGAAGACCTGCCGGTATTGGTGCGAGCCACGCTCGAAGCGCTTAACCCGAAGCACGGGACGAAGATAACGGAAGTTTCATCCGTGGTGATGGACCGGTTTCTGAATCATCATTGGCCGGGGAACGTCCGTGAGCTTCGCAATGTGTTGGAACGCGCCGTTATTCTCTCCGGGGAAGGCACGGTGGATATGGTTCACTTACCGCCGGGTTTCGCGGGCACGCCTCCTCCGGTGATGGCCACGGCGAGCCAGGGCGAGCTCAGGATTCCTTTCGGCTCCACGGTAGAAGATGCCGAGCGCGCCTTAATCGAGATGACCCTCGAACACACCAAGAACAACAAGACCCGCGCCGCGGAGATTCTAGGGATCAGCCAGAAGACGCTGTTCAACAAGCTCAAGGAATACAACAGTGCGCGCGGCGTAGGCGCGGATTGACGGTGTGGGGCAGGTTGCCAACCTGCGGCGGGTTGGTAACCCGCCATTTGCGCCGGTTCCCAACCGGCGCGCAGCCTGCCAGGCTGCCCCACAAATAGGAGACTAGTTTGTCGCTGCGGCTTCGCCTGGTGATCCTGATTGTTGCCTTGGTCGCGCTGGTTTCCGTGGCTTTGTCGGGGCTATATTTGGACCGGCTCCTCACGGCGTTAACCGCCGACTCGATCGAACGCAGTGAGCTGGCGGGCCAGCAGATCTACTCCTTTCTGAAGGGCACTCTGGAAGAGGACGAAGCGCCGGCGGAATTTGACGACCGGAAATCTTTCTGGTACGAGAAAGTCGCGGCGGACAAAGACATTTCCGCGATGCTGCTGCGCACCATGGCGCTGGGTTCCGGATCGATCGTTGAAATCAACGTGGCCAGCCAGCTCAATCAGATCCTCGCTTCATCTGACCCGGACCGCGTCGGTTCGATGCTTTTTCCCCTGGAGTCCTTCTCGGCGTGGCTGCAACGTCCCTTGTCCCGGCGCTTGAGGGATTTGGTGGGACACAGCCCGGACTACGAGGTCACCGTTGGCTTGCAGAATGAGAATCAGCCCATTTTCACCATTCAGGTGGTGACTTCGAATGTGCTGCTGCGGGAGGCCTTGCTCCCTGAGGTAACCAGGTTGGCCGAAGTGTCGGGTGGTTCGCTCCTGCTGGTTCTCTTGGTCACCATGTTCGCGACTACCTACCTGCTTAAACCGGTGAAGACCATCGAGCAGACCATCGATCGTATCGCTCACGGCACGGATCGAGCGGAAGCACATGGCGCCATGGCCAAGGAATTTGCCGTGGTGGAAGACAAGTTGAACTTGCTCGGCCAGGAGTACCGGCACGTGCGGGAAGACGCCAAAACTCTGCGCCACAATGTCGGTGAGCTGCTGGAGCGCATGGCGTCGCAGCTCGATGTCGCCACGCGGCTGGCAGCCATCAGCCGCCTCACCAGCGGCGTGGCTCACGAAATAAAGAATCCTCTCAATGCGATCTCGCTACGCCTGGATCTGCTCCGGGCACACCTCGGTGACGATAACGAAGAATTAGTCGCCGAAGTCGATATCCTAACCAAAGAGGTCTTGCGTCTGGACCGGGTCGTTAAAACGTTCCTCGATTTCGCCCGTCCCGTGGAGGTGAAGTTTTCAGACGTCGACATCGTGGCGCTGGCCCAGGAAGTTACGCAATTGATGGTTCCGCAGGCGCGCGCGGCCGGCGTCGAGTTGCTGTTCGAAGCGCCGGAGACCTCGTTCCCGGTTCGCGGCGACGCGGATATGCTCAAGGAGGCCTTGCTCAATCTGGTAACCAACGCGATTGAAGCCATGCACGGGGGAGGACGCCTCGAGGTGAAGGCCGCGAGCGAAGGCGGCACGGTGAACCTGGAAGTGGCCGATACGGGGCCTGGAATCTCTCCGGAAATGCGCAACCGGGTGTTTCAGTTGTACTTCACCACCAAGAAGCAAGGCTCCGGAATTGGCTTGGCTATGGTCTACCGTACCGTGCAGTTACACAATGGTACGATCGGATTTACGAGCGAAGTAGGCCAGGGAACGACGTTCCACCTCCAATTTCCGGCGGTCGCGCACTATGCTTAGAAGAGCAGGGTGGTTGTGCAGCGTGCTATTCCTATCCGCATGCGGGATGGGTAAACTGCCGCCGCGCACATTCGTTCCGCCTCCCGTGCGTCCCGCGCCGGAGATTGACAAGTCTCCGCCAATTCTGCCGCAACCTGACATTCTTGAAGCAGGAGGTCCGGCGCTAAAACCTCCCGTGCTTCCCGCGACCATGCCTCAGGCGCCGCCTCCGCCGCCACCGGCCCAGGCGCGCCGCCCGAATCCAGTTGCAGTTTCACCCAAGCCACCGCCCGCCGAAATAATTTCTCCGGCGCCGAGGCTAGAGCAGAGTTTTACACAGGCGGAGCTGAAGGAGAACCGTCAGGCGTTGGATGAGAGTTTGGGAAGGGTAAAGCAGGCTTTGGACGCCGTGGCTCGGAAGAGGCTAACCAGCCAGCAGACAAACACGGTGAGCCGGATCAAGACCTTTCAAGGACAAGCCCAGAAAGCGGCCCGGGAGCAGGATCTCGTGACAGCAGTCAGCCTAGCGAAGCGAGCTGATCAGCTGGCTCGAGATCTGCTCCAGAGCCTGAAATAAGTGGCGCGGGGCCATGCCCTGCGAAAGCGGGCAAGTCGGGACTTGCCCTACTCAGCGGCGCAATAGCCGCCGCTCCACTGTTTCGTAGTTACTCGGCTTTGTTGCCGGCCGACGCGATGGAAGTTCCCACCGACGCTTCCGGAATGAACAACCGGATCTCTACGCGGCGATTCTGTTTGCGTCCATCGCGAGTTGAATCGTCCGCGACGGGAAGCGCATAACCCGAGCCGAGCATGGTAATGTTCCGGACCGGGATCTTGTGCTGATTGGCTAGATACCGCGCGACTTCCTGCGCACGCGCCTGGCTCAAGCGCTCATTGGTGTCGGCGGTCCCCGTCTTATCGGTGAAGCCTTGCACTTCAATCACAAATCGTTCGTGTGACCCGACTTGCTTGGCGAACTGATCCAATTGCTCCTTGCCTTCCTTGGTTAGCTTGGATTGGCCCAGGTCAAACAACACAGTGGCCGACGTTTCCATCTTGAACTTGTTTACACCTTCGATGGTTCGTTCGAGCGTGTGCTGCACCTGATCGGTTTTCTGGTCCGCGCGCTCCAGACCCTGCTGCGCATAGGTCTTGGTCTCGTCGGCGGCTTTCTGGGCGCCCTCCGCCCTCTGGTTGGCTAATTGCGCGGCTTGGCCCGCGGCAGCCGCCTTAGCGTCCGTATCGGTCAGGCGTTCCTTGGTCCGGGACAAGTCGCGATCGATTTCTCCGATCTGTTGACCCTGACCCGAGATCTGCTTGTCCTGGTCGACGTTCTTGGCCTCAGTGCCGGTGACACGCGACTCCACGGGAGCCACCGTCTGCGCGACGTATTTCTTGGTTGCGCAACCAGTCCCCAACAGGCTCACTGCCACTGCGCTTGCAATCATGAATGTGTTGTTCATTTGTTCCCTACCCTCATCCTTTCTAGAGTTTTGATTGTTTCAGTCCGCGAAGAAATCGTTTCGCAGAGTAAAGCTGACGACTGACTCGGCCGGCATGGCAACATTCTTTCGGCCCGATAGGGCAGCTCCGGCGGTGCCCACTGCCGCGCCGGAACCGGCTCCGGCCGCCGCGCCCACGGGACCGGCGACCAATCCGCCGACCAGGGCGCCCGTTCCTGATCCACCGCCGATGAGCGCCCAATTACGCTTCTTATGGCTCGTGCTGGTGCGGGCGATATTCTTGGTGGTCAAAGGAACGTTCCTGCCGTTCCAAATGCAGGAATCGAGCGTAAGCGACAAAACGGCGCGCCCTTTCAGCCGCCCTGAGGCGCGCGCGTTTAAAACATGTCCTTCCACAATTGTACCTTTGGGCAATACTTCTTGGCGGTTGGCTACGAGCGGCGAGTCCAGTACTCCTGTAAAACGGTCCCCGGGCCGGCTTCGCTTGGTGTCAAGCGCTTGGTCAAGCCGTACCCGGAGAACCGAGCCCGCGGGAGCAACCACGGGAACCCGTGTTAAATTTTGTTTAGAACTCGCTTCCGCCGCCACCGGCGCCCTCTGACATCCGGCGAGACCCGCCAATACTACTGCCACTGGTAGAATCTTCTGGGTCACACTCCGAAAATTATTCATATGTCCCTTCCTAACTTCTTGATTCGGACGGGCTAGCGGAGTCATGCCTATACATTTGGCAGGTGAGAGGCCAAACCGTTATGCTGAAGACTGCCGATGCCGTTCCCCACTCACCGCAAGCGCCGTCTCCGCTCCTCGGAGCCCATGCGCCGCCTGGTTCGGGAGACCCATCTGGAACCGTCTCAATTCGTTCTGCCGCTGTTCGTTTGCCCGGGCGAAGGCATCCGCAAAGCCATCACGTCCATGCCCGGAAACTATCAGCTTTCCGTGGACGAGTTGGTGCGCGAATGCGAAGGAGCCGCGCCGTTGGGCATCGGCGGCGTGATTCTGTTCGGGATTCCGGATGCGAAGGATGAGCATGCCTCCGGTGCGTACGCCGATGACGGCATCGTGCAACAGGCGGTGCGGGCGTTGAAGCGCGCGCTGCCCAACCTGCTGGTGATCACCGACGTGTGCAATTGCGAATACACCAGCCATGGGCATTGCGGGATGGTTGTCGATGGCGATGTGGACAACGACGCCACCCTGGCATGGCTCGCGGAGTCCGCCCTTTCCCATGCGCGGGTAGGCGCGGATATCGTCGCGCCATCCGACATGATGGACGGACGAGTGGGCGCCATCCGGCACTCGCTTGATGCGCATGGCTTCACCAATACCGCGATTCTGGCCTATGCGGCCAAATTTGCCTCGGCGTTTTACGGACCGTTCCGCGAGGCGGCCGAGTCCGCCCCTCAATTTGGCGATCGCCGCACCTATCAGATGGATCCTCCCAATGCGCGCGAGGCGATGCATGAAATGGCGCTCGATCTGGAGGAAGGCGCGGACATGCTCATGGTCAAGCCGGCCATGCCGTATCTGGACCTGATCCGTCAGGCGTATGACCGCTTTCCGGTGCCGATTTCCGCCTACCAGGTTTCCGGCGAGTTCAGCATGATCATGGCGGCGGTCGAACGCGGCTGGCTCGATTACGAGCGGACCATGATGGAGTCGCTGATTGCCATCCGGCGCGCGGGCGCGAGTATCATTCTCACCTACTTTGCTCGCGATGCCGCCCGAATCCTTTCATGATTATCCGGACAACCGCTCCCTCACTTGCCTGACCGAATTGGACGCTTGGAAGAAATGACTCTGGCCACGGATGCACACGGATGCACGCAGATTAAATCATTTGCTTTTATCCGCGTTTATCCGCGTCCATCCGCGGCTAGACATTGTTTCTTAGCCTCATACAGTGGACAGCACGGTAATGCCGACTAGCCATCGGCTGGAATTGGGGGCGGGCGTACTCGCGGTGCTGTGCCTGTTCATGCTCGCGCTGCTATTGGGAAAACCGTCATTTACGAATTCATCGCGCCCGCCGCGTGGAATCTCTGATCCCGCGGTAGCCCTTCAGGTGGCGGGGAGCCTTGGCGACATCGACTTGATTTTAGGAGATGCTCCCAGTCCGGACCGCGAAGTCATGCGCT
>Ga0207110_10116_pt1 | contig 19573 bp, 19 predicted proteins | sample Alteio_BWMinHeat_74_FD_153582 | JGI IMG/M metagenome (GOLD analysis project Ga0207110, IMG submission 153582) | Enriched cells from forest soil in Barre Woods Harvard Forest LTER site, Petersham, Massachusetts, United States -... | ecosystem: Environmental > Terrestrial > Soil > Temperate forest >...
TCATTCTCGATAGTCCGCCCTTGCTGTTCGCGGCGGACGCCAGCCTGTTATCCACCCTGTGCCACGGAACGCTGCTGGTGGTCCGCGTCGGTCAGACGACGATCGATACCGTAACCCGCGCGTCTCAAGCTCTGTGCAACAACAACGTGCTCGGTGTAGTGGTAAACGCCTCGCGCAACAATGAGCTTTACAGTAAGTACAACTATCATCACGGCGATTCCGCGGACGGTGAGCTGGAGTACGTGAACGAGGGCGCGGACGACGAAGAGTAGAATGTAGGACAGACCGCAAAAACCGATCGTCTGTCCTACCTCGGTGTTATCATCGACTCTGCAAGCATGCCAGAGGAGATCCCCCAGCAGATAGAGACCGGGCCACAGGTGTCCGCCATTCTGGCCGGATTCAACCAAGTAGCGGAATTGCGGCGCGCGATCGAAGCCTTGGAGCGAACTCGCGACCGCGAACGCCTGGAGATTGTGGTGGTCGATTGCGGGAGCAGCGACGAAAGCGCGCAGCTCGATGCGTCCTTTCCCGGAATCAACCTGCTGCGCCTGCCACACCACTTTGGCGCGACCAAGGCGATGAACATTGCCAGCCGCACGGCCAAGGCGGAACTCCTCTTTTTTCTCTCGCCGAACGTTGAGGTTGGACCGGAGACCATTGGCGCCTTGGTAGACAGGCTCGAACAAACTCCCGACGCTATCGCCGCGTGCCCTCTTCTGGTCGATGACCGGGGGCAGCCTGTCTCGAAGGATGTGAAACTTCCCACGCGCGAAGTGTTCGCCTCCTGGTGCGCCGGAGTTGAACCAACGGGAGGGGCCATTGATGTCTCGCAGGAATCGGTCGTGGTAGAGTATCCCGGCAGAGAAGCGGTTATGGTCCGCAAGGTTTTCGTACGCGGGATGAATTATTTCGACGACCGCTTTGGCCAGTTCGGCGCGGACATCGATCTGGCTATGCAAATCCGGCGAGCGGGTAAGAAGATTCGTCTGTATCCTTCCATTCGCGCCGTAAGGCACGAGGATCAGGACCCGCTGGCGGGAGACCGGCTACTCGAGGCCGACAGGATATTGGGCGCGGCCGCTCTGATCGGAAAGTATGAAGGATTCCTGGCCGGTCTCCGTTTCCGTCTCACGGCGATTCTCAAGGCTTTGGTAGGTTTCAAATTCGGACTCCTGAGCGCTCTGCTGAGCGGACAGAAGATCGATGGTTCGCAGACGAGCTGATTTAGTAACCCAGGCTGACCACAGCGGGGCTGGTTGCCGTCATCAGGGAGCGGTTCCGGGAAATGCGCCGCCAACAGCGAACAACGAATCTGGTGCGGCAAGCGGCGCGACACTTTCGTTCTCGCCAAACGCGACCACGGATGAATATGCGCCGTTCCCGGGCTCCCGGTGAACGATCAATCGCCGCCCGCGGACATCGACAACCCAATATTCCATAATGCCGGCGCGTGCGTATAATGCCGCCTTGGTGGTGAGATCGAAAACGAGGCCGGTATTGGCAACCTCAACCAGCAGCAGAAGATCCTGGGGCCCAGGGTTATCGTCGAAATAACTCGACTGCTCCTGCCGCAGCACAATCAAGTCCGGCACCGTCTGGTTGGTCGGATTGTCTTCCGGGGCGACTTCAATGGGAGCCTCGGAGTTCACAAATAAAAAACCAAATGTTTGCACAAGCCAAGCCATCAGCAACGTCGCCGAAATCACATGAGGCCGCAGCTTGCCCATCTTGCTGATCAAGTCGCCCCCGACCAGCTCATATTCCTGCGGGTCGAGCAGCCCTGCCTCTTCGAGCGCGGCGCACTCGTCGCGTGTCCAGACCTTTCTTGGCGGATCGGCCGAGACGGGCGGAGTCAGCAGTTCGGCTAAAACTTCCGGCATGCACCCCCATATTTACATACACTAGTGCCTGAGTGCGTGTATTTGTCTCGGCTGGTGAAGCTTCGGGGGATCTCTACGCATCCCGCATGGTCGAGGCCATACGCGCCCGGCATCCCGAAGCCGAGTTCTTCGGTTGCGCGGGCCCTCGCATGCAGGCCGCCGGCGTCCGCGCGATCGTGGATTCACGGTCCCTCTCGGTGGTAGGCCTAGTCGAGGTCATTGCCCATATCCCCCGCATTTGGGCGGAGTTTCGCAAGCTTACCCGGGCCATCCGCAGGGAGCGTCCGGAAATCGCGGTCCTCACCGACTCGCCCGACTTTCATCTCAGACTCGCCAAGAAGCTGTATTGTGCCGGCGTCCCCGTGGTCTATCTGATCGCACCGCAGGCCTGGGCCTGGAGGGAGGGTCGGGTCAAGACCATGCGAGTCACCATTCAGCGGCTCCTCTGCATCTTCCCTTTCGAGGAGGCGTTCTTCCGGAATCACGGAGTTCCGGCCACCTATATCGGCCATCCCCTCGCGAGGATAGCGCGGCCCTCCCTGACCCGGGCGGAGTTCTGTGCGAAGTTTGGCTTGCGCGAAGAGGACCGGATTGTCGCTCTCCTACCGGGGAGCCGCCACGGGGAGGTCGCCCGTCACCTCCCGGACCTGCTTGCCGCTGTCCAATTGATCCGTCAAAGATATCCCATTACTCCGATCATGGCCCTTCCGCCTGCTTTTTTTGAGAGATCCGATGCCCCAACCACAAAATTTCGGGAACGGATTCGCGGCGCATCCATCCAACTGATTGAAGGTTTCACCTGGGACGTGCTCGCTCAGGCGGAGCTTGCCTTGGCAAAAAGCGGTACAGTTTCCGCCGAGGCGGCCCTCCTGGGCGTACCCATGGTGACTTTTTACCGTGTAAACGCGTTAAGTTGGTTATTGGGACGCTGGCTGGTGAGGACGCCGTTTCTGGCGGCGGCTAATCTGGTGGCTGGCCGGCGCATTGTTCCGGAGTTGATCCAGCACGAGATGACACCGGAGCGGATCGCCCAGGAAGGTTGCCGCCTGCTGGAGGACCCGGAGCTCCGGCGAGCGATGCAAGCGGAGCTGGCGGCAGTGGCCGGCAAGCTGAGGACTAGTCAGGATCCGATGGAAGTCGCCGCCGAGTGGGCCGAGAGAGTTTGGGCCGAGAGAGTTTTGGCCAAGTGAGTTTTGGCCAAGTGAGTTTTGGCCAAGTGAGTTTTGGAATGACACGTCACATGCGAGTTAAGCTTTTCTTGGGCGCTCTAGCCGCCGCTGTTTCCGCTTTCGGACAAGGAGCGCAGTCACGCACGCGAATCGATGTGCAGGATTACGCCATCGAAGCACAGATCGACCCGCGCACGCAGACGCTGGTCGCCACCGCGAAGGTCCGCTTCACACCGCTCGACGACACTGCCAACGTTTCCTTCGAACTGAACAATTCGCTGAACCTCAGCCGCGTGACGGATGAACAAGGCCAGCAGGTCTCCGCCTCCCGCTTCCGTGACGATATGAGCGTGCGCATCAGTCTGCCCCAACCGCTGCCGAAGGGAAAGCCCGCCACGCTCGTGTTCGTGTACGACGGCAAGCTGAAGGGTGACGAGGAGTCGCCTGTATTCGGGATCAAATTCGCGGCCATCAAGCCGGATATCACCTACCTGCTGTATCCGGCGCGGTGGTTTCCCGTCAACGAGTACACTACCGATCGTTTTAGCTCCGACCTCAAAGTGACCGTGCCCACGGGCTATAAGGTTCTGGGGAGCGGAGTAGATCTGGATGAGCCTGCCAACGACGGTTGGACTTCGGTCCGTTTCAAGTTCTCCCAAGCCGGCTTCCCTGGAAGCATCGCCGTGGTGCGAGGCCAGCCAAAGGCGGTTTCCTCGGGCGGCGTGACCACTAGCTTCTACCTGCGCTCCACCGCGGACATGGCGAGCGCGTACGGCGAAGAATTCGCCCGCGCCATGGGTTTCTTCACCGACGTGTATGGAGTCGCTCCGAAGCGGAACCTCACCGTCGTGGAGACCGAGGCGGGCACACCGAATGGATATGCATCGCCGGGACTGATCTTCCTGTCGCCGAGCGGCATCGGGAAAGAAGTGAATTTGAGGCTGGTCGCGAATCAAGTGGCACGGCAATGGGTAGAGCAGGTTGTTTCGCCCACGACGCGGAACCATCTCTGGATTGAAAACGGGTTGGCCCGGTATTCCGAATTCCTTTATTTCGAGCACGTCAATGGGCCCAACTCCATCGACAACCTGATTCACGACAATTTCGTCGAGGCCTTGACGGTGGAACAGCCGCCCCTGATTCAATCCGCGCGCCTGGAAGATTACTCGCCTGAATTCTGGGCCGCTACGGCAGGCAAGGGCGCGGCCATTCTTCACATGCTTCGCGGTGTCATCGGCGAGGACAACTTTTCGAAGGTGCTCAAGACACTGCCGGAGCGCTACGCTTGGAAATCCGTGAACACGGACGACTTCCGCAAGCTGGCGGAAGAGGTGAGCGGCCAGAACCTCAACTACTTCTTTATCCAATGGGTCGAGTCCAGCGGGGCGCCCGAGTTCACGCTGAGCTATACGATCATGCGTTGCGGCTCCAGTTGCCAGGGCCAGGACAAGAAGGGCTTCCGCGTAGTGGGCAAAATCTCGCAAGATCTGGATACGTTCCGCATGCCTGTCACCTTGCGCGTGGATACGGAAGGTAATCCGGAGGAAAAGACCATTGAAGTTACGGGGACGTCTACCGAGTTTGTTGTCGAAACGTTCGGCAAGCCCAAGAGCGTGACGCTGGACGCGAAGGGCCGCACGCTACGCTACGACAACACCATGCGCGTGGCCGTGGCCATTAAGCGCGGCGAGCAGTTCGCCGAGATCAGCGAGTTGCAGGACGCCCTCAAGGAATATCAGAAAGCGCTCGACGTATCTCCCAACAGCTCGCTGGCGCACTACCGCATGGCGGAGCTATTTTTTATTCAAGGCAACTATCAGACGGCCGCCAACGATTTCAAGAGCGCCCTCAACGGCGATCTGGAACCCAAATGGACCGAGGTTTGGTCCCATATAAATATGGGCCAGATCTATGATGTCACGGGCAGCCGCGATCGCGCCGTGAATGAGTACCGGCAAGCCCTGCGCACCAAGGACGATACTCAGGGCGCGCAGGAAGTAGCGCAGAAGTACATCAACCAGCCCTACGAGCGCAAGCGGAATCCAGATCAGTAAAGTGGCCAGTGCCCGGTGGCCTGTGGCCAGTTGCAAACCACTGGACACTGACCACTGGACACTCAATGGCCTTCGGCTTCGAGGAACCGCTCCGCCTCGATAGCTGCCATACACCCGGCTCCGGCGGCCGTGATGGCTTGGCGGTAGGTTCGATCCTGAACGTCGCCGGCGTGAAAAACGCCGTTTATGTTGGTGCGAGCCCCGCCCTTCGAAACGATGTATCCGTCCCGGTCCAAGTCGATTTGGCCCACGAAGGGTTGCGTGTTGGGGATGTGCCCAATCGCCAAAAAGAATCCATCGACATCCTGCTCCCACACTTTGCCGCTGGCAGTGTCGCGCAGCTTCACGCCGGTCACCAGATTCTTACCGACGTCGTAGAGATCTTCCACCACCGTATTCAACATGAACTTGATCTTGGCGTTGGAGCGGGCTCGATCGAGCATAATCTTCGACGCGCGGAATTGTTCCCGCCGGTGCACCAGGGTGACCTCGGAGCCGAAGCGCGTCAGGAAGTTGGCTTCTTCCATGGCCGAGTCTCCGCCGCCGATGACCATAATCTTGCGGTCACGGTAAAACGCGCCGTCACAGGTGGCGCAGGAACTGACGCCGTGCCCGATAAGCTTCTGTTCGTTGGGCAATCCCAGCCAGCGCGCCGACGCGCCTGAAGCAATAATCAGCGTGCGGGTCTCGTGCCATTTGCCATCCAGATTCAAGCGGAAGGGGCGATTGGAGAGATCGGCCTCCGCGACGGCGCCCCAGACGTACTCGGCGCCAAACCGCTCGGCCTGCTTCTTCATGTTTTCGACCAGATCGGGACCGTTGATCCCTTCCGGGAAGCCGGGGAAGTTCTCCACGTCGGTGGTGAGAGAGAGTTGCCCTCCGGGCTCGTGACCAATGATAACTAATGGATTTAGACCGGCGCGGGCGGTGTAAATGGCCGCCGTATTGCCGGCGCAGCCCGAACCGAGAATGATAACGTTGCGCACATTTAATGGTAACAAGCTCCCGGCGCCGAAACCTCTTCGTATTCGGCTTTTAGCGCCTCGAGACGCCTGAGGCACTGGAGCGGGAACGCCCGCCAGAAACGTCTGGTCCAGCCGCCGGCTCTAATCAGAGAGGACAAAAGTATGCCGGGAACACTAGAGGATTATGCGGTTGCGGTTGGTGACGTCATCTCCATTTGCCGGGATGCCGAACAGGGTTTTCGCGGCGCGGCAAACGCGGCAAAGACTCCGGCGTTGGCGGACACCTTGGTCCGTTATTCGGAACAGTATGCGTGCTTCGCGGCTGAAATACAGGCGGCCCTCAAGAGCATGGGCTTCGATCCGACTTATCCACTGGGGGTGGCCGGGGTGCTTCGTGCCGGTTGGGTCCGGCTGAAGGCGTTCATGGATGGGCATGACGAGCACGGGATCTGGGTCGAGGTTGGACACATCGTCAACCGCACCGTGAAAACTTACGGGCAAGCGCTGGATAAGAGTTTGCCCGTGGGTATTCGTACTTTGCTGGAAAAACAGTATGAGGAGATAAAGCAAATGGACGTTCATGTTAAGGGACGCTATGAAGTCAGTGCTCCTTCCACTTCGGCACAATCCATCACGGAGCCCGCAACACCGCCGAAGACAACGCACCCGGAAGAGGGCAAAAGATTCGCCGAGACCGAGCCGCCATCGGCCAAGTCTCACGACTTCAAAGGCGCCAGGATGACCATTCGCGAAGTGATGACTCCGCATCCCGTCACTTTTCAGGCTTCCACGCCGGTAACCGATGCAGCTCGGGCCATGCGCGAGTACAACATGGGCGACGTGGTGGTGAAGCAAGACGGCAAGCTCTGCGGGATCGTGACGGACCGAGACATTGTGATTAGGGTTCTAGGCGCGGGAAAGGATCCGAGTTCCACGGATCTGGGATCCATCCGCACGCATCCGCTGTTGACCATTTCGCCGGATCAGAGCACGTCCGAGGCGGTCGAACTCATGCGCGAGCGAGCCGTCCGCCGTCTTCCGGTGCTCGAGAATGATACGGTGATTGGAATTGTGTCGCTGGGCGATCTGGCGGCTCGATTGGACCGGCGGTCGGCGCTCGGGGCTATCAGCGCGGCGCAGCCGAATCAGTAACCGGCAACCCCGGGCTCACGCCCGCGGCTTCATCGGGTTCAGGCTCGTCCAGTGCGGGGTTCACCCTTCAGTTGACCGGTTCGTGGGCCAGATGAAACCCCGGCTCGGGAGCAAGCCTCGGCGCCGCCCCGCTGAGTTCCTGCTGGCGCCGGGCGAACGCCATCTGCAAAGCCGCATGGAGCTGCCGTCCATCGAAGGGTTTCAATACATAGCCGAACGGGTCGGCCGCCTTGGCGCTTTCAAGCGTAGGAGCATCGCTGTGCGCCGTTAGGTAGACGATGGGAATCCCAAAGCGCGAACGGATGCTTCGCGCGGCTTCGGTTCCCGACACGGCTCCCGGAAGCCGGATATCCATCAACACCAGATCGGGCGAGTTTGACTCCGCCATCTCAATGGCCGCGGCGCCGGAGCCGGTCGAGCCGCAGACCGTGTAACCTAGGGCGGTAAGACGATGCTGGACGTCGCGAGCCACCAGCCGTTCGTCCTCGACGATGAGAATGCTCTGACCGCCGCGCGCCATAATGCGGGGGACATAGCTTCCCGGAGAAAACAAAATCCGGATCTCATCGTACCGTCCATCGGTGAGATAGTAATGGGCTAGCTTGGCTCGCAGGCGGCGAGCCTCCACGCGGACGATACAATCCAAGCGCGGGTCAAAAGCCTCCCGGCGTTGCAGGACTTCTATGGCCAGGACTCCTTCCTTGAGCCGATGCTCCTGCCCTCCGAGACGCTGTTCCACGCAAAAGCGCAGGAAGCGCGCGATCTGGGGGGATCGCTTGAACCCCGAGCTCGCGACGATCTTTTCTACTTGTTCCCTGACGGCGGCTGGGGTTTGACCGGCTAGGTCTATCATCCTTAGGAAATCCTCGGGCCCTCAGAAGTTCCTCGGACCCACAATTCTGTTTCTAAGACGAATAATACATCAAAAATCCGCCGAGGGCCACGGTTGGCCTCCGGATTGCTTCAAAAAGAGCGTGACTGCACCTGTGTTCAAGTTCCTTTTGGGCTTAACCCTTCTTGTTGGCCCCTCCTACGCTGCGGTGAACCGCACCCGTTTCCAAGCGGCAGCCGTCAACGACCCTTCCACGACGGCTCGTCTCACGGAGAATACCGTGGGATCGGCGGCGCTACGAGCTCAAATCATGCTCGACCGCTCCGGTTTTTCTGTCGGCGAGATTGATGGCCGAATCGGAAAGAACACACTGCGTGCCGTCGCTGGACTTCAGGCGCTGCACGGACTGACATCCTCTAATGTGATTGACGGCCCAACTTGGGAGATTCTGAATGCCACTGGAGAACCGGCGCTCGTTCCATATTCCGTAACGGAGGACGATCTCAAAGGTCCGTTCACCAAAGTGCCGGCCGACATGATGGCAAAAGCCAAGTTGGAGTCGCTTGGCTACGAGAATCTTTTGGAAGAGCTCGGAGAGAAGTTTCATTGCAATCCTACTTTGCTGCGGCTCCTGAACCCGCGCGCCCGCTTCGACAAGGTGGGCGAGGACCTGATTGTGCCGAACATTCGCACACCGCTAGAAGCGGTCGCGAGCCGGGTAGTGGTTTCGAAATCTGCTTCGACGGTCACGGTCTTTGACGCCTCCGGCAAATTGATCGCGCAATACCCCTGTACCAGCGGAAGCGAGCACGACCCACTTCCGATTGGCGCTTGGAAGGTCACCGGCGTGTTCAAAAACCCCAAGTTTTTTTACGATCCGAATCTATTCTGGGACGCCAGCCCGGACACCGCCAAAGCGCGGATTGCGCCTGGACCTAATAATCCGGTTGGGCTGGTCTGGATCGGGATTTCGAAGGAGCACTATGGAATCCACGGTTCCCCCGAACCATCCAGCATCGGGCATACAGAGTCTCACGGATGCATCCGGCTCACCAACTGGGATGCGGTGGAACTCGCGGGCATGGTCAAACGCAATGTGCCCGTGAGTCTGGAGGAATAGTATGAGGCAGTGGCTGCTCTGGTGTGCAGGATTAACCGCGATCGCAATCGGCATCGGCTATTGGAGCGAAACCAAGCTTACTTCCGCCGCCAATCCGCCGCTGAAACAGACTCCGTCTTTGTCTTTACCGATTGCCGGCATGAAAGCATCCGACCTGCGCGATAGTTTCAACGAACGCCGCGGCAACGTGCCGCATGAAGCGACCGACATACCCGCGCCGCGCGGCACGCCCGTGCTGGCAGTGGAGGACGGATCAATCCGCAAGCTTTTCTTAAGCAAACCAGGCGGCGTGACGATTTACCAGTTCGATCCGACCGAGCAGTTTTGTTACTACTACGCACATTTGGATCGCTATGCCAGCGGGCTGGCGGAGGGGATGAAGGTTCAGCGAGGCCAAGTCATCGGCTATGTGGGCACCACCGGCAACGCGCCGCCGAATGCTCCCCATCTGCACTTCGCGATTTCCGTACTTGGGCCTGAAAAACTCTGGTACAAGGGGACGGCCATCGATCCGTATCCTTTTCTGCGCGCGGCGTTGGATCAAAGAGCAAAATAAGTTCTTACGCGCGAGGCTTGCTTTTGCGCCCGATCTTCCAGGCTCTGCCGTTCCGCCGTTAATTCCGGAGCATCCCAATGAAGTTGACGGAGGTTCGAATCCACACTGAGCAACATCACCTGAACCGCGCTTAAGAGAAGCTCGCCGGCAGAAGCGATGTCAGCCGCGATATGCCCGTGAACGAGTCCCGCCGCTTCCGCGCACAGATCCAAACCGGCCACGGCGGAACGGGCGGCAGCCATGGGGACGCCGATCACATCCCTCGCATTCTTATTGGCCAGGTATTGATGGAACGCCGCGACATCATCGTCAGCGGCTTGGGCCAGTCGGTCCGATTCAAGCTTCGCTTTTCCCGCTAAAGCGGTGAGGCCCCTTTTATGGAGAACCTTTATCAAAAGACTGAGGGCGAGGCTGGCTGTCACAGCAGCCGCCGCCACTCCCGCGGGAACGGGGTCCGGACCCGCCAGCTTCTCCCGAAACGACGCTATTGATTCCTGCCATACCACTTCCCCATTCTAGTTGTTGCCTATGCCGGGGCCGGTCGGGTGCAGTAGGGCCGGTCCCCGACAGTCCCCGACCGGCCCTGGGGTATATGATCTTATGTGTGAACAAACCTGCGGCGGTAACGCTGGTTGTTTTTTCCGCTGTGGCGGCCGCCCAGTCGCCGATCATCGCCGGACGCATTCCTGATCAGCCGGCCAACGTGAAGGCCAAGCCCACGCCGCGCTTGCCGGATGGGCATCCGGATTTGGGCAATTCAAAAGGTGCGTGGAACCCTAGAATCATCGCGAATATCGCCGGAGTCCGGGACCCGAAGAGATCGCCGGTAGAGAAGATCATCGATGTTCCGTTTCAACCTTGGGCAAAAGAGGTCTACGAATCGCGTCTGGCCAATCTTCAAAAAGATGATCCGGAAGGGCGATGCTTGCCGCCCGGCATCCCGAGAATGATGGCGACGCCATTCCCCTTTCAGATTTTTCAATTGCCGGACCGTGTATTGTTCGTCTACGAGGGCGGCGCGCACGTATGGAGGGTCATTTTCACGGATGGGCGCGCGCACTCGAAGGACCCCAATCCTTCTTTCCTCGGAGAATCGATCGGGCGTTGGGAGGGCGACACCCTAGTAGTGGATGCCATCGGTTTCAACGACGAGACTTGGCTGGACCAGGATGGTCATCCTCATACCGAAGACTTGCGTGTAATCGAACGCTATACAAGAATCGATGAGATGACGCTGCACTACGAGGCCACCATCGATGATCCGAAAGCGTACACCAAGAAGTGGACTACCAGCTACACGATTCCGTGGGCGCCGAAAATGGAGCTGTACGAATATATCTGTCAGGAAAACAACTTTGACCTGCCGCACCTGGTAGGTAAGTAGAGATCCGTAGCCGTCGACGGATTACTTCGCTTTGAGACCCTCGGTCAGCTCAATGTAAGTGCCGTTGGGATCTGTGATGAATGCGATCTTCAAGCCCATCTTGGCGGTTGCGTCCGTGAGATTTACGTCCATCTTCTGACCTCCCGCTACCAGGTTTTCCGTGAACGCCTTGAGGTCTTTGACCTCGAAGCCGATGTGATCGAGCACTCGCCCCTTCGATCCGGCCAGAGCCGGGGGAGGCGGTGGAGGAGTAGCGGGAGCCGCATCGCCACCCTTGCCCTTACCTCTGCCGCCCCCGCCGGCGGCCGCCAGGAAATCGACGAATCCGCCGGGAATCTTCGCACCTTTGAGACCTTTGCGCCGCTGTCCTTCCTCGCCGCCGAAGGTCTTGATGTACCACTCCCGCGCGGCATTTTGATCGGGGACCGAGAGGTGGAAGTGGCTGAACTCGGACTCAGTGGCGATCGCGGTGTCCTCTTGAATCTCGACCGTGACATTATTGGGGAACGTGACGAACGCCTGCTGTCCGGGTGTCAGCTCGCGCACCGCCAGCCCGGCGGCTTCAGCCTTCGCTTTCGTCGCGGCGTAACTCTTCACGGAGAATCCCACGTGGTTGACCACCGAACCGTCGGTGCCTTCGCGACCCGCCGCGTTGGCGCCTCCGGTGATGATGATGAACACGTTCGGCAACTTGACCAGTGTCAACGGACCCGCCATATCAGGCTTGCCGCCCATCACATCCACCCAAACCTTCTGCATCGCGGCAGGATCCTGCACGATCAAGTGAATATGGCCCATCGAGATTCCCACGGCATTCGGAGGAGCCGTTTGACCGAGAAGAGCGACCGCGGCGGCAACGCCGAGAGAGATCACAAAAGCGGCGAAATAGCGCATGGCGGCTATGCTATCACAGGGAACCTACCTACAACGCTCTCTACCGCTGATATTCTGAAGAGCGAGGCTATCATGTCATGAACGAGATTCTGGGTAGGATTTCGGTGGACCCGCAGATCTGCTTCGGCAAACCGTGCATTCGCGGGACGAGGATCTGGGTTTCCTTGCTTCTTGATTTCCTCGCCTCTGGCGCGACCATTGAGAATATCCTGGAGGACTACCCGCAACTGAAACGAGAGGATGTCCTCGCGGCAATCGCCTATGGCGCCGAGATGAGCCGCGAACGGTATGTCGATCTGCCGAACAGCAGCGCCGCATGAAATTCAAGCTTGACGAGAACCTCGGTTCTCGCTCGGTACGGCTCATCTCTGAGGCAGGCCATGATGTTGAGACCGTGTTTGAGGAGGGGCTTAGCGGTGCGGTCGACGAGCTTATCTTCAGCACCTGCGTTCAAGAGAACCGATGTTTGGTGTCGCTCGACCTTGACTTTTCCGACGTTGTCCGCTTTCCACCACAGCAGGCCGCCGGAATTGCCGTGCTGCGTTTGCGGAAAGGCGCTTCCTTGAAGCTACTAGAGAAGTCGGTGAGCGATCTATTGAATATGCTTGACATCCATTCAATCGCCGGACGGCTCTGGATCGTCGAGGCCGGCCGCATTCGCGTTCACGAAGCGGACCTCGATTGACTGTGGCAGAAGTCGTGGAGGGCCGGTTGCTATGCCTAATCTTGGCTCGGACTTTCAGACCTTTGCGTCAAGCTGTTTGAGGGTTTCGCCGCCCTTGGTCTTCCAGGCGATGAGCCCGTTTGCGCTCCCACCATGGATGGCGGCTGCTGCGGCTGAGGGCTCGAGAATTCGACATCAGCATTGACTCCTGATGAAAACTTAGGGCCGCTCCGTCATATGACGAAGCGGCCCCGATCCCCGAAAGCGAGACAGCCAGTTAATTCTCGTCGTCAAATTTGGGAACAGTAATACGGCCCTCCCACAGGCCCTTATTGTTCTCTTCGCATGAGTACTCGATGATGGCCCAGTCCGGGCGCAGCGTGAAGATTCGGGTGTTGGTCCACTTGGCCGTGTAGGTCTTGGGATCGTCGACCGTGACTTCATAGGTAATGTGGTCGAAATCCGTGCGGGTATAGCGCTCGATCAGGTGCAACTGATTGCTATGCGGATGACCGTTGGTATCCAGCCTGGTCCTGCCGTTGAAGTTATTGGTGTCGATCACCAGCGTATCGCCGTCCCAGAAGGCGTAGGAATCGCCAAACCAAGTCGGAATCGCCTTCGGGTCATGGCCTTTCTTGTGGAGGTCGATCACCTTGAACCAGCTGTTCTGCTCGAACAGGAGCGCGAAATAATCGTCCGTCATCATGAACTGGATGGGATCCGGCGAATTGATAGAACGCATCAAACCAAAGGGCAGGCAGGCGCCGGTGTAGTCGCCGCTCTTCACCAGGTTGTTGACGTCGTAACTCTCCCACTGTTTCTTTCCCCACTCCGTGAAAGGCAGCTCTTTTACGCTGGACTTTTGGTCACCCCGGGGGCTGGTTGCGGTCATGTTCGGAACATAGGGCCGCTGGAACAGACCATTCAGATCGGGCTTGCCGCTAGCCAAACGGGGTGTGGGTTTGGAAGGCTTTGCCGGAGCCGCCGGGGCTCCGCCGCCTCGGCCACCTGCACCGCCGCGCCCTCCGGGACCGCCGCGTCCAGCGGGCGCCGTAGGGGCGTCCTGGCCGAAAGCCGGCAAGGCAGCCAGCGACAAACTCACAAGCGCGATACTAAAACGCATTTTCATTTTTTGAATCTCCAGACACACAAATTCTTACGCGTGACCGTTCGTGGGCTTCCCGCCCGCGATAAAGGTCTAGCCTATTGCTTCCCAACCGTCGTGGTGGTGGCCGTCGGAGCAATCGTGTCACCGCCGGACGAACCAGCAAAAACTCTGCGTCCGTCTGGAAGCTTCACTTGAGTAGCATTGCAGGTCTTGGTTCCATCCTTGGCCAGGGTCCCGCTGATGCTGATCGGATCGCCTTTTTTCAACGCGTCCTTGGTCCAGCCGTTTCTGGTCAAACCATTGGGAGCGCCGCCTTCGCACTGCCACTTATCGATTCCGCCAGAGTCGTTCTTGGCGTCAATATAAAGCCAGATGTGGGGGTTGTACCACTCCACTTTCGTGATTGTTCCGGTCAGCTCGATTCTCTTCTGGCCGTCGAATTCGGCCGCGAAGGAATGGTGCGCCATCATTGGCACAGCCGCCGCGAGCAAGCCCAGTCCGGTGACCGCGAGAACACCAAAATTCAATTTCATTCGTATTCCTCCAGCGCAAATCTGCTTGATTAAGGCTGCTTCTCGCAGCCCAAATTGGTTCGCTACACTGTAACAACTCGCCTCCCAGGTGTCAAGGGGATGAAGGCGGCTCCAAGTGACGGTAAACGGGCTACTTCCGAAGCCTGCGGGCGTTGACTTTCAGAAGCAGTCCCGATAAACTTTGACCACTATGACAGCACTCCGCTCAGCAAAACTGGCATTTCTGATTTCCGTGCCCCTGATGGCGGGCTCAGTTCGCATTTACCAAACCAGCAGCGCCGGCGATGACGTGCACGTCATTGATCCTGTCACCAATAAGGTGGTGCTGAAGATCACTGGTATTGAAGTGCCCCATGGCGTTGGATTCTCGCCCGACGGCACCAAGGCCTACATCACCTGTGAAGCCGAGAGCTCCCTGTGGTCGACGGATACCAAGACCGGGAAGGTCCTCGGGAAGGCGCCGCTGAGCGGCCATCCGAACAACATGTCTGTGTCGAAGGATGGGAAGTACGTGTTCGCCGCCATCGTGGCCGCGCCCGGCGCGGTGGACGTGATTGACACTGCCACCATGAAGAAGATCAAGAGTATCGCCACGAAGGGCGGCGTGCACAATACCTACGTGACGCCGGACGGCAAGTATGTGCTCGCGGGCTCCATCGTGGGAAAGGTGCTGACGGTCATCGATGCTCAGACTTTCCAGATCGCGTGGGAGCTTCCGTTTGACCAGGGCGTGCGTCCCATCACGATGGAGAAGGCAGCCGACGGCTCAACCAGCCGGCTGTTCGTGCAGCTTTCCAATTTTCACGGATTCGCGGTGGTGAATTTCAAGACTCACGAAATCGTGAGCCGAGTCACGCTTCCGGAGATGCCGGTGGTCGGCAAGGCCGAGGCGGGCGCGCCTTCGCATGGGATCGGAGTCACGCCGGACGGAAAAACCTTGGTCGTGAACAGCTCCATCGCCGGCGGTGTTTTCCTCTACTCGCTTCCCGATCTCAAGGTTGCGGGCTACGTTCCCACCGGGAAGGTGCCGGATTGGCTGACCTTTACGCCGGATAGCAAGACCGTGTACGTCGCCAACTCGGGCACGAATTCCGTGTCCGCCGTGGATATCGCTTCAAAGAAGGAAGTCGCGAAGATTCCGGTAGGAGAGGTCCCCAAGCGCAATGGGACAGTGGTGATTCCTTAATATCGGCAGGGCATGGCCCCAGGCGCAGTAGGGCCGGTCCCGACCGGCCCAGATTTACATGTTCCGAAGACGTAGGACAATGTAGTTAAGATGTATCGCAGTGCCCTCATTTTCTTAGCAGCAACCACCATCCTTCACGGCCAGTCCGCCACCTTTCAATGGATCCAGCAAATCGGCGGATCGCAAGGCCAAGCCATTGCCGGTGTCGGCGCCGACTCCCAGGGAAATGTTTACGTCGCCGGGAGCACCAGCTCGGCCGATTTCCCCGTGAAATCAGCATGGCAACCACACCGTGGCGGGTCCGCCGTGTTGCGCATCGACGGCCCCGGCGGCCAGTGGCAGAACCTGTATAGTTTCGGACTGAACTCGGTTACGGCCCTCAGCGCGGATCCACGGAATCCGAACACGGTTTATGCGGCGGCCGCCGATGGCCTGCTCCATTCAACCGATGCGGGCGCCACTTGGACCGCGTTGGGTCACCCCGACGGGACGCTCTATGGCTTAGCTATCGATCCCTCAGCCAGTAACGTCCTGTACGCCGCGACCATCGGGAACGGAGTCCACAAGAGCATCGATGGCGGCGCGAGTTGGACCGCCATCAACAACGGTATTGTTCCGTACTCCGACGGCAAGCTGTATGCCTACAATGTCTGGGTCGATCCCCACCAACCGAATGTGATTTTTGCGGCGACATCGGCCGGCCTGGCGCGAAGCAGTGACAGCGGCGGTTCGTGGCAGACCAACGGCCAGTTCCAACTAGCAAGAACCAGTGGCATGGCTTTCGATGCCAACACCCCCGGCCTGGTTTATGCAGGCGGGTTTAAGGGACTTCAGCGCAGTACCGACGATGGCGCAACATGGACCCCTTTACCAATTCCGAACAACATCGATATCGTGTCCAGCAGTGGCTACTTCGAAGTGGATTCGATTGTGATCGACCCAAAGAATCCAGCGATTCTGTACGTGGCCAACGCCTACGGCGGCCTGTTTAAGAGCTTGGACAGTGGCAATACGTGGGCGCTCAAACAACTCGGCGGAGGAGTGGGCTACTTGACGGCTGACCCCGCTACTGGCGCTCTGTATGCGTCGGTGGGTAGTGCACAGATACTCACCAGCCTCGACGGATTCAATACTAGCGCGCAGGTTGGCCCCACCGTCTCGTACCTTACTTCGCTGCTGCTCGCGGGGCAGCATCTTTTCTTGGGGTCGCAGGCCAACTCGGATGTATTCGTTGCTAAATTCGATCCGCAAGGCAACCCGATCTATGCCACTTATTTCGGCGGAGCAGCCAACGATCAGGCCAACGGGATGGTGGTGGATGCCGGTGGTTCGGTGTACGTTACGGGCTCGACTGGTTCGTCCGATTTCCCGGTTTCGCAAGGCGCGTATGCCAAGAGCGGCGGCAACTTCGTTTTCAAGCTGAACCCCGACGGCTCGATGGGCTATTCCACATATTTCGCCACTCCGAGCACCACTCCTTACGCCATCGCGGTGGATGCGGACGGCCATGCCTTGATCACCGGCATAACGCACGACGGGTTGCCGGTGACCGCAGGTGCGTATCAGACCAAGTTCGCGGGTGTCTATCCACCGTGTTGCAGTATCGGGCTGGGGCCGCCGCCGCCGAGCAACGCGTTCCTGACGAAATTCGATACCGCCGGCGCCTCGCTGGTATTCTCCACTTATGTGGGCAACCAACAAGACGTCGCTTTCGCGCTGGCCCTGGGACCCGACGGCAGCGCCGTTCTGGCTGGTTCCAATGCGCTGTATCGCCTCAACTCGGATGGATCGGCTTTGTTGGCCAACACCACCCTCCCAGCCTCGATATGGGCGGTCACGGAGGACGGCGCCGGCAACATTTATGCGGGCGGCACAACGAGCAGCTCATCCAGCCAGCGGTTTCCGCTCACCAGCGGCGCTTTTCAAACTTTTCCCTTTCCCTTTGTGCAGCTTCCGCTAGGCAGCACAGCAGGCACCCACGCCTTTGTGACCAAGTTCGACCCGCAATTTCAAATCTTGGCATCCACGTTGTTAGCCGGGGAAACGCAGGATCAGACGCTCGCTCTGGCCGTCGCCGCAGATGGCAACATCCTGGCTGCCGGGTCGACTTATTCCAAGGCATTTCCCACGCGAGGGGCGGTGCAAGGCTCGTTTTCCTCGGCGACGGGATTCGTCACAGAGTTGGCGCCCGATCTCTCGAACGTGGTCTTCTCAACTTTTGCAGGTGATACGCGCAACTTCGGTGTGCGAACGATCGCTCCTACGCCGGACGGCGGCATACTGTTCGGCGGCGCTACCGCGCCCAGTCCCTTTTACAACTCGTACGGCACGAACAACGCTCTCGATCCCAGCTTCCAGGCTTTCCTCGTGAAGGCGGGGGTAAAACCAGCGGCGCCGCGGATCGACGCGACGCTGAATGCCGCCAGCCAACTAGGCGTCCCGATTTCTCCCGGAGGCGTGTTCCAGGTGAAGGGCGCAGATTTCGGAAATGACGCCATGCTACTGGTGAATGGAACTGCCCTGCCGCTGTTGTCTCGAGGGGGGACTACGCTGATTGCGACACTGCCCAACGATTTCCCTACTGATCTCAATGTCCAGGGCGCGGCTACTGTGGTGGTGCAGTCCGGCGGTAGGAGTTCCAATCCCTTTCTGGCGCCGGTCGCTGCCGCCGCTCCAGGCGTTTACTCCGCGGACGGCTCCGGTGTGGGCCAGGGCTTCATCCTGAACCAAGACGGCACGCGTAATTCGCCTAGCCATCCGGCGAAGGAAGGTTCGGCTATCACGATCTGCGCTACCGGCGTGGGACCTCTCACGTTCGACAACGGCTACGCGGTTAGTGCGTCTCCCGTCAACGTCTATATCGACGGGTTCTATTCGCTTGGAATCGCGGCTGTGCTGGGTCCGGTCAATACCCTGCCAGGGGACGTGTATCAGATTTCGGTGTACGTCCCGCATCCGGCGGACAACGCAGCTTCCAATCCGAATTTGAAGAATTTCGTAATGCCGCCGCAAGTAGCGGTTACGCTCGAAATCAACGGAGTCAGGAGCCAAACGAGCTTGGCTCTTTCGGTGGGCAATCCGCAGTAAGACCAGATTCGACGAACGCATCACGCATCAATGATGATGATGCGTGATGAGATATTATTCCCGTATGCGGACGACGTTGCAGATTGATGACGATTTGGTCCAGATCGCGCGACAACTCGCGGAGCAGCGCGGGACCAGCATGGGCCGGGTCATTTCCGATCGGACACGCTTGGGACTCGAACCCAAAAAAGCTCCGAAGATTCGGAATGGAGTTCCCTTGTTTGCGCCCAAGGCGGGAGCAAAGAGGCCTGGCCTGGAACTCGTGAACCGGCTCCGGGACTAGCCGTGAGCACACCCCTTCTGGACGTCAACGTCTTGGTGGCTCTGTTCGATCCCGCACACCCAAACCATGAAGATGCGCATAAGTGGTTTGGACGAGGCGCGCGCCCGCACCACACCGAATTGCTGGGAGGCTAGGGAAGTCTCTCCATGCGACGATGGGTCCTTGCTCTCTTTGGTCTGGCGCTCATCACTGGGTTTGCGCAGACTGGGAAACTAATCTCCGCACCACGATTCTGGAATGATCACGAGCTCGCCGATTGGGCCACTCCCGTCGCCGCCCTGAGTATTCCTCCCGCGCACTACTCCGAGCGGCAGTATTACGCCGCCCCGGTCGCCGAGTGGGTCCGCACCTATCCGGTTTATGCGCCCGGACGCGAACCCTCCGGCTACTGGGACATGGTCCGAAACAAGAAGCCGGAGCCACTCGTATCCCCTGGCGCACGCACCGCCGGGGAATGGATCGCTGTGGGCCGGCGGGTGTTCCACGAGATGGACCTGCCCTTTCTTCGCAGCTATGATGCGGCGCGCAACGGCCTTATCCGATCGGCTGAAGACTTCGAGCGGCTCGGAGGAACCACACAGAAGGATGGTACGGTTTACGGCTTGCGCTGGATTCCTACTTCCAAAGGTCTGGCCCTCGGAATACAGGACTGCGCGTACTGCCATAGCCGTATCATGGCCGACGGGAGCCTTTTGGATGGCGC
>Ga0207110_10117_pt1 | contig 19511 bp, 24 predicted proteins | sample Alteio_BWMinHeat_74_FD_153582 | JGI IMG/M metagenome (GOLD analysis project Ga0207110, IMG submission 153582) | Enriched cells from forest soil in Barre Woods Harvard Forest LTER site, Petersham, Massachusetts, United States -... | ecosystem: Environmental > Terrestrial > Soil > Temperate forest >...
TTGGAAGTTCGAACGGCAGCGTTCTGCATCTGCGCGGTCGTCTTCGTTTAAGACGCCAGCAACGCGCGCCGTCGGCGATGCGGGAGACAAGGCGGCAGCCTCTCGGCAGCCAGCCAATTCCACAGCCAGTTTGCCGCCCGGCGATACCCAGCCTGGCGATGTCCAGTCGAACACACTCCTGTTTGAGGACCGCGCTGAATCCTCCCGGCCCCAAGTTCCGCCATCAGGCGCGCAGAATGCTGTTGCGGCAACGAACCGCGTCGTGAATGAAGACGCGACGCTGGATGCGTCGGAGCGGCATCGCGTGATTGTGGGAGCCATCATTACTCTAAAGGAGCACTACGTTTACCCGGACGTAGCGCAGAAGATGGCAATCGCGCTGCTGGCTCGCGAAAAGAGTGGTGAGGATGACAAAGTGACGGAGGGCCGGGCCTTCGCCGCTCTCCTGACCCGGCAGATGAGAGAGGTGAGTCCTGACAAGCACCTGGAGCTGGTCTACAGCCAGGACCCGCTGCCTCAGCACCTGACAGAACCAACAGCGGAAGAGCTTGCTCGTTACCGGGAAGCAATGGAAAAGCAAAACTGCACGTTCGAAAAGGTCGAGATCCTGCCCTCCAATATCGGCTATCTAAAACTCAATTCGTTTCCCGATCCTTCGGTGTGCCGGACAACGGCCACGGCGGCGATGGCTTCCTTGAATCACGCGAATGCAATCATTTTTGATTTGAGGGACAACCATGGCGGCGAGCCGGAGATGGTCGCGCTCATGGCCGCCTATCTCTTCGACCATCCTGAGTATTGGTATAACCCCAGGGAAAATACGACGCAGCAATCGTGGACGCGCTCGCCTGTTCCAGGTAACAAACTGGCGGACAAGCCGGTTTATATTTTGACGTCCGCCGGAACTTTTTCCGGCGCGGAGCAGTTCTGCTACGACCTGAAGATGCTGAAACGCGCCACGCTGATCGGTGAGACGACCGGCGGCGGTGCCCATGCGGGAGTTTTTCATCGCATTGACGATCACTTTGGAATGGGCATCCCTGAAACGAAGCCGATCAATCCCTTCTCAAAGACCGACTGGGCAGAGACGGGCGTTGAGCCGGATGTAAAAGTGAAGGCCGCGGATGCGTTAGAAACAGCCAAGAAGCTGGCGCAGAGCAAGCTCGCGAAGGAATAGGCGCACTCGCGTCTCCGCCGTTTGCCATTTCGGAATGACGGGGAGGGTGATCTGCGATGGATGCTTCGCGCCCAGGTAGATGGTGTTCTCCGCAACTTGCCAACGACCGTCGAGAAAGTTTATGGCGGCATGGCACTCGCGGGGACAGATCGCGAGTAACGCGCTTATGTTTGTTCCACTTTCTTTGCAGGCGTCAGCCGGCTGCTATAGGTCACAGCGCATGCTGTGTTGTTTCGACTACCAACCCGTCATTTCACCACGACTGTTGTTCGCATCCACGGATGGATACAGCACTGAAAGTAATGATCCCCTTTGGACAGGCCTGTGACTTGGAGTTGGCTGCCCTGCAGGATGCGCGTTCGGGCCACCGAGACTCTCGAAAAACCGCCGGCGCACTCGGGAACTACTTCCCCGCCTGGACCATTGAGGGGCGATATAAAACCGCCACCGAACTTTGCAACCTCAGTGAAAGTGTGAGGCTCACCGCCCTGGTTGACTGCGTTAATGGTGGTTCCTTTCTTGATTGTGAGTGTGTCAGGTTCGAAGTCCCAGTTCGGGTCAGGAGTCCCCGCTGCCGCTTTGGCAAGCAACGCAGAAAACGTTGTGGACGCTCCAAGGGCGACGTTCTTGCAGAAATCCGGGCCGACCGCACTAGGGGCATTGAAGGTGGCCGGATCACACTCGTCTAAGGTAACGACCTGCGCCGTACCTGGTGCATCATCTTCCCCCATCCAGCCCGCGAACAGGAAACAACAAACGACTAAGCCGAACTTCAACAGGGTATTCGTCATGGATCTTTTTCCTTTCGTTTTGACCAGGCACTCGAGAAACGGGCGACAGCTCGGACATTGCTGGCGTTTTTGGTCTCAAGTGCGTTTCTGGCGGCAACTTTCGCCGGTAGTCGCGCAGGCGTCAATCCTTGCTAGCCCCATCTGTCCCCAAAGTTTTCTCCATTCTTAAACTATTAAGAACAAAGACGTTTTCGGAACACTTCCATGAAGCCCCTGAATCAAGAATTGTGATAGGCTTTCTGGACTTGCGGTCCTTGCTATGGCTGCTTCCTCACCAAGTGCGCGCCGGCTTCGCTTTGACGTCTTTGAACTGGACGTCCGCGCCGGGGAGCTGCGCAAACACGGTGTACGGCTGCGGCTGCAAGGTCAGCCGCTGCAAGTTTTGTCTGCTCTGCTCAAGCGCGCCGGCGATGTCGTGACTCTCGAGGAACTTCGGGCGGAGATTTGGGCCGCCGATACCTTCGTCGACTTCGACCATAGCCTGCACAATGCGATTGCGCGCCTTCGCGAAGTGCTCGGCGACTCCGCCGACAGGCCCCGCTACATTGAAACGCTGCCGCGCCGCGGCTACCGGTTTATCGCGCGGGTGGATGCCGGAGATCTTCCTGCCCCCTCTGGTGCAGTCGCCTCCGTGCCGACCGCCGACCTGGCTGGCCACCTGCGGCTTACCAAGTCTCATGCTTTCCTGCTCACTACGGTCTTCGCCGCCCTCGTCATAAGCATTGTCCTCTGGCTGGCGCGCACTGATGGTGCTCCCACCAGCGCTGCTCCGCGCTTGAATTCCATTGCCGTTCTGCCCCTCGACAATCTGTCCGGCGACCCGTCCGAGGAATTCTTTGCAGATGGCATGACCGACCAATTGATTACTGACCTTGCCAAGGTAGGGTCGCTGCGCGTCATCTCGCGGACCTCCGTCCTGCGGTACAAGGGCACAAAAGAAGGGCTTCCTGAAATTGCCAGAGAACTGCACGTGGATGCCATCGTGGAAGGATCGGTCATTCGCTCGGGACGGCGCGTGCGCGTCACCGCCCAACTCCTCGAGGCGCCTACCGATCACCATCTTTGGGCGGATACCTATGATGGCGATATTGGCGATGTCCTGAAGCTGCAGGGTGAGGTGGCGGGCGCCATCGCGCAGCAAATCCGCGCGCAGCTAACTTCGCAGCAGCAGGCTCAGCTTCGCCAAGCCGCGGCCGTCGACCCTGCGGCATACGACGCCTACCTCAAGGGACGTCTTTACTTCACCACCGAATTCACCAAACCGGATTCCCTCAGAAAAGCCCAGCATCTCTTCGAGGAAGCAATTCAAAAAGACCCAAATTTCGGTCTGGCGTACGCTGGACTGGCAGATACGTACGTCTATTTGGCGTTTGCAGGAGCCTTGCAAAAGGATCCGGCCTATCGCTCTGCCAAGGAAGCACTGGCCAAAGCGCTGCAACTGGACGATACCATTGGGGAAGCCCACGACACACTCGGCTTACTGAGTTGGCAGTTTGATTGGGACCGGGACGCCGCCGAGCGAGAGTTCAACCGTGCCATTGCTCTGGCGCCGAGCTACAGCTGCGCGCACGAGGATCGCGCTATCTTTCTCGCTTCGGTCGGCAGGCGCTCCGAAGCTCTTGCCGAGATCGCAAAAATCGACCAGCTGGACTACAGTTTTAGCTCGGCTGGCGCCGAATCAGAAGCGTACTATGCGCTCCGGGATTATCCCCGCTTGATTGAAGCAAGCAAGAGAGGGCTGCTGCTGGACTCTAAGGACTCGCGTCAACACTACTTTCTCGGAGCCGGTTACGAAGGCACGGGCGAACTTCAGAAAGCGATATCCGAGTATCAGCAGGCGGTGCAGTTGTCCGATGGTTCTCCCGGCCCCGCCGTTGCGCTGGCACACGCCTATTCCGCCGCAGGCAAAAAAACCGAAGCAGAAAAGATCCTTCGTAATTTGGAGCGCAATGCAACACACACTTCTGCCTCGCCATACACGATGGCCACCATCTACGCCGGCCTCGGCGAAAACGACAAAGCATTCGATCTACTAGAGAAGGCTTACTCGGAGAAGTCGTTAGACTTTGTCTTGCCCCTCCAGTCGGACTTGCTGCTGGATCGCCTGCGTCTTGATCCGCGCTTCCAAATCATGGTTCGCCGTATCGGTTTGACCATATAGATATCCTCTTATGAAACTGTTCGACTCGAGGCGGTGTGTAGTATCCACGTCTCCGGTAACTCCCCGTTTTCCTGCCTGATGATGTCCCAGTGAACGGCCAAACGGCGTGCGGTTGCGGAAGGTTGACGGGCCACTTGGAAGATACTCCATTGGGCGGCGCCCTCCCTCGCTATTTAACTGCCCATTTTGTATGACGACCTACAGGTCCCAGTTTTGAAACTCTCTGGCGCGGCCGTTTTTCACGTATGCTTTTGCTATGGAATATGTTTTGGGATTGGATGGCGGGGGGACGAAGACGGAGTGCGTTTTGATGGACCGGGCTGGAAGGATTATTTCGCGCAGTTTTTCGGGGCCGTCGAATCCTTCGCGCATCGGCGTGGAAGCGGCGGTGCTTGAAATTGTGAAAGCGGCGGAGCTTGCGTTGATACAAGGTGGCGTCGCACGAAATGCCGTCGGGGCGCTTTGTGCGGGGATGGCCGGGACGGGCAATGCGGAGATCAAGGAACGAGTGCTTCGGGATTTGCAAAGCGCTTTTCCTGGAGTGGCCGTGCAAGTGATTACAGACTTGGAGGCGGCGCTGGGCGCCGCGGGCGAAGGGGCCGTGATTGTGCTTGTCGCGGGAACTGGTTCGGCTGCGATTGGGCGCGACGCGCAGGGGCAAATCTGGCGTGCCGGCGGGCAGGGCCCGCGAACGGGAGACGACGGCAGCGCGTATGATATTGGCTCCCGCGCGGTTACGCGTGCGATGAAGGAGCGTGAAGGGAAGGGAACGGACTCCAGCTTGGGAAACAAGATTCTCGAGCAACTTGGTTATTCTTCCTGGCCGGAGCTTCAGCGGCGCGCGGCCGAGCAACCCGACGCGGTTTTTCCGTTGGCGTTTCCGGTTGTGGCGGCAGCCGCTGATGCTGGCGATGTGGCCGCTCGCGAGATTTTGCTTCAGGCGGCCCGCGAACTATCATCACTAGTGAGCACCGTCGCGGAGCACATGGGATACAGCCGCCAGAGTATCCTGATTGCGAAGACGGGAGGGACCGTGGGGCGTTCTGTTTTTTTTGACGCGCAGCTAGATGTGGCACTGAAGCAGGCCTTGCCCCTCGCAAAAATCGGCGGTTTAGCGATTTCGCCCGCGGAGGCTGCGGCACGGATTGCGCTGAAGTGACGAATTGAACCGAAATGTCTGACGTAACCACAAATCGCGAACGCGCACGCATCGCTACCGGCGAAGAACTCGCTCTGCTACTGCATCATTCCGCAACCGACGTGCTTCTCGCACTCCTCGATAATCCGGCGCTCGACGATGCGCAACTCTGCCTGCTTCTCGAGCGGAAAAATCTCCCGGGAGAAATTCTGGAAGAAGTGGCACGGCGCAAGCCACTGCTCAAGAGTTATCGCGTGAAGCGCGCGCTGGCGTTTCATCCGCGGACGCCGCGCCTCATCAGCCTGCGGCTCCTCCGCGATCTCTATTTGATGGACCTGGTCCAAGTCACGCTTTCACCGGGAGTCTCCGCCGAGTTGAAGCGCAACGCCGAAGAGCAATTGCTCGCGCGCCTTCCGCAAATGCCGCTCGGACAGAAAATCACGTTGGCGCGCCGCGGCCCGCCGCGCGTCGCGGGCGCGCTACTCGCCGAGGGCCATATACAAATCGCCACCATCGTTCTGGACAATGCGAATGTCACCGAAGCACAAATTCTGAAAACGCTTTGGCGCGAAAAACTCCCCACACACGTAATTCAAGCAATCGCGCAGCATCGCAAGTGGTCCATCACGTACAACGTGCGCCTTGCGCTGGTGCGCCATCCGTCCTCTCCGCTCGCGATGGTTCTTGCATTTCTCCCAGAGATTACAGTCTCCGACCTTCGCGAACTCGCCTCTCCCGGAATCGTCTCGGAAGGCCTTCGCAAGTATCTCCAGGCCGAAGTGCACCGCAGAACGCGCCGCAGCGAAAAAGCCGCGCGCGGCGGCGCTAACCCAGAAGGCCCTCCCGCGTCTGAACAGGGCTAAGCATCAAGTTCGAATTGCGTGAACTTGTTCGAATTACGCCAAGTTACTCGAACTCTGGAAAGTCGCTCGAACTGCGTCAGGCCCTTCGAACTCCGGGAAGTCGTTCGAATGGGCACCGCCGCCGTTTTTGTGTCCAACCATAAAATGGCGGGAACAAAACATTGCCTTCCGGCGTCGTATGTTTTGTGGCAAAAGAAGGCGTATGCTTGGAGCCGAGGAACGGCGGTCTCGCCCTGACGCCGTGGTACGTGATCCCTGGCAGGGGGTTGCACCCGACTTATGGGCAGTGCGGATCATTCAGCCCGAAGACTCGAGCGCCGCTGGGCGCCTCGCTATTCGTTCCGTGCCGACCTCGAGATCGAATGGGGTTCCGCGGTGCTGCGCGCCAGCACGCGCGATATCAGCGCCAACGGAATGTTTATCGAAGCCATGGACCCGCTGTGGATTGGCGCGGGTTTTACCGCGCGCTTGAATCTCGAGCGCCCGCTCAAGCTCGATTGTTTCGTGAAGCGGATCGAGCCGGGACATGGCATGGGCGTCGCCGTGGCGGTGGCCGAATCCGACAGCCAGCAACTCTTCCACGATCTTCTTTCCACACTCTCCGGCAGCGACTCCTGAGTCCGCCTTATACTAGACTGGACCGTTGCGGGGCCACGAGAACGATGGGTGCACGGCCAATCACGGTCACCAGAGACGAATGACACGCTGCCTTGATTGCGGTTCGGAGCGCACCGCGGACCAGTGTCCCTCGTGCGGACTGACTTCGGCGGCCGCGGAGTTGATGTTCAGAACGCGACTGATGAAACGGACGGCGGTTTTTCTTGCGGGGTCGCTGCTGTTTCCGTACATCAGCCAAATTTTTCCGCCATTAGAGCTGGATTTGATGCTGGTTTTTTTCGGCGTGATTTTTTTCATCGCGCTGACGCTGGCGGTGATTCTCGAGCGGCGCGCGCGGAATCGCCAGGAACTGGAAGTGCTGAAGCGCGTTTATTCGGGATTTATTTTGATCCCGTGGATTCTCTCCTTCACCCTTTTTGTGAATGGCAAACTGGACTCGCAAAAAAATCTGATCTATCACCCGACGACGGTGGTCAGCCGCTACAGCATGACGGGCATCGTGCGCGGCACGCGGCGCATTTTTGTGCGTTCGTGGCGCGAGGGGCAAAAAATCGAGCGCCTCGCGGTGGATGCCGACGACTACGATCGTTTTCATGACGGCGATGCCGTCAACGTGGCCGTCGAGCCTGGGGCTCTCGGCATTCCGTGGTATTACGGCATCTATCGGCGGTTGTGAAACATTTTCAGTTTTCAGTTCTCAGTTTTCAGCGAAGGAAAGAGAGCACGGGACTTTGACTGATGCCTTCTCCCTCTCACGTGTGCGGTCTTGATCTCCTTTTTATTTAATTCGCAATCAATAATCAAAAACTGAAACCAAAACTAAAAACTGAGAACCTAAACCTCAAAATCTAAAACCCAAAACCCAAAACTGAAAACTGAAAACTGAAAACTGCTCCTCAATACATTGGCTTGCCGTTGGCCTGCAACGGGATTTGCAGTTCGAGGATGTAGCCGTTTTTGCCGAGGCGGAACCGGATGCGTTCGACGGAGACGAGGTCGCGCGTTTTCCATTCGGGAGTTTCGATGGGCTGCTCTGGTTTATCGGTGAGCGACCATTCGACGTCGTCGCCGGCGGGCTTCACGGTTTGCGGATCGATCTCGAAGACTTCTTCTCCTTTGACATCCAGGAGCAAGTAGCGTTTCCAAAGATGCAGGAGCAATAGGCCTTTTTTCTCCGAGTGATACATGTTCCAGGATTTCGGCGCGTCGTCGTTGAATTTCACGATGGCGAAGGGGACGGATTTCCAAAGAGATTTTTTGTCCACGGCCTGCGCGCGCGCGTGAAGAGGCAATGCGCCGCCAGCGAAAAAAAGAAGAGCCAGCGCCGCGAGCACACTTTTCGTTTTCCATTGCGCTCTCGAAGGCTGGCTCGATTTCTGGATCAATGACGGACCTCGCTGAAGGATTTGTCGAGGAGCTTGATGGCTTCGTCGACGTCGGGCTTGGTGGTGTTGAGCATGGGGGCCATGCGCAGGGTGTTGCCGTAGAGGCCGCCTTTGCCGATGAGCAGGCCGTTCTGGCGGGCGCGCTCCATGACCTGGGTGGTGGCTTCGGGAGCGGGCTCTTTCGTTTTGCGGTCCTTCACGAGTTCGAGCGCTTGCATCAGGCCCATGCCGCGAACGTCGCCGATGAGCGGATACTTGGCCTGCAACTCTTCGAGCTTGCCACGGAAATAGGCGCCGACGACGTGGGCGTTTTCGCGCAGATTTTCTTCCTCGATCAATTCAATGGTGGCGCGGGCGGCGACGCTGGTGACGGGATTGCCGCCGAAGGTGGAAATGTTCGCGCCCTGGAAGCTGCCGGCAATTTCCGGGGTGGTGACGGTGAGGCCGATGGGCACGCCGTTGGCCATGCCTTTGGCGCTGGTGATCATGTCCGGCGTGACTTCCCACTGCTCGATGCCGAACCATTTTTTGCCGGTGCGGCCCCAGCCGGTCTGGACTTCGTCGGCGATGAACAGGGCGCCGTATTTCTTGACGATCTTGAAGACGATCTTGAAATATTCCTTCGGTGGGGTGATGAAGCCGCCGACGCCCTGAATGGGTTCGGCGATGAAGGCGGCGATATTGCCGCTGGTGCCGGTTTGAATGAGGTTTTCCACGTCATCGGCGCAAGCCACTTCGCATTCGGGATATTTCAGGTGCAGCGGACAGCGATAACAGTAGGGATTCACGGCGTGGGAGATGCCCACGCTGATGACGCCGCCTTTGCGGTAGGGCGCGTGCGCGGTGACGGCTTTCGTTAACGCCGAGCTGCCGGAATAGGCGTGGCGCAGGGCGACGACGTCGTAGCTGCCGGTGGACATGCGCGCGAGAAGGATGGCGGCTTCGTTGGCTTCGCTGCCGGAGCTGGTGAAGAAGCTTTGCTGCAAGTTGCCCGGGGTGATCTGGGCGATTTTTTCGGCGAGGGCCACGATGTGTTCGTTGGGATAGAGCGTGGAGGTGTGCTGCAGGCGATTGACTTGCGCGGTGACTTTGCTGGAGATCTTGGGGTTGCAGTGGCCGACGGAGACGGTCAGGATGCCGCCGAAGAAATCGAGGTACTTGTTGCCGTCGAGATCCCAGAGGTGCTGCATTTGGCCGCGGTCGGCGACCAGGGGCTGCTGGAAGTAGTTGGTGACCGAGGGCCAGAGGTATTTTTTGTGCTTGGCGACGACTTCGTCGCTGCGGGCGCTGCGGGCGAGTTGGGATGCGGGAATGAATTGTGCTGGTGTGGTCACGGGAGAGTCCTCATCGTTTCGTCAGGATGCTCCAAAGTGTACGACGTGGCTGGGTGGGCGGCAAGGCAAGGAACGTTGGGACGTTTGAACGTTTGAACGTTGGAACGTTTCGATCGGAGCGGGAAAGGTGATTGGCACGGAGCCACTGAGGCGCTGAGTTCCAATGTGGGACGAGGGGGGTACACCCCCCATTCGATGGATGAATGTCAAAACAAAGGGGATAGAAAATGGGCAATTTGTAAGTGAATGAAAACACAGGGGCGGCTGGAATTTGGTGGAACGGAGTGAAAGATAGGGTGCACCCCTCCCCCCGGTTTTTTGTAAGTGTTGCATCTAAAGGAGTTAGATTTTCCGTAAGTCTTTTGTTTGCAACACTTGCGGGGTGGTCCATAAGTGTTGCGGCTAAAGGACTTAGGGGGGCGACGTGTTGGCGATGGAGTAAAGCTCTTGTATCGCGGGCTTTCGGGGGCACTTGAATGTTGGTTGGATGTTGGTCCGTTGAATCGTTGAAGGCCGGGGAAAAGAAGAAGGAATTGGAGAACGCGCGGGAGTGAGAGGCGGCGCGGCGGGGATGGGATTCGATATACACGGGAGAGGATAGCATGGGAGTGACGATAGGCTAAGTGAAATGCAGGGAATGGGGAGAATTGGGGATTGAATGGTTGGGCAGGAGGGGTTAACGGTATCCGTGGATCAACACGAAGCGAAGAGTGTCCCACGCTTTGCAAAAACAAAACCGCAAAGCGTAGGCCACCCCCGGAAAAAAACAAAATCAAAGTGATTTCGGCGCGCTAGGGGGTGGCCACCCGCCAGAGAGTGGACGGAAAGCAACGGCGCGAGAGCCGCTGTCGCACCGGGTCCTCCCACATCTAGGACTGTATGAACCAATGTCCCGGCAGACTTGTCTCTTTAGCGAATCCTCTCAATCTCAAGATCCTGAGACTTTCTTCAATTTCGGATCTTGAAACCGTCAGGGCTGATGCGAGCATTTCCACGGTGAATGCTTGAGCACACTTTTTTCGGACGGTTTCTTCGGCGACGAACCGCCTGATTCCTGAGTCGGGAGCCGTCAAGAATTTCACGCGTGTTTCATGCTCCTCTTCTGCTTGCCGGGCTTTCCTTCGGGCCTCGATTTCCTCCATTTGAGCATCAAGCAGTTTTGCCTGAGCGTCCTCGACCGGCTTCCTCTTTAACAGAAGCCTTCCTTTGTCAGTTATTTTCGTGACGAGGTACTCGTCTTCCGCCGATTGCTGATGTGTTGCGGACGTTGCCTCGACATATCCACCATCACGACGCCACTTAATTGCTCGTTGGGCCGGGTTCGCACATCGCTGATCATATTCCCGCAATTCCCGGATGGCGTTTTCGGCCTCGCCGTCTTCAATCCACTGTTTGAGCAGAACAATCTTTTTCTGATTGAAGTCGTAGGCGAAGTCGCACTTCGTGACCCAATCCAGCACGCCGTCTGAATCCGTGTAGCGGATAGCGAGGACGTACTTGGACATGTCCGAGTTCTTTTCCTTGCCGAAGATGAGTTCTTGGACGATGTCTCTTCTTATGGAACTTCCATCCGAGGGAATGAAGCAGCACTGCAAATTAGGGCTGAAGCCAGAAGAGATCATGGTAGGGATTTCCTCAAACCGCAGTACGCCATTCCCGGACGGGATGTCGTCTATTCGCAAGTTTATTGCTGCAATCGAGGCGTAGTTCATTAAGCATGCGTGTAGGGTGCCGCCGTCGTCGCCTTTCAACTCAACCGTGACCTCGGGTCTACCTCGCTTATTGATCTCTTCAATGAGCCTTTCCTGTACGGCAAGTGTGTTCCGACGCTCACCAGCCCAAAGTCGATAGCTAGCAATCAAGAACCCAGTTACCGCCAACGCCCCGAACGAAGCTTTGGCGTATTTGTTGTCAAAGTAGAGCGACAACACTGTGGACGGGATGGATAAGCCTCCACTTAGGAGCGAGGCCGTGTCTCCGACAAATCGCCTTAGAAACTCTGCGAGCGCAGGTTTAGAGCTGGTTTCTTGTACCATAGCATTGCCGAGGCTAGACTCAGACTAACGCACTTCCCTCACATGAATTTGCGTCTCTTGAATGCGGCCACTTCCGCCGCACCGAGATCGAACCACTCTCCATTCTTCCTCTTCTCTTCAAATCGTCTGTGCCAGTAGGCTTCGATGCCTGCCGGGTCATCGGTACGGATGACATGCACGGTCTTGAGTTTCTCTGGTAGCTGAATGCTCAACTCATATTCTCTGCGGCCGGCTGCGTTGCTCCTGCCGAGTTTGTAGAACTTCCCAGACTTCATTAGGTAGACGAAACCTTCACTGTCTTTGGTAGGTGCATCCTCGATGTTCTTGCTGAGGCGTGGTGAGTAATTCTGACAGAGTGCAATTACGTCCTCATATCCGCTTCGCTCTCGGCAATACTCAACGACACGTTTGATCACTTCGGCCTTGGAGCCGAGACGGTCAAAAGTTTTCCAATTTGGAAAATCGGGGTCATTGCCTGCCTTGAGTCGTAGGTCTCCCGAAGCCGGGACTTTCTTGAGTTCTCGAATCAGCCCTGCGTAAGTCTCCAAGAGAAAGTCGGTTTCATAAGCAGCTTGAAGCTGATTCGGAGCGTAACCGGCTTCACGGAGTGCATCGCCCCAGCGTGCCCAGAATTTCCCCAGCCAGTCAGCTTCCCTGATTCCTGTCTCCGCAAGGAATCGGTGTCTGCCCAGCGGCAGCCCGGCGTTGGCCTCAGCAGTCCGTTTGATTTCTTGCAGGATGTGTTCTTTGTTCATCAGTTCAGTGGATTATACCTTGCACGAGACGATTGGAAAGGAGGGTGACTGTGCCTTAATTCCAAAAAACGCCTTTGGGCGGATGGGACAGGTTCTTGAATTGTGTGGCGCACCCGGGAAATCTTAGATTATGAATCGGGGCGTGGCTTGAGCCTCCTGTCGCGGATATAGGAGATCGCGCAAGATAGGCTCGAAAATTGGGTTGACACGGTAATAGCGAGGCCGCCATACATTAGGTTGGCTCATATCCTCTCGCATCTGAATCATTCCGTCGGACCCGAGACGCTCTAACGCCCGAGTACAGAAGTCGTTGCCGTCCTGAGAGACTTTGTAGATGAGGGAACCCTCTGTCTCGCCCCGCTGAATAAGAAAGCGCAACAGGTCGCGCTCGGTGTCTGAATATGTCCTTAGTTTGCTTTGTGCCGATTGTCTCTGTGCGTCGTCGTACGGTCTGATTTTCAGTTTTCTGTTTTCCACCGCAAGTCGTTCGATCTCTCCTTCGAGTTGGACGACTCCATGGCGGATCGGATCGGTTTCAGTTTTCCCTGCATTGCTTTCATGTGCCGCCCTCTCGAGAGCCTGTAATTGGGACACGACAGACTCCATTTTTGGCAGACGAACTGGCAGCCCGAGTTCGCGCCCAATCTCGGTGAGTAGGTTCTTGAAGTCTCCAGCCTCGTCTGCGTTCAGAGCTTGGTAAGAGGAAAACGGAGCAGATAACCCACTCTTTCTCATATTGCCGAGGCAGCAGGGAATCATTCGAATCTCCCGACTCCACGCCGAGCCAGTTTCGTACCATACCCATGGGCGGGCCAAGCCCCGTTTCGTTGCCAATAAGAGCAGCATCTTCGCTTCACGCAGGTTTTGACGAATCGTTTTCACCCACTCATCTCCGGGGCGAAGGTCTTCCGTATCGCTAGAAACAAAAACCTTTGAACCTGGAATCGCCTCCTCAATGATTTTCTTCAGGTAGATCGCAATGTCTTGGTCTTTTGCGGCATGGCTTAAAAAGATCAATATCGATTCGGGTTGAGATGTATGAGGAGCTGGTCCCGGGTTGCTGGGCCCGCCGAGAGGCGCGAATACTTGCTCAGTCGCATGCGGTCTACGAGTAACTTCCCGCTTCCAGGCTGACGGTACGTCGTCGAACTCTAGGAGCCGCGCGGAGGTCTGAAGATTTAAGCTCAGTTTTTCATTGTCAGGAGACGCACCCCACTGAGGGATGTAGGACGAAAAATTAGTAGCAAAGAGCATCCCCGCGCTGACACACTCATGTGACGCACTGGTATCGAACTCCTTGCACGCCTGCAAAATGTCGTCGCAAGTACACATCTTGTCGCCTTCACGCTCGTAAATCGCGCGCAATCCCTTGAACACGAGGGTTATGCATTTCTCAACCGAAAATCGACTGTCCGGATCCTCAAATTCGAGAGCCTGAAAGCACGGAAAGTATCTTGGGCCGATATCTTGTAGGTATCCATCACGGACTGCTTGTTCGAGAAGGTCGTGCTTTTTGCCCAATTCCCTTTTTGATATGTGTTTCGGGGTGCCGTCGCGGGACGTAATAAACCGGTCCGTAATCTTACGGATTGCGGCCACCAGGTCTTGGTCTAGTGCTTTGTCTGGCATGGAAATATACTAACCTTTTTGTTCGGATTGGGCGGGTAGCACGAAAGGAAAAATATGGAGATGGGGGTGGGCCAGCCTTCAGATTGCCAAGGTGTAGCCGCAGAGCGAAACTGGAAGCAAGGCGAGTGGCCGCGTCTTACTTCCGAAAAACGCCTTTGGGAAGCGGGGGACAGACGGGAAGTTTACCCCCTGCGAAAAATCTCCACTCGTTATGGACAGAACGGGCCTTTCAAAGAATATGAGAAAACGTTTCGTCTGTCCCTGGGTTTCTGGAATGGGAATTCGAAATTGGAAAATCGAAATTAGGACCGAGGAAGAAGCAGATCCCTCGACTACGCTCGGGATGACAAGAAATTTGGCGGGATGACGGGCGTTGGGGTTGGCGGAAGAGAAGAGAGATTTCGCGCCCCTTATACCAGTGCCACTTCGCGGTCGAAATTGGGCTTCTTTTCTGCGTGGAGCTTCAAGGCCACTCCGCAAGCCGTGGCGATTCGCTCCAGCATGGTAAGAGAGTGTCCGGTGTATTCGGCATCCTCAAGACGAGCAATGACGGATTGCGAGGTACCAACCTTCCTGGCAAGTTCGGCCTGAGTCAGAGCCGCATGCTCTCGCATCTCGCGGACCAGAAGTGCCAGGTCGATCTGATGCAGGGTGCGCTCGAAGGTCTTGCGGTATGTTGCGCTCTTGCGTGCGCGCTGTTCGACGATCTGGCTGTGTCTGTCGCGCTTGGCGTTTTGTGTCATAGGTCCAACTCCTTCAGGATGGCTTCCCTTTCCTTTTGCGATCCCGTGTAACGGTTTCGGTACTTCAACCAGAGCTTCCTTAGCTGCTCGGCCCTGGTAATCTCAGCCGGAGGGGTCTGTTCCGTCTTCTTCTGAAATCCCGAGGTGATGACGATCAACATTCCCGGCTGGTAGAAGAATAGAACTCGAAAAATGCGGTCGAATTGCTTGACCCTTAGCTCGAATAGGTCGTCTGTGAGCTTCTTGACGAACTTGCCCTGCATCCGGTTGCCGTAGACGCGCAGGCGCTCGATAAACGCGTCTATCCGGGCAGCGGCCTTTTCATCCAGCGAATCCAGGAACGCTCGCGCGGGTGCCCGCCCGTTCGGCAGTTCCACATAGTCAATCGTGAATTCACCGTTCACGGCGCTCACAGATTATCGCATTATTGCGATAAAAGGTCAAGAAAGGGTTGAGGGACAGACGGGAAGTTTACCCCATGCGAAAAATCTCGACTCGTTATGGACAAAACGGGCCTTTTTCAAACAATATGAGGAACCGTTGCGTCTGTCCCTGAGTTTCAAGGTGAACTCTCCATGAGACGAACAATTGTCATAACCGTCCTAGTCCTTACGACGGCCTCTATCACCCTAGGACAAAGACCGAGCGCGAGCGGGGATCGAAGAGGAAGCATTGAGCAGGTCATAAGGCAACTGGATCATGAACGCATTCAGGCGCAGATCGATGCTGATGCGGCGGCCCTTGAGCGCATCTATGCTGCCGATTTTATCGGCGTAGGGCCAAGCGGCGCCGTGAGAACCAAGCCGCAGGTGATTTCAGATTTTACGTCCGGTGAATTAAAATTTCAGTCCATCACCACCGACGAAGTTCAGGTGCGCATCTACGGAAACACGGCTGTCGAGACTGGCCGCTCCACAATGAATGGTCAAGACAGAGGCAAAGCTGTCCCCCGTGACAACCGCTTTACGAGAGTATGGGTAAAGCAGCAAGGGCACTGGCGGTTGGTTCTCAACCACTACTCGCCACTGATTATGCAGCAATAAGCTTGACTGACTGCCCCTGACACAACGCCATGTTCTGCACGCTCAATCATCGATGGACGGCAACGGGGGACAGACGGGAAGTTTGCCCCATTCGGAAAATCTCCACGCACTATGAACAAAACTGGAGATCTTAAACAATATGAGAAAACGTTCCTGTCTCTGAGTTTCTCGATTTAGAAAACGGAAATGGGAAAATTGGGAGAGAAAGGAGCCTCAGCAAACTAGAAGGCAGAAACTAGAAAGCAGAAAGGGGAAGCCAGGGACAGACGGGATGTTTTCCGTTGTTGATTGGCGCTATGATGAGTGAAAGGGATGGCAATGACGACCGAGCGAATCGAGATTAACCCGGCGATTATGATGGGGAAGCCCGTGATTCGGGGGACACGAATCACGGTGGAGCTGATCCTGCACAAGCTCGCGGAGGGCGCAAGCGAGGGTGAACTGCTGCAAGACTACCCGCACCTCACAACGGAAGACATCCGGGCGGCAGTGGCCTACGGCGCGGCCAGCGTTGCTCACGAAGAAGTGGTGCTGCTGCCCGACACGCCGATTCCTGGCAAATCCTGAAGCATGAACTTCCTAGCCGACGAAAGCTGCGCCGGGCCTGTCGTCCGTGCGCTACGTGAGGCGGCTCATGATATGGTTGCGATTGCCGAAGTCGCGAGAGGCGCGACGGACGAGCAGGTTCTGGAGCGCGCTCTGAATGAGAAGCGCGTGCTTATCACGGAGGATCGGGACTTCGGCGAATTGGTATATGCGCGGCCGGTCCTCGGCCGGAGTGATTCTGGTCAGGTTTGATGGCCGCGCGCGTCGAGCTAAGCCCGCGACGGTGGTTGAGGCAGTCGCGAAGCTGGGCCCGCGGCTGCGTAATGCGTTTACCGTAATAGAAGCCGGACGGGTACGCATAAGCAGCCGGCCCTAGCGCGAAGAGAAGTGGAAACGGGGGACCAGACGGGAAGTTTACCCCATTCGGAAAATCTCCACTCGTTATGGACAAAACGGGTGTTCTTAAACAATATGAGAAAACGTTCGTGTTCCTGAGCTTTCTGAGTCTAAAATGCGTGGCTAGTGTAAATTGTTATACCGTTCCCATCGGGGTCCTTTACGCAAAAAAGATGATGTCCAAAAAAAGATTCATCAGGGATCTCTCCTGCTGCGATTCCCAGACTGATTAACTCCGACCGATATTTTTTCAATTCATTCAGGCCTTTGCCTTTAATCATGAGGTCAAAGCGCTCAGACAATCTTTCATGGAATTGTCCTGTCAAACTTTCCGCTACCTCTTCTCCAGCCAGCCCAACTTCAAACAATAGAAGATGAGTGCCTCCACGTAGTTCAACGATTGCAAGCTTTTCGTCAACAGCAAATGGAGGAAGGCCGAGATTGGAGTAGAATTGGCAACTGCGCTTAAGGTCAGCCACCTTAAAAACAAGGTGAGCCACTGCTAATTCTGCGTCAACGACAGTCTTCCTCTCGCTCAATCCAAAACCGTTCATGATTCACCTCACAAGTTGGTCTTCAAAATTGCCCTACCAAAACGGATCCAGCAGCGTTGCGGTTCGTTTTGAGGAGCGCTCCCACCAAAGATACCAGACGGTATCTTTGAAAGCAAGCCGTTTATTTGCGCCACTGGCTCATGCAATGGAATACAATTTTGAGACGTTGAGGAGACTTTGGAAAATGAAGGCGACTAAAGTAAAAAACGCGTACATGAAAAAGAAGGACCCTCTCTTCGTTAGAGAATCCCTCTTAAATGCCGCCTTCGAACTCGCCGCGACCAAGGGCATGGCTGATGTCACCGTCAACAAAGTGAGCGAATTGGCGGACGTTACGAAGGGGGCTTTCTTTCATCACTTCGACAGCAAAGAGACGTTGGTGACGGAGCTGATGCAGCTGCTATTGACGCGATTGGACAAGCAGTTTGACCGACTGATGGCGGAGGAAGAGAATTCCGACGGATGCTTTACTCGCGTATACATCAGGGCCGCATTCTCCGAAGGCGCAGCTGAACGTAAAATTTGGGGCGCGCTCTTGAGTCTGATGGCCTCTAAAGATCAGGTCGGGCGGGTTTGGAATAACTGGCTGAGCGAACGCCTAAAGAGACATTCGAGAACTGATTCGAGAATCGAGCTTCGTGTCGTAAGACTTGCGGCAGATGGCGTGTGGCTTGAGAGAATCATGAACGCAAAATCGAAAAACCTAAAGAGTGTCGAAGAATATCTCATTGAGATGACGCGAATCCGTTAAATTGGTCGAACACTGAAACCAGCGCCGGGCGTGGCCATCCTCTGGGTGACGAAAAAAGACATGGAGCATCCAATGGATTGCGCGTTAGGAGAGATGTGCGCGGGAACTTGCGCTTGGTCTCGTTCTGACCAGGAATTTGGCGCGCCGAGGAGAGACCGATCATGTCGAGTATTTTGATTACCGGAGCGAATCGCGGACTTGGGTTGGAATTTGCGCGGCAGTATGCAGCGGACGGATGGGACGTGATAGCGACCGCGCGCAATCCGAAAAGCAGCGAGGAATTGAAGCAGCTGGCGAAAAACAAAAACGTGTCTTTACGCGGGCTGGATGTGGCGAGCGATGAATCCGTCAAACAGCTAGCGGAAACTTTGCGCGGCAAGCCGGTGGATTTGCTGGTCCTGAACTCGGCCATTTATACGCGAAACGGAGACAAACTTGGCGCCCTCAATTTTGCCGGATGGCGCGAGTCCTTTGAAACCAACGTGCTGGGAGCGATCCGGGTGGCGGAGGCGCTGATCGAAAACGTCGCGGCCAGCAAGCGGAAACAGATCATCGCGATCAGCTCGGGGATGGGTTCACTGCAAACGGTGGGAACCACGCTCGGATTTGGAATCGCCTATCAATACAGGACAAGCAAAGCGGCGTTAAACATGACGATGTCCATCCTGGCGAAAGAAGTGGAGCCGCGGGGAATCAGCGTGGTGATATTCAGCCCGGGATGGGTGCAGACGGACATGGGAGGCGCGAACGCGACGCTGACGCCGGAGCAGAGCATTGGAGGCATGCGCAAAGTGCTCGAAGGGAATCCGATGGAGCTGACGGGAAAATTCCTGAGTTACGACGGCACGACTTGGCCGTGGTAAGGGAGGTTTGAAGAGATTTTTCCGACGGAAGTGGAAGAGGGAGGCGATCGAGATCGTGGGCACCCTGCAGAAACTGGATAGCAGGGGGAGATCCTGCTTGACAGTGTCTGTCAATGTTTTACAATGTTGACTATGCGTACCGCGAAGACTGTTTCGATTACTTTGCCGCCCGAGCTGCTGGTCAAAGCCCAAGAATTGGCGACGCGCGAACACCGGACCATGAGTGAGCTGTTCCGCGAAGCCCTGAGGCGCTACATGGCCCCAGATACGCAATGGCAAAGTTTCCTGGCGCGTACGCGCGCGAAGGGTCAAGCGCTGGGCGTCACCAGCGAAGCCGATATCGAGCGTCTCTCGGATGAACATCGCCGCCGCAAGCGTCGATGAGCCGCGTCGTTCTGGATACGAATGTCTATATTTCGGCTTTGCTATTTGGCGGCTTCCCCGGTTCTGTTCTCGACCTAGCGATTCTGGGAGCCTTTACGCTCATCCTCTCTCCAGCCCTGCTTGACGAACTCGACGAAAAGCTCCGGGCAAAATTTGAAATGACGATGGAGGACACGGCCTTCCTGCGTGCGAGACTGGAAACCGTTGGCGAGGTCGTGGAACCGGGAGAAGTTCTCAAAGTGATCGTCGATGACCCGGACGATAACCGCGTGCTGGAATGCGCCGTGAAGGGGAAGGCCGATCTTATCGTCAGCGGGGACAGGCACTTACTAAAACTGGGTATG
>Ga0207110_10119_pt1 | contig 19353 bp, 12 predicted proteins | sample Alteio_BWMinHeat_74_FD_153582 | JGI IMG/M metagenome (GOLD analysis project Ga0207110, IMG submission 153582) | Enriched cells from forest soil in Barre Woods Harvard Forest LTER site, Petersham, Massachusetts, United States -... | ecosystem: Environmental > Terrestrial > Soil > Temperate forest >...
CCCGCATCGGGGATTAAGCCCTCGATCAGACCCGGAGCTCCGCCGTTCAAGGCAATCGGATCGAAGTGCCAGAGGTTTCGCCCTTCGTAGGAGATCGCCTCGAACTGGTTGTACATGGGCACGCCGTTCACGAACACGCCGCCGATCTCCAGAGGCACGCTGGCATGATGACCGGTCGCCGGCCGCGGCTGGCGCGGAATGCGGAATGTAAATTGGCGCCCGGACTCGAGGGGATTGGGCGACCCTTGCAGCGGCCCCAGGTATCCTAGCGAGACGCCCGCCGAGCGGACCACCACCTGCTGCTCCGTCACCTGCACGGAGTGCACCTCCGGAGCCGCCAAATTGAACGGTTCGTTGGAGCGAATCCAGCCTGTATCGGCCGGAACGGTGCTCAGCAGCGCAAGAAGGAGGAGCATGGCGGTTTACTGGAACGTCACATTGACTGGATTCGATGCCTTGCCCGCCGCCGTGATGATCACATCAACTTTGCCTTTGCCCGCGACCGATGCGCGAATCGCAACGTTGATCTGATCCAGCCCACTGTATGTCCCTTGCGGTCCGGCATAGCTGACTTGAGCCGAAACGCCGCCGATGGTGGCCGAAACGTTGGCCGCATTGTTCAGGCCAGTGCCGTAGAGCACCAATGTTGCCTGCTCGCCGGCAGAGCCCACAGCGATCGGCGCGGAGGTAAGGGAGCCATCGCTCGCGGCGGAATACACGGCGTCATACACCACCTGACCATTGCGTAACCGGGCTACCTGAGCGGCCGCGAGTCCCGAGGCGTTCAGCTTGAACAAACCCGGATAAGCGGCGGCGACGTTGATATTGCCTGTGACTGAGTTCCCGCCGGCTGTGATGGTCACCGTGGCGAAGCCGGTCGCCATACCTGTGGGCAGCCGATAATTCACTTGACTCGGCGACGCATAGGAGATTACGGCCTGCTGCTGGACGCCGGCGGAGTCCTTCACCATGACGATGGCTCCGCCAAGCGTGACCGGCCAGTTGGCGGAGGCCGCGGTTTGGGTGGATGTGGCGAGGGTTGCGTCGAACATCGCGAACGCGGTGACCAGCGAGCCGGCCGCCAAGGGCCCGCCCTCAAGAGATGCCGCCGAAACATGCGAGGAGATGGTGCGGACAAGCCCGCCGCCCACATCCGAGCCGGCGGAGTTGCTGTAGCTGCCTCCATCGAGTCCGTTAAATAGCACCACGCCGTTGACCCAGACGCCGACCGGGCCTAATCCCGTCGCGGTGCGCGTTCCGGCTGCGGCCGCTGGACTGCGTGGCAATTGCACCTGAACATTTTGCGAACTCGGCCAATTTTGGAATACTCCTCCGGTCATGACCGCTCCAAACCAGGGACCGATGGTGTAGCTCGGCAGGCCATTCGAGTTCATATAGACCGCCGTAGCATCCGTGCGCACCCGCTGCACATCCGCCGCCACCGCTACGGTCGATCCGCCACTGTACTGCACGCCCGCGGGCAAGCTGGTGGGCCAAGTCGTCGCTCCGCCTGCCGACGGATCGTAGCCGCTCACGACCCGCGTATTCTGTTTCGAGTTCTTGAGCGACCATGCAGCGAGCAACGGGTCGGTGGTGGATGCTTGCCCAGTGAGTGTGCCGCTATTGAAGTAGTCCTGCGCCGTGGCCGGAATGGTGCGGGCCGTGCCGCCGCTCACCGTGCCGTAATACTGTCCGCTAAGAATGTAGGGGAACGCTGGTGTGCCATCGTCATTGACGGTCACATGATAGGCGTAGACACCGTTAGGATAATCCGGCGTCACCTCGAACCGGCCGTTGTACTGATCCAGATCGCCTAGCCCGGCGACATATTCGTAGTCTTCGATGTATCGTCCCAAGGGAAAGGTGTTGTTGATCGGAGGTCCGTATTGGCTGGAGGTAAGCTGCTGCGAAACGTTGGTATGAAACCCGAGCGCCCAGTCGGGCAGGGAAGTCCTGGCGGTGATACTGCGCACGCGGAAGCTCGACTTGATCCGCTTGACCGCGCTGCTTGCGTTCTTTGGGTCGGAGTATCCGTAGGGCCCGTAAATGGGATACCCATCGAAGGACCATCCCAGAATCGGCGAGACAGTCAAGCCGCTTTGCTTCTCCTGATATGTCGTGCCCGTCCGGCTGGTGCTGACCGCTACCAGGTTGTCACTCAGCTGCGCGCGGAGGCAGACCGGATTCACATGGCGGTGATACTGCCCGGTTCCCGGCTGATGCCCGAAGCAAGCGTCGAAGGTGTCGCGCTCGCCGAAGTAGGCGTTGCGCTGCCAGATGCCATCGCCCGATCCGCCGCCGGGGCCTCCAGGAGGTTGTGCGGGGAGCAAGAATGTTCCGCCGATCGCCATTGCCAACAGGAGTTGTTGCTTCATGAATTGAGCTTGAAGGATAGCTGTAAAGGGGGCGTGAGCCGAGAACGGGAAATTGTAAAGATTTGGTTAGGGGCCAATATTCAGAAGAAAGCTTCGGGTGATACCCCGAAGAAGTCAGCCAGTCTGCGGATGTGCGCCTTGCTCGGCTCCCGTTTCCCTGCGAGAACGCTTGAAGCGACGCTACGCGATCCGAACACCGGCAGCATGTCGATCTGACGCAAACCTCCCTGGTCCATGAGGAAGGCGATCATCTTGTGAGGGGGCACATCTGGAAGTTCGATCTTATCGTCATAATCCGCGATGAGTGTAGCGAGAAGGGACTCGAGAGCCCTCTCTTCCGGCGTCAGTTCGCGATCCAGGCGGTCGAGGGCCTCCAGCATGCCGGCAAAATGCTCCAACTCTTCCTCGCTCTCAATCACTTTGGGAAGCGCTTTTGCGAGCAACCCCGCGTATTTTCTGGGACTGACCGTTGCTATACCCATTTGGCCCACTCCTGGCGATCGTATTGTTTGTGCGTCAGTAAGACCTTGATGAAGATCCGGCGGCTACGAAACGATTCCACCGTGATCAATCTGAGTTCATTATGTAGAATGTTGAACACTAGGACGCGTCCCACGCGGTCCGCGGACGGGAACGCAACTCGCACATCCTTCATGCTGCTCCAGTCCGCTGCCCGCACTGACTTATACCAAGCCAGCAGTTCGTTTTCCGCCTGAGGATGCTTCTTGATCAGTCTTCTCAGGCCGGGCTTGCTGATCACATTCAGAATTCCATGTTAGCAAAACAAAAACAGCTTGACTTCAGGCACGACATGCGCACTTCCGAACCAAGTGCCGCGAAGATGGGCGCATCATCTGGAAGCGCGACCCGAACCTGGTCAAGGGGTTCGTCCCGACCGAGCTATGGCGCTTCGTCCGCCAGATCAAGAGTCCCACTATCTATGCTCGGCGGCGCGAGCAACATTGTTCCTCCCGCGACGCAGAGCCAGTTGAAGGAGACGCTCCCCAATGTTCAGATCGTAGTGATGCCGGGACTGGGCCACTATCCCAGCCAGGAAGCTCCCGGAGAATTCATGAACATCGTCGAATCGTTTCTTCTGAAGAAGCGTTAAGCTCGCAGGCGAATCCGCTCCCTGACGGTCGCGGTTCCGTGTCAGCGCTGAACCGCCATGCGTAAGCATGCGGACGGGACGCTAGAAAACGTATTTCAACGCGAACTGCATGATGCGCGGATCGCCGGAACTGGTGATCAGGCCAAAAGTGCTTCCGGAGCTCACGCTGGCGCCTGGATTCCCCGGCCGGTAATGATTCAGTAAATTGAATGCCTCGGCCCGCAGCTCCACCTGCTGCTTCTCGCGAACCGGAATCGCTCGCACCAGGCTGACATCGAATTGGAAAGAGCCGGGTCCCAGAATATTGGCTGCGCCAAGATTCCCGAAAGTGCCCCCGGCGGGCTGTGCGAATGCCGCGGGATTCAGCCAAGAAAGACAGAAAGGCGCGGTCGTATTCGTGCAGGTCGGGCTGGCTGCTCTCGTGTCTCCGCCCACGTAATTGGCGCGTTGCCCGCCGATGCCGCTTAGCATTCCATCCAGTCCGGAGGCGACAGTAATGTAGCTGCCGGATTGAATTCGCATGATTTCAGAGATCTTCCAATCGGAAGCGACCGCTCGCATCAACCGGCCCGAGAATTTGGGCGCTTCTTCCACGGCTGACACATTCACGATATGACGGTGGTCGATGCCGACGCAGTTGCTCCGGTCATAGCGCCGGTTGGAAGGATTGGTGTACTGAACCCCATCCAGCTCCGACGTGAATGGATCCGAAATGCAGTGCGACCAAGTGTAGTTTCCGAGGACCGTGAAGTGACTCGCCAAGCGATGATTGACCGACAGCAGCATCGCATTATAACCAGCGGTCGAGCCCGGCTCCAATTGATGAATCACGCCGAAGTACTGTCCCTGAGCCTGATTGGCCAAGTACAAGACGCGCCGCTGGTTGTTGGTCGCCGTTGTCGCGCCGGGCTGAAATACCGAAGCGTTGATGGGAGCGTCCGCCCACAAGTGAATGGTGTTGTTCCCCAAATAGTTCGCGGAGAATAGCCAGTTGGACCCCATCTGCTTCTGGATACTGAGGTTCCATTGCTCCAGGTATGGCACTTTCAAATCCAACGGATAGCTGGTGTACGTTCCGGGAATCGGGAACACAAAATTCTTGTTGAGGTTGATCGGGAACGGGTTTCCTCCCGGGAATCCGGCCCAAGGGTCCGCGAAGGCGACATTGTTCCGAGTGATCAGTTCGCCCCAGGGAGGCGCCTGCGAAAATCCATACGCGAAGAGCGTGTGAGGCAGATCGTAGAACATTCCCCACGAAGCCCGGATGGTCATGCGGCCGTTTCCTCGCGGGTCCCAAACGACGCCCATACGTGGAGCAAAATCATTCCATTTGATGTTAGAAGGCCGGTTATTGGTGTCAAAACCCGAATCACCCGGAAAGAGAACTCCGGCCGGTGCATTGGGGTAAACAGCGGAGTGCGTGTTCTGATCGAAAAGAGAACGATCGAAGTGTTGGACGTAACCCAGCCGCATCGAGCCCCCGATATAGGGCTCCCAGCGGAGACCGGCATTCACCGTCAGACGCGGGCTGACTTTCCAAGTGTCCTGCGCATACGCGCCGATGTAGTGATAACGTTCGTAGTCATATTGAATCCCGCCCTGCGTGAACGTAGTTGCGTTCCCCAGCAGGAAATCCGCCATGCCCAAGCCGGTCACCTGGCCCGTGAAGCTGAAGTTGCCGTCGCCGTTCAGCGGGCCGTATACGTTCTGAACCGAGCGAATCCAGTTAAAGCCAAAGGCGAACTGGTGGCGTCCCTTGATAATGCTCAGATCATCCGAAAGCTGGTGGTCCGTGGTCGGGTCGAAGGCGGCATAGGAGAATACGGATGCGCTCGAAGGACCGCCCGTGACCGTGGCGATGAGGTGTCCGGGCACCAGCGTCGTCATTTTGATTCCCAATGAGGGACCGTCAAACGTCGGCACCTGAGTCTTGGTAACCGCGGATCGGTTGAAGGTAGCGCGGAAGGAGTTGACCATAGTGGGGGTAATTACCCAGGTGTGTCCAAAGACGCCGGAATTCACCAGGTCATCCGCGCCGGACAGAGTCATCGTCAGGGGATTCGATCCATCATAGGGACTCGGCTGTAGCGAGTGCGAAACGTAGTACCGCAGAAAAATCGACTGCTTGGAGCTCAGCTGGTAATCGCCTTTTACGACGGCGGAGTGTTCATCCTGGTTTTGCACCGTTCCGTAAAGAATCTTGCCACACGCGGTATCGGGCGGCGTCGGGAAGAAGCTGAGCATTTTTACCGCGGGCGCGCTAAAGGAAGAGACGGGAATCTGGTTGTTGGGGAAGGCCTTCCCCGTCGCGTCCTTCAGTGGGACCGCCTTGTTCTGGCATGTGGTCGACGTGATGGTGCTGAAATCGCCCTTTAACATGGCCGGGGTCGGGATGAAGCCCGAGGCGCCGGTCGGGTTGGAACGAATCGTAGTACCTTGATAGCCCATGAAGAAGAACAGCTTGTCCTTCTTGACAGGCCCGCCGAGGGTTCCCCCAAATTGGTTGCGCTTGAGCGAATCGCGTACCGGCTGAAAGAAATTCCGCGCGTTGAACTTGTAGTTGCGGACAAACTCGAATATGTCCCCATGAAACTGGTTGCCGCCGGATCTGGTCACTGCATTGACCGCGCCGCCGGAATGTTGCCCGTATTGAGCCGGAAGCGCACTGGTCTCAACTTTGAATTCCTGCAACGCATCTGGAAAGGGCAGAGGCAGGTTCAGGTTATTGAAGGGATCGTTGTGGGTTCCGCCGTCGAGAAGGTACGTGGTCCCCGTCGCCTGGCCGCCCGCGATGCTCAGCACCGCTTCTCCGGGGTAATTCTTCGCGGAAACTAAGTCGGCGACAGGAGCTGTAGCGGCTGCTCCCGCAAGGTAGATCAACTCCGTGGCCACCCGTCCATTGAGCGGTAAGTCCACCACACGCTGTTGATCGACCACTTGGCCGACTCCAGTGCTGTGAGTCTCCACCATGGCCGCCGACGCCTCCACCAGGACCTGTTCGCTCACGGAGCCGACCTTCATGCTGACGTCGATGGTCGGATTGGTATCGACTTGCAGGACGATGCCCGACTGCACATACGTACTGAATCCTTCCTTCTTGACCTCCATGCGATAGGGTCCAACGGGAAGGCTGGGCAATTGGTAGGCGCCGTCAGCGCCGGTCACCACCGAGCGGCTAACACCGGTGTTGCTTTGCGTTACCTGAACCTGAGCTCCGGGAACCGCGAGCCCGCTGGCGTCTTGAACCGTGCCTGAAATCTGTGACGTGGATTGCGATTGGGCCCACAATCCCGCGCAAGTCAAGACGAACACCAACAGCGTAGTTGGCAACCTCATAAGGCCTCCCCATACCGGGTGTACCGGCAAGTTTGCATCAGTATGACAACGGGTAATTTTGAAGTCAAGGCCAAACCAATCCAAACCAATCCCCAGGGTCCCCTGCGAGGCTGAAGCCTCACGCGCGCTGAAGCACGCCCTCCACGTCGTTGCTGATGTCATGGACAAAATCTAGACCAGAATGTGAGGGCTACGGATAGCGGTAACTTTGAATCATGCCCGAAACTCCCGAACAACTCGATGCGATGTTCCCCGTGCTGGAAGAGGCGAAGCTTGCGCGGCTCGCGGCGTTCGGAGAGCAGCGGCGGGTGCAGGAAGGCGAAATCCTTTTCGACTTGGGCGATGCGAACCATGGCGTCTTCGTCGTGCTCGAGGGCAGCATCGAAGTCGTCAGTGTTTCGACCGCGGGTGAGGAAGTGCTCAGGGTTCTCGGGCACGGCACGTTCACTGGTGAAGTGAACCAGCTGTCGGGACGCCGCAGCCTGGTCAGGTGCCGGGCGCGGAACGCGAGTTCGATCCTGGAAATCAGCAGAGCGAATCTGCAGCGGGTGATGCAGACGGATACCGCGCTTGGAGAGATATTCCTGAGCGCATTCCTGCAACGCCGCGTTTACCTTATCGCGCACTCCGTCGGCGATGCCGTGCTGGTTGGATCCAGCCATTCGAGCGACACGCTGCGTCTCCGGGAGTTTCTTACTCGCAACGGCCATCCGCACACGTACGTCGATCTAGAGCGGGACACGGATGTACAGGCCGTTCTCGACCAGTTCAACATCCGCGTCGAGGACATCCCGGTGTTGATCTGCAGCGGCCAGTTGGTGCTTCGAAATCCCAGCAACGCTGAAGCAGCAGAATGCTTCGGGCTTAATGCGGGGATCGACGTGGACAGCGTATTCGACCTGATTGTGGTCGGCGCTGGGCCGAGCGGACTCGCCGCGGCGGTCTACGGCGCCTCCGAAGGGCTGAATGTGCTGGTGGTCGAAACCAACGCACCTGGCGGGCAGGCTGGATCGAGTTCCAAAATCGAAAATTATCTTGGTTTTCCCACTGGCATTTCCGGGCAGAGTCTTGCGAACCGCGCTTTCGTTCAGGCGGAAAAGTTTGGAGCTCACATCGCCGTGGCTCGCTCGGCCCGAGCACTCAAGTGCGCACGCCCTCCCTATACGATCGAATTGGACGACGGAAGTTCCGTTCAGGGCCGCAGCATCATCATCGCCGCCGGGGCTCAATACCGAAAGCTAGCTTTGCCCAACCTGGCTCAGTTCGAGGGCGTCGGAGTTTACTATGGTGCGACTGCGATCGAAGCTCAGATGTGCCGCGACGACGAGGTCGCCATCGTCGGGGGAGGGAATTCCGCGGGACAGGCCGCCGTGTTCCTTTCATCGCATGCGAAGCATGTTCACATTCTAGTTCGGCGTTCCGGCTTGGCCGAAACCATGTCGCGGTACCTGATTTCCAGAATCGAAGCTAGCCGGACGATCACCGTTAAGCCCTGGACCGAAGTTGAGGCGCTCGAAGGCGACGGGCGCCTGGAGCGGATTCGCTGGCGGGAATCAACGTCAGGAAATAGTGAGGCCCACCAGATCCGTCATTTGTTCGTGATGACCGGCGCTGAGCCGAACTCAACGTGGCTGCGTGGCTGCGTGGAACTGGATGACGGACAGTTCGTCAGGACGGGCGCCGACCTGGGACCCAACTGGCCCTTGCGCCGCGCGCCGCATCTGCTCGAAACCAGCCTTCCGGGCGTTTTTGCGGTAGGGGACATCCGCTCTGGAAGTGTGAAGCGCGTTGCCTCGGCTGTCGGTGAAGGCTCAATGGCGGTTCAGTTTGTCCACAGAGTCCTGGCGGAGTAAGTCCGGCATGCACGCGGCACTAGCCACGCCGGTCAGCCCGCCAGTAATGGTGGGGATAAAAAATACCCATCGGTGGGGATAAAGAATCCCCATCCTGACGGATGGGGCTACTGCCAACCCCCACCGAGCGCCTTGTAGAGTTGGACGACGCTGTCCAGTTCGTTCAATCGGATCTGCGAGAGCGCCAGCTCGGCTTGAAAGAGGTCCCGATCGGAATCGAGAGCGTTCAGCAGAGTGTCGACGCCGCCGCTATATCGGACGTAGGCGAGGCGCGTTCGATCTTGCAGCGCGGCCACCAATAACTCCTGTTGCAAGCGGCTTTCCCTTACTCGTTGATGCGCAATGAGCGCGTCCGATACCTCCGTAAAAGCAGTTTGGATGGTCTTCTCATACTGGATCAAAGCGCCGTCGCGAACAGCCTCCGTTAGCTTCACATTGGACTTCAGGCGCCCGGCGGTGAAGATAGGTTGTGTCACTTGAGGCGTAAAGTTCCAGATGGCGCTCGGTCCGCTGAACAAGCTCGACAGTTGGGTACCCTGCCCGCCCAGGAAACCGCTGAGACTAATCTGCGGGAAATACGCGGCCTTCGCGACGCCGATCTCTGCGTTGGCGGCGATCAAGTCTTGCTCAGCGGCGCGAATGTCCGGCCTACGTTCCAATAGTGCGGATGGCAAGCCGGCAGGCACATCCGGTGGCATCTCCTGTTCGATCAAGCTTCGCCCGCGCAACACATCGCCGGGACTCTTCCCCAACAGCAGGTTGATTTGATTCTCCGTCTGTTCGATCTCTTGCTGCAAGGCTGGAATCGTTTCCGCGGCCGTGTAGACGAGTTGTTCAGATTGCCGCAGATCGAGTAGCGTCGCAACGCCACCGGCTTGGCGGTTCTTGATGAGGTCGAGGGACTGCCGTCGAGTACTCAGCGTGCGCTCGGAGATCTCCAATTGGTAATCCAGGGCTCGCAGGTGGAAATAAGCGGCGGCCACTTCGCTCACCAGCGTGGTCGTCACCGCCTTGCGGGTCTCTTCCGCGCCGAGAAGACTGGCGCGTGAGGCCTCCGTGGCGCGGCGTAGCCGGCCCCAGATGTCCAGCTCGAACGAGAGCAAGTTGAGCGTGGCCCCTCCAAAGGTGCGATTCTGCGAAGGCACAAATGAAGACGGCACAGGTGCTGCCCCGTTCCGGGACAGTCGCGTGGTGGAGATATCCGCGTTGGCGCCCACGTTCGGAAACTGATTGGATTGCGTGATGCCGAGGTTGGCGCGAGCCGCCTCGACGTGAGCGGCCGCTTGCTTCAAATCGTAATTCTGGGCCAGCGCCGTTCTTTCCAATTCTTGCAATTTCTCGTCTTTGAAAACCTCCCACCACTTGAGGTCGGCTAGCGATGCCGGATCGATGCCCGTCGGGGCAGCGGCAGCGGCGCGGAAGGCTTGGGGCGCTTGAATTGCAGGCCGCTGATAGTTCGGGCCAACGGCGCAGCTTGCGAGTAACGCCGCGAACAGAATAAGAGCGATCAATAGTTTCCGCATGGTCAATCTCCTTGCGCCGGAGCTGGTGTTGGCGGCGCCACTACCGGCGATGTTCGAGTTGCACCCGAGACCTTCTCCACTACATAGAAGATCGCGGGGATGAAAAAGATGCCCATGACACTCGCGGCGAGCATGCCTCCGATCACGGTTGTGCCCATGATCTGCCGGGCGACAGACCCCGCGCCGGATGCTGTCCATAGCGGCACACAGCCCAAGATAAACGCGAATGAAGTCATCAGAATCGGCCGCAAGCGGAGCCGTGCTCCTTCGAGAGCGGCATCGACCAGGTTCTTCCCCTTGTCAAACTCGTCCTTGGCGAATTCGACGATCAAGATGGCGTTCTTCGCGGCCAACCCAATCAGCATGACCAAACCGATTTGCGAGTACACATCGCTTTCGATCTGCACTTGGTAAGCGGGCAGGAACATTCCCAGCACCCAGCGGCGCAGCCACAACACCGCGAAAGCGCCAAACACAGCGACAGGTGTGCTTAACAAGACGCTGAATGGCAAAGACCAACTCTCGTACAAGGCCGCCAGAATGAGGAAAACGAATAGCAGCGAGAATCCGAAGATCACCGAAGGAGAGATGCCCTCCTGAGCCTTCTTCTCCTGGTACGACATGGCCATGTAGTCATAGCCCATTTCGCGCGGCATGGTTTGATCGAAGACTTCTTCGAGCGCTTTCATGGCCTGCGCGGAGCTATATCCGGGCGCGGCGGAACCGTTGAGCTGCGCCGATCGATACATGTTGTAGCGCATCGTGAACTCCGGGCCAAGACGCGATTGGAATGTGGTGAGCGCCGAAAGCGGCACCATCTCTCCGTTCTTGTTTCGCACATAGAACTGCCCGACATTCTCGGCCCTGGTCCGATACTCGCCTTCCGCTTCGACGTAGACCTGCCACTGGCGGCCAAACTGATTGAAGTAGTTCACAAACAGCCCGCCCATGAATGCCTGAATCGTTTTATAGACGTCGGCGATGGGCACGCCTTGCTTCAGGACTTTATCCTCGTCGACGTCGACGAACTGCTGCGGCACGCTCGGAAGAAGCGTGGTACTCAAGCCGGCGATCTCGGGGCGTTTGCGCGCCGCATCAAGGAAGGTGTTCAGGTTGGCCGTCAGGAACGGCACATCTTTGCCGGCCCGGTCCTCGAGTACGAACGTGAATCCGCCGGAGGTGCCCACGCCTGGAATCGCCGGGGGCGAAAAGTCGAATGCGATTGCTTCCGGAAGTTTACTGAGTTCCCCGTTCAGTCGCTGCTTGATGACTTGGAACTGTTCCTCGCGGGACTGCCGGTCTTTCCAATCCTTCAACGTTACGAAGAAAAAGGCGTTGTAACTGGTCCGCACGAAGCTGAGCAAACTGAAGCCAACAATGGTGGTCGCGCGCTCCACGCCCGGCGTCTGTGCCAAGACGCTCTCGACTTTTCGTGCGACTTCGTCCGTGCGTTGCAGGGATGATGCATTGGGGAGCTGGAGATTGACGTACAGGTAGCCTTGATCCTCGTCCGGCAGGAAGCTGGATGGCACCTTGTTACTCAGGAAAAATGCCGCGACGCCGAACACCACCAACATGACTAATGCCACTCCGCTCTTCCGGATGAGCGCGCCGGACCACCGGACATAACCCTCCGTGGCATGTCCAAACACACGATTGAACCAGTCGAAAGACTTTCTCAACAGCCCGCGGCTCTCGGTCTTCGGCTTGAGTAGCAGTGCTGCCAGCGCGGGACTAAGGGTGAGTGCGTTGAACGCGGAGAGTATCACCGAAATGGCGATGGTCACGGCGAATTGTTGGTACAGCCTTCCGGTGATTCCCGGAATGAACGCCGTGGGCACGAACACCGCGGATAGAACCAGTGCGATGCCGATGACCGGGCCCGAGATCTCTTCCATGGCCTTGAAGGCCGCCGCCTTGGGAGCAAGGCCATTTTCAATATGACGTTCCACCGCCTCCACCACAACAATGGCGTCGTCTACTACCAGGCCGATCGCCAGAACCAGTCCAAATAACGACAGCGTGTTGATGGAAAAACCGAAGAGGGGAAAGAAGGCGAAGGTGCCGACCAGAGAGACAGGGACAGCCAGCAATGGAATCAGCGTAGCCCGCCAGCCCTGCAGAAAAACGTAGACGACCACGATCACCAACACGATGGCGATCACCAGTGTTTGGATGATCTCCTTGATTCCTTCCGTGACGGCACGCGTTGTGTCGAGCGCGACCTCGAAGTCCATTCCTTGCGGAAAGCGCTTCTTGGCCTCGGCCATCAGTTTGTTAACGCCCTCGGCCGCTTGGACGGCGTTGGAACCTGGTAGCTGGTACAAGGCCATGACTGCGCTTGGCTTGCCGTTGAAGCGGCCGACGATGGTGTAATCCTGCGACCCCAGCTCGACGCGCGCCACATCCTTCAGGCGTACGATGCCTCCGTCCGGCGTCTCACGGACCACGATTTGTCCGAAGTCTTCCGTGGAGGTCCTCCGTCCGCGCGCCCGAACCGAGTACGTGTATTCCTGACCTTTAGGAGACGGCTCGCTGCCGACCTGACCCGCGGGGTTCACCGTGTTCTGGGTTTGAATGGCGCTCACGATCTCCGGCACGGTGATGCCGAGCTTGGCCAATTGATCCGGCTTAACCCACAGACGCATCGCGTATTGGCCCGCGCCAAACACCTGGACGCTTCCGATGCCAGGTACTCGCGTAAGCTGATCATTGAGGTTGATGTAGGCGTAGTTGGCCAGGAACTTCGCGTCGAAAGTGCCGTCCGGAGAGTTCAAGCTGATCAGCATCAGAGGCGCCGTCAGCGTCTTCTGCACCGTAACCCCTAGGGCGTTGACTTCGGCGGGAAGCTGCGAGGCTGCGAGTGTCGACCGCATCTGGGAGAGGATCAGATCGGTGTTGGGATCCGTTTTGACGTCGAAATCCACGATCATTCTCATCTCACCCTTGGCGGTGGCGTTCAAGGAGTACATGTAATTCATGTTGTCCACGCCGCTCATTTGCTGTTCGATGGGCGTGGCAACCGATTGCTCGATGGTTTGCGCATCGGCGCCGGTGTAGACAGCGGAGATCTGAACCTCCGGCGGAGCGATCGGAGGAAAGAGAGCGATGGGGAGACCGGCGATGGTGACCGCGCCCGCAATCACCATCAGGATCGCGATCACCATCGCCACAATGGGCCGGCGGATAAAGAATTTGGACATAGAAATTACTTTCCCGCCGTTTCCGCCGGCTTGGCATAAGGCTTGGGATTTACGGTCATCCCCGGACGAACTTTCTGCACGCCCTCGGCGACCACTCGTTCGCCCGGCCTCAATCCCTCGTCAATGATCCATAAAGAACCGACCCTATCGCTGGGTTTCACGTTCCGTACGTTTACCTTGTTGTCGCCGTCCACGACAGCAACCTGATACGTGCCCTGCATCTCCGTTACCGAGCGCTGCGGGATGAGTAAGGCGCCCTCCTTTGTTCGAAGGGATGTGCGCACCCGGCCATATTGTCCGGGACGCAGCAGGCTTTCGGGATTTGGGAAAAGGCCCGCCACGCGGATCGCACCAGTGCCTTGATTGACTTCTCGATCCGTGAACTCGTGGGTCCCGACGTGCTGGTAAACGGTCCCATCCGCCAAGATGAGTTCCAGCCGCAACCCCTTTCTGGCAGCCCCCAGGGTGGCCGGCGTCGAATAGCGCCTGTGAAAGTCGAGATATTCTTGCTCGCTAGCCGTGAAATAAACTTTGATCGGATCCACCGTGGAAACGGTGGTAACTGGTCCGCTGGCGGGGTTGACTAAAGCCCCCACTTGTTGCTGGGCCATGCCGGCCAGGCCCTCGATCGGCGACGTAAGCTTGGTGAAACTGAGGTTGAGCTTCGCGGTTTCCACCGTGGCAGTGACCGCCTGAACCGCGGCGGTAGCCCCCTGAATTTGAGCCCTTGCAGTCTCAGCCTGGGCCTTCGCCACCTGCACTTGAGCCTTCGCGCCGACGTTGTTCTGCGTGGCGTTGTCGAGATCCTGCTGAGTAATAGCCTGCTGTTTCGCCAGCGGGACGTACCGGTCCACGTCGAGCTGGGTTCTGACTTGATTTGCCTCCGCCACGGCGACCTGAGCTTCAGCTTGAACCAGCTGTGCCTTGGCTTGCGCTAATTGTCCGTTGGCCTGCGCCAACTGGCCTTCGGCCTGATCGACCACCGCCTGAAACGGTCGCGGATCGATCTCAAACAACAACTGCCCCTTTTGAACGAAGGAGCCCTCGTTATAGTCCTGCTTCAGCAGGTAACCGGACACTTGAGCTTTGATGTCGGCATTGACGGAGCCGTCGAGAGTGCCGATCCACTCGCTGTAAATCGGAACATCCTTCTGCTCGACTTGTACCACCTCGACGACCGGTGGTTCAGAAGTCTTCGCCGCTTGAGTATTGTTCGAGCAAGCGACGGAAAAAGACAGGCAAATGACGATCAAACTGACCGTCATCCATTTCACAACCCGTGGTATCAAAAGGTCCATTGTCACGTTTTCTCCGGCGGCAGCCACGCGCCATACCCAGTCTGATGCATATGATTGCTGAATGGATTCTGCTGTTTCCAGAAAACCGCTTCAAGCCCGAAGACACCTGTGCGAGGCGGCAGCGCCGATGTTGCCAGGGTCAATGTTCTGAAAAGACACGTGATCACCCACTCCGATATACTTCAGGCAGAAGGGAGGCACTATGCGCAATCTCGCGCTCTTCCTCACACTGGCGACGGCGACATTCCTCCTCGCCCAGTCATCCTCCTCTTACCGCGTGACGCACACCTATACGCTGGGTGGGGACGGAAGCTGGGACTATATCGTGCCCGATCCACCCAATCACCGTCTGTTTATCGCCCGGCAGACTCGCGTCATGGTTGTCGACGAAGACTCCGGGAAGCTGCTGGGCGAAGTCACCGGCATTCAGGGGGCGCACGGAACCGCAGTGGCGGAGGCTACGGGGCATGGATTCGCCACCTCGGGCAATGACCAGTCCGTGGTCATGTTCGATCTGAAGACCTTCAAGGTTCTCGGGCGGATTCCGGCCGCCGAAGATGCGGATGCAATCGTCTACGACGGCGCATCGAACCGGATCTTCACTTTGAATGGCGACGCGCACTCCTCGACGGTGATCGATCCCCGGATGGGGACGCTGATCACCAACATTCCTCTCGGCGGAAAACCAGAATACGGCGCTTCGGCCGGCGATGGTAAAGTGTACGCGAATCTCACGGACATCAGCGAGGTAGTCGAGATTGACGCCAAGACAGCGACTGTGAGCCGTCGTTGGTCCACCGGCACATGCAAGCAGCCAGTCTCCATGGCCGTCGACACGGCGCATCATCGGCTGTTCAGCGGATGCCGCAGCGGAGTAATGGCAATCTCCGACTATCAGGCGGGCAAAGTCGTCGCAACGGTGCCGATCGGCGCAGGTGTCGACGGGGCTGGATATGATGCCGCCTCAGCCAACGCCTTTGCCTCGAATGCGGATGGTACCCTCACCGTGATTCACCAAGACGCCCCGGACCAATATCGGGTCATCCAAACTGTACAGACTCCGCAAGGTTCGCGCAATATGGGGCTCGACCCCACCAATCACCGCGTGTTCGTGGTCTCCGCGAAATTTGGGCCGGCGCCCGCGGGAGGCAGGGGAAAGGGACCAGTAGAACCCGGATCATTCAATTTGATGGTGATCGAGCGCGATTCAGCAAAGCCCTGAACACGGTCATTTCGGGCCGTCTAGTGCGTTGGAGGTCTTGAGTGTTGTGGGGCGGGATGGCATCTTGCGCGGCGGTTGATAACCGCCTGGACTTTGGCGGCGCATGGCGCCACCCTACAAAGTGCCCACAAAGCGTCAATAGCCGGAGTCGAGCGTGATATCATGGCCAACGCTAGGAACGGGGCGCAGCTTCATCCTGGCCGCGGAGGGTGATGTATGAAGCGGATGATCATTCTCGCCTCTGTTCTCGCTGTAGCATTCAGCTTCTTACTCCTGGGGCAGCAGCCGCAAGCCAAGGGGAAGCAGGCGCCGTTCCAACTGACAGCGGAACAGAAAAGCCAAGTGCAGGCAAAGCTCGGCACGCTCAGCGCGATGGTGCGAAGCCTGAAGGCCAAGCGCGCCGACGAAAGCCTCCTGGCCGATGTCGAGGTCTACGAGAAGTCCGGGCAGTTTCTCCTCGAGTTCCCCGAGACGTTCGTCAATCAAGACGGTGTCACTCAGTTGCTGACGGTGCTCGATCAGGGCATCGAACGCGCCACGCAATTGCAGAAGGGACAATCTCCTTGGGTCGCGCAGAAGGGCCGCAAGGCGCTGGGCTATTACTCGGCACTCGATGGCTCCGTTCAGCCGATGGGGTTGACCATTCCCGATTCTTACGACGGCACGAAACCGGTCCGATTGTATGTCTGGCTGCACGGCCGTGATGCGAATTTGGGCGAAGCGAGTTTCCTGTGGCGATTTTCGCGGCCCGCAACCGCAAACGCCACCTATGATCGCGCCGATCTCGGGCAAATCATCCTTGACGCCTATGGCCGTTGGAATAACGCCAACCACTGGGCCGGTGAGGGGGACATCTTCGAGGGGATCGCCGCGGTTCAGAGGCGGTACAAGATCGATCCGGACCGGATCATCCTGCGGGGCTTCTCTCTCGGCGGCGCGGGCGCGTGGCACGTCGCTGCGCATCATCCGGATGCGTTCGCAGCGGCGGAGATTGGCGCAGGCACGTGGCCCCGGCGGTCGACGATTGCCGCCACAGCCGGAGGCTATCCGCCCTATCAGCAAGCACCGCTCAATATCTGGGAGAACATCACGGATTGGGCGTTGAACTTTTACAATCTCCCGCTGGCGGCCCACGACGGCGATAGCGACACGCAGGTCGCTTCGATCCCTCCGCCGGATCGCGGCGTTCCCACGCGGGGCCAGTTGGAGTCCTCCATCCGCGTGCGAGAGCAGCTCGCGAGAGAAGGATATCCCTCCGAAGGGGAGCCCAACTTCATGCGCGCCCAAGGGACCCCCGATATCTTTCTCATCTCGGGGAACACGGGACACAACGTGAGCCCTCTGGTGCGATCGCAACTGGAGGCGTTCTTGAAAGAGTGGGGAGACAAGGGCCGCACTGATCCCGATCATATTCGCTTCTTGACCTACACCACGCGCTACAACAGGTCCCACTGGATTTCCATCGACGGAATGGAGAAGCATTATCAACGCGCCGAGGTTGACGCGCAGCGGGATGCCGATCATAGAACCTACAACATCGCCACCAAGAACGTGAGCAGGCTGGTCCTTCGGGAGATGAACTATGCGGGGTCGTTGCGCGTGGATGGCCAGAATCCCTTCGCCAACTCCCAGCTCGTGAAGAAAACAGGGGGTCCGCAAATCACCCTGGAGAAGGTCGGCGCTTCATGGCGCGTGGAAACCGCCAAACCGGCGGCGCCTCAAAAGACGCACGCTCTGCAAGGGCCGGTCGACGATGCGTTCCTCGATCCGTTCTTGCTGGTTCGTCCCACGGGTACGCCTTGGAACAAGGAAGCCAACGAGCAGGCGCTTCGCATCTTGGCGCGTTTCGACCGGGTCTATGCCCGCTGGTACCGCGCGCATCCTCGCATCAAGGACGATAAAGATGTCACCGAATCCGACTTCGCCAAATACAATGTGGCGCTCTTTGGAGATCCTGGCAGCAATCAGTGGATCGCCAAGCTAAATGGGAGGCTACCAATGACCTGGACCAAGGAGTCGATTACTCTAGCGGACCGGGTTTTTCCATCCGCCGGGCATGTGCCGGTCATGGTCTACCCCAATCCGCTGAACACCTCGCGATATGTGGTGCTCAACAGCGGGCTCACCATTGATGAGAAGGAGTACCAGGCCGATTACAGCATGCCCAAGCTGGGTGATTTCGCAGTATTGAAAGTGACGCCAGGCTCGGACGTCCCGGACGCCGCCGTGGCCGGGCTGTTCGATGAGTTCTGGCAGATACCTAAGGAGCTTAAATGAACCTGAAGAATGCAACGGCCCTGGTCACGGGCGGAAGCAGTGGTATCGGGCGCGGTATCGCCCAGGCTCTGATCGAGCGCGGAACTCGCGTGGCGATCACCGGCCGCGACCAGAAGCGACTGGAGGATGCGGCCCGCTCTCTTGGCGCCTATCCGATTCAAGCCGACGTGTCGAACGAGGCCGACGTGGATCGCACCTATCGTGAGGTCCTGAAGCAGTTTGGTGAGCTGGACATCCTGGTGAACAATGCGGGCGCGGGGGTGTTCAAGAAACTGGTGGACATGGGTCTCGACGAGTTTCAGAAGGTGTTCGCCACCAATGTCACCGGAGCGATGTTAATGGGCCGCGAGGCCGCCAGGTATTTCATTTCGCGTAACCGCGGCAATATCGTCAACATCGCCTCGACGGCTGCGATGCGAGGAGCGCCCAATGGCACTGCTTACTACGCCAGCAAGTTCGCCCTGCGCGGAATGACTGAGTGCTGGCGCGCGGAGCTGCGCAAGTACAACATTCGAGTATTCCTGGTGAATCCGAGCGAAGTGATTACCAACTTCGGCGCGGCGGCGGGTTTTGAACAGAAGGATAACCCCACCAAGCTGCGTCCCGAAGACATCGCTTACGTCGTGAGAGCGTCACTAGAACTGGAAGACCGCGGTTTCATTCCAGAGCTCTCGGTGTTTGCATCCAACCCGGTGGACTAACAGTATTCGATGTCCGCTCCCTGACGGTCGCGGTTCTGTGCCGGCGCTGAACCGCCATGCGTAAGCATGCGGACTGTCCTACTTTCGCTTGGCCGGCGCGGCGCCGCTGAAATGAAGCGTCACATCCACGGTCTTTGACTCCTCGCGGACCGCCGTCTCCGCGCTGGTCTTGCCCAGACCGTCGAACAAATCTTCATCGCGAATGCGCTTCAAAAAGGCCTCGGGGAACTCCGGCTGAAATGCCTTTCCTTCCATCGGACCCCACATCTTGCGAATCTCCGGCTCGCTGAGGATGTCGAGACCCGCGATAGTAAGCTTACCGAAGCGATACTGCGCACCCGGTTCAATCACCGCGGTAAGGTCCACCTTGTGTTCTTGGTCATCGACGGCGCGGTCGATGTGGCCGGTTACGTGGAGATATCCATTGTTGCGGTAGTGCTTGTAAATCCGGTCC
>Ga0207110_10120_pt1 | contig 19292 bp, 17 predicted proteins | sample Alteio_BWMinHeat_74_FD_153582 | JGI IMG/M metagenome (GOLD analysis project Ga0207110, IMG submission 153582) | Enriched cells from forest soil in Barre Woods Harvard Forest LTER site, Petersham, Massachusetts, United States -... | ecosystem: Environmental > Terrestrial > Soil > Temperate forest >...
GCGTCGAAAGCACCACGATAAGAGAATCGCGGAAGTTTGCCGAGCCTTCAAAGATCTCCTTCGCAAGCAAAACGATGTTCAAGAGCGGCGTGATGTCGAGCAGTCCGCCCAACTTCATGTCCGGCAGCAGGGCCACCATGCCGGGAGCAATCGCCATTAACATCAGCGGAATTAAGTACGCCTGCGCTTCCTTGAAACTGCGGGCGAAACTGGTCACGGCCAGCAGCACTGCCGAGAAGAACAGGGCGAACAGCAGCAGCAGCGCCAAGATCGCGAGCAGGTTGAAGATCGACAGCCCGGTATCGCCGAAGACCGCCTTCCCCAGGCCGCTGGCGAGCAGAGTCAGCACCATCATCGTGAGATTGATGATGCCAGTGAGCATCGATACGGTCCAAACGGCCAGGTACTTGGCCAGCAGCACGCCCACGCGTGGAATCGGGGCGGCCATCAGGATTTCCAGCGTGCCGCGTTCGCGTTCGCCAGCTGTCAGGTCGATGGCCGGGTAGACGCCGCCGGTGATGGTCATCAGCACCAGGATCAGCGGGACCAGCGTGGCCAGGATGGATCCCTTCTTGCCCTCGATCAACTGCACTTTGGCCTCGATCGGGCCAACCCGGCTGCTCTCTTGCAATCTGCGGATGTTGGCGACGGCAAATGCGTGCTTCACGAATTCCAGAGTGTTCAGCCCAGCCGCCGAATCTTCGCGCACGATTAGTTCACAGATCGCGCTTTCTTGCGGAAAGCGCTCATTTGAAGATTTGATTCGTATTCCCACAAGGTCCGGCGCGGAGCGTACGGCGGCTTCCGGGTCGTCGGTGGCCACGAATTGAACCTTGGGCGGTTTACCCTCACCCGCGTCGGGCATGCCCTCATTCAGCAACCTCTCGATGCGCTTGGCATCGCGCTCCGACATGGCCAGGTGGTGTTCGGTGATCGTGGCCGGCGCCGTGCTCGAAACCAGGTACCTCTGCAAGGCAATGCTGACGAGCGGGTACAGTAAAATCGGCATCAGAACGAGCGTGACGATGGTGCGGCGATCGCGCAGGATTTCGCGCAGTTCCTTGCGGGCCAATCGGCCCACGCGCGACCAATTGAAATTCGAGGTGGTACTCATAAAGAATGCCCGATGCCAGGCGAGCCGTGCCCCGTAAGGGGCCGGGTTGCTGCGCGCCACCGCGCTCAACCTGGTCCCTTACGGGCAACGCCGTGAAGGATTTTTCGGCCTGAAAGGCCGTTTCTGTCAGCCCAGGCCGAAGGCCTGGGAACAAGGGTGCCATGGGCGTTTCGACCCTGTAAGGGGCGTTCGGATTCGTTAGACAGCCGAGTCGAACGGCCCTTTCAGGGCCGCGGATGGATCTACCACCTTTCCCAGGCCTTCGGCCTGGGTTGACAGAACCGGCCTTTCAGGCCGGAAGACCCTGGGAAAAATCCTGCACGGCGTTGCCTTACGGGGCACGGCTCGCCTCGGCCAACACGGGGCCGACGTGGGCCAATTTCAGGAACATCTCCACCAGGTTGCCGCAGCCGGTGGCATCGCGAAGTTCGGCCAGTGAGCCTTCGCGCACCAGCCGGCCATGGTGCAGCAGGCCAAAGCGGTCACACATACGCTCCGCCTCATCAAGCCGATGCGTGGTTACGATTGCAGCTTTCCCTTCGCTGCGCAGCAGGCCGATGTATTCGACAATGACCTGACTGCCTAGCACGTCGAGCCCCATGGTCGGTTCGTCGAGCAGCAAGACCGGCGGCTTGTGAATCAAGGCGCGGGCCAGGTGGACGCGCTGCTTCTGCCCGGTGCTCAGAGTCGCACAGCGGCGGTGCAAAAACTCACGCAGGCCCAGCAGACCGCTAAGCCGGTCGAGTTCGCGGGCCGCGTCGAACGGGACCACGCCGTAAAGATCGGCGAAGTACAGAAGCATCTCGCGCACGGTGAGCCACTGGTACAAGCCGGAGCTGGCCGACACCAGCCCCACGCGGCGTTTCACTTCCTCCGGATCGGTCGCGGACGAAAACCCGGCAATCGACGCTTCGCCGCCTGTGGGCTGCAGTAAACCCAGGATCATGCGAATGGTAGTGGTCTTGCCGGCCCCGTTCGGCCCCAACAGACCGTACACTTCGCCCGGGCCAATTGTAAACGACACATCATCCACGGCGAGCAGATTGCCGCCGCCGGAAAGTTCGAACCGTTTGCTGAGGTGGCGCACTTCGATCATGGGTGGTCTCAGCCCATAGCGTAGCGGACGCGCGCTGATAAAACCAGATTACGGTTAGCCGCGACGCACAGCGGAGCGCGAATACCAGCGCAAGAAAATCCCCTCCGGCGCTGGGATGGACACCGGAGGGGCTCGGGGCGAGGCGAACGCCACGATAGTGGGAAGTCGTGTTATCCGGCCTGACGTTGCGGCAGGTCGGCGATGATCGGCACCAGCGGGCCGTCGGGCGTGGCCACCGTCACATCGTCGGGGTGCCAGAGCGCCTCCTTATTCGCGGCACGTTCCATCAACACGCGGATCTTTTCTTCCGAGCCCGGTGGCGCTTCCGTTGGCGCTTCCGGCTCCGGCGCGGCCCCATTGAAATTGGCCACACCACGGCGGGCAAACTTGCTGGTGGAGGGGTACAGTTCCCGCACGCCGGGGGCGTAGTAGCAGCTCCAGCACAACCCGCGGGGTCGATTCGATTTGGTCTTTTGGCAATGGCGGCAAAGCATGGGTGGGGTCTCCATTTGGGAGTCAGTAGTCAGTGAATTGTCAGGTTTACGTTTTGCGCACACGTTATGCCTCGCGGGATCGTCACTACCAAGCGAGATAAGACGTGTGCGCGAAACGCAAGCATTATTTTCACGCCACAGCCGGTTCGCTCTTGGCAACCGGCGCTTCATCCACTACGGGAATGCGTTCCGAGAGCGTTAAGCTCACTTCTTCCAACAGCAGGCGCCGCATTTCGTCGCGCGGCGTATCGTCGAACCAATTCAGGAAGTAACGGCAGGCAGCGGGTTCCCCAAGTCGCTCGTCGGCATCAAAACAGGATTGAGCAAAAAACTCCTCCAACTCGCCCACTGTGTCCAGCCCTTCGCCCTGCCAGGCACAGAATCCGAGGGCACAGGCCGCCTCCACCGGCCAATCCTGCACGCACATCAACGGCGGCGGCGACGAGGTCGCCCCCTGAATCAGCCGGCTGTCGTTCACAGCCAGTGCATCACGCAGCGCCATTATGCCCACCGTGGACAGCACGGGAGCAAAGCCCTCGCGCCACACTTTGCGCCAACTTTCCATGGTCAAATCCTCTGGTCGCAAACATGAAAACACCCTATTCGCTATCTCACAGATACTATACTTATGTACATTATACGTGTCAAGCGTACTTTCAGAATATTTTTGTTCATAAATAAAGCTTAAATAACGATTGTTTTGATGATTAATTCATACTAATCTAATTAAGTAAGATACAAATTTATTGTTTATAGACGTAAATATACAATAATGTGTTTTTGGAATGTTGGCGTTCGGTTATCGTGTCCAGCAGGCTCAAAAGCCTGTTTGCGGGCAGGCTTGTCGTGAGAACATAAACACGCAAGCCACGGCAGGGGCCGTGGCTCACGTGGGGGAAGGAAAGGAAGGTCGTTCGCTGGCGGCTCTATTGCGCGAACGTGCCGCGATTAAGCTTGCCGTTGCGGATGACGAAGAATTTCAATGGCTGGAAAGTCGCCCACTCGGGGTGATTGAGCACCCAGATCACGTTGTCCACGCTCAGGGTCTCGAATTGATGCAGGCCAACGAGAATGTCGCCCTTCTGAATTCCGGCTTTGGCTGCCGGGCTGTCGGCTTGCACCAGTTCCACTGTCATGCCGCCGCGCAGTTGCTGATTCACTTGCGATACCAGTTTCACATCCGCCATGCCCAATTTCAGGCCGATGCGCTTCCATACCTGGTCCACAGCCGGCGCCGGGGCTTGCGGCAACGGCAGGCTCACTCTCTGTTCCCCCCCCTGCGGCAGGGCTAAATCCAGGTTCTGATCTTGCAGGCCCCGGTGGACTGTCAAGGACACCTTGTCGCCTGGGAGCTTTTCCAGAAAGCCTCGCTCCAGATCCAGGCTGCAGCCGACGACCACCCCACCCGCTTGCACGATCAGGTCGCCGGGTTGAACGCCCGCCCGCTCCGCCGCGCTATTCGATTCCACCCTTTCGACGAGCAAACTGCGGACGACCGGATTGACGCTGGTGTCAATCTGGTCGCGGACAATCAGGCCATGGGAAATGCCGAGTCGGCGGCGGACGCTGAGCATTTCCGTGGCCGCGTAAATCATGTTATCGACGGTGATGGCAAAGCCGATGTTCTGGGCCCCGGCGCGGATGGCCACGTTCACGCCGATCAGTTCGCCATAGATGTTCAACAGCGGTCCGCCGGAGTTGCCGGGATTGATGCTGGCATCGGTCTGGATCAGGCCCTTGTACGACATTTCCTTGTTGAGGTTCACGTCGCGTTTGACGGCGCTGACGATGCCGGTGGTGTGGGTGTGCTGGTAACCGAAGGCGTTGCCGATGGCGATGACCGGCTCGCCGACCATCAAATCCATTGCTGTGCCCAGCGGCACGGTTGCCAGCGGCCTTGGGCAGTCGATCTTCAGGATCGCGATGTCATGGTCATGATCGCGGGCTATCACGCGGCCCGTATACGAAGAGCCATCACCCAAAATGATCTTGATCGAGTTGACGTCTTCGACCACATGGAAATTGGTGACGATGTAGCCGCGCGGGTCGATCACGATGCCGGTTCCCATACCGTTTATACGGTTTTGCGAAGGAGCCAGCGCGTGGAATGGATCGGCGGCATTGTTGATGGTGCGTTCACTGTGGATGTTGACGACCGCGTCTTTGGCTTTCTTGGCCACTTCAACGGCGGGGGTCACGCGGGGGTTGTTTGAGTTGGTGCTGGGCGTGCCGGCCAATGCTGGGGACACCAAACCGGCCAGGCATAACACAACGGCCAACCGGGCAGCCGCAATCAACCTATTCCCCATTCGTCCCTGAAGCGGTGAAGGGTGCGCGCGCATGGTGTCCCCAATAAGCTCAAGTAGGTGATTCCATCCACTGGGCGGCGGCCGTGATTGTCTCCTCCGGAGCCAAGGTGGCCGTTTTGCCCAGCAGCAGTATTCGGCAGTAAACGCATTTCCTCTGGATGACGTTCCCTGCCCGCCTTGCCGATTCCCCGGAACCAGTAGGAATCACTCCAGTCACGCGCGGCGTATGATCTGGCGCGAAGGATGCACGGAACCGGATGGCGCGACCGTTGCCGATTGTGCCGGCATTGCCCAACTTGCCGGAGAAAGTAGAACAGGAAAATGTGAAGAACGACGAAGTCTGCCGCTTGCGGCGTAACACGGAGACCTGCTACGCCGCGAGCACCCCAAAGGATGCCCTCATGACTGACAAGACCCGCCGGCAGACGCTCGAAGAAATGCTCGCCGACGACCCGCTTGACGAGTTCCTGCGTTACGGTCTGGGCATGGAGTACGTAAGCGGCGGCGATCATGAAACAGCCGTCCGCGTGTTTCAGGAGTTGATCGCCCAGAACCCGGCTCGGCCGTACATCCCCGCGTTCCTGATGGCCGCCCAATCCCTGATGAAACTGGGCCGCTCGAAAGCGGCGATTCCGATTTTGAAACAGGGAGTCGAGGAAGCGCGGAAGCAGAACCAACAACATCCGATGGGCGAAATGCAGACGCTGCTGGATTCGCTGGAATAATTGGAGGCTTGCGGCTTCGCGTTCCGGTCGCTGCACGGAAGACAGTATGAAAATCGCAAAATGGCACTTCACGCAAGTCGCGATCCTCGTTGCTTGCGGATTCCTCGTAACGAGCTTGCGGGCAGAGCCGGCGAAATCGTCCGTTTATCTCGCCGACATTGAGCCAGAGGTCAACCAAGCCATCGAACACCGCGAATTACCCGGCGCCGTGGTGCTGATCCTCCACAAACAGGAGCCAATCTACCACAAAGCCTTCGGTTCGCGCAGCCTGGAGCCCACGAAAGACCCGATGACCCCCGACACCATTTTCGATCTCGCCTCGCTGACCAAGCCGGTGGCGACGGCCACGTCCATTTTCCTCCTACACGAGCAAGGCAAACTGAAGCTTGAAGACCCGGTGGCGAAATACTGGCCTGCATTCGGCCAGAATGGCAAGGACAAAATCACCCTCGAGCAGTGCCTGCTGCACATCAGCGGCCTGACCAACGACAACTCCGTGGCGGATTACGACGACGGCAAGGCCAAGGCACTGAAGCTCATCGCGGCACTGAAGCTTGAAAACGATCCCGGCGCGAAGTTCCGTTACAGCGACGTCGGCTTCATCGTACTCGGCGAGATCGTGGAGCGTGTGAGCGGCCAACCGCTGGATATGTTCGCGCAGGAAAATATCTTCCGCCCGCTCGGGATGAAGGATACCGGCTTCTGGAAGATCGACGAGAAAATTCCACCGGCACTGATGCCCCGCTTCGCGCCGACAACGAAGGTTGGCGACCTCTGGTTGACCGGACAGGTGCATGATCCTCGTGCGCGCAGGCTCGGTAGCGTGGCCGGCCATGCCGGGCTGTTCAGCACTGCCGGCGATCTGGCCATCTTCTGCCGAATGATTCTGAACGGCGGCGAACATGCCGGCCAGCGCATTCTCCAAAAAGAATCGGTCCAGAAAATGACCGAGCCATGCCCGGTGCCGGGCGGTTTGCGCGCACGCGGCTGGGACATGGATACTTCCTACTCGAAGAATCGCGGCGACTTCTTCCCGAAGGGCAAAAGTTTCGGCCATACCGGCTTCACCGGCACGTCGCTCTGGCTCGACCCCGCCACGCAAACGGCGGTGATATTCCTCAGCAACCGCGTTCATCCGAATGAAAAAGGAAACGTGACGAAACTCCGGGCAACCCTGTCGAGCCTTGCGGCCCAGGCCGTGGGTTATGGCCCCGTTTCAATACCGCCGGAACCCATCGCAACGCGGCCCGGCATCGATGTACTGGTGCGCGAGGATTTCGCCCGGCTCAATGGGCGCAACATCGGGCTGGTCACGAACCACACCGGCCGGGACCGTCAGGGACGGAGCACCATTGATCTTCTGCACCAGGCGCCCGGTGTAAGACTGGTCGCGTTGTTCAGCCCCGAACACGGCATCCGCGGCGCCGTCGATGCCAGGGTAGCGGATGCGAAGGACGAAAAGACCGGTTTGCCGATTTACAGCCTGTACGGCCAACGACTGAAGCCCACGGCGGAAACACTGCAAGGAATCGACACGCTGGTTTATGACATTCAGGACGCCGGCTGCCGTTTTTACACCTACCTCAGCACGCTCGGCAACGTCATGGAAGCCGCGGCAGAGCACAAGCTCAAGCTATATGTCCTCGACCGCCCCAACCCGATTGGCGGTCTTGTCGTGGCGGGGCCATTGCTCGACCCAGGCCGCGAATCGTTCACTGCCTGGCACCGGCTGCCCATCCGCCATGGCATGACGGTGGGCGAATCGGCCCTCCTCTTCAATGCCGAACGAAAAATGAACGTTGATTTGGAGGTGGTGAAAATGGAAGGTTGGAAGCGCGGCTATCTCTACGACCGCACCGGGCTGGAGTGGATCAACCCGTCTCCCAACCTGCGGTCGCTCACGGCGGCGTTGCTATATCCGGGCATCGGTCTCCTGGAGACCACCAACCTCAGCGTGGGCCGTGGCACCGAGCGCCCCTTTGAGTGGATCGGCGCACCATGGCTGGACGCGCAAAAGCTGATTCGCAGCCTAAGCCAGCATTCGGCGCCCGGCGTGCGCTTCGTGCCTGTCACACTCACTCCGGCCAGCAGCATTTACGCGGGCCAACCGTGTCACGGCGTGCAGATCTTCGTCGATGACTGGTCGAAATTGGATTCCATCCGGCTCGGTCTCACGCTGGCGCTCGTGCTGTCGCGCGAGCAGTCCGCCTGGCAAGTGGACAAGTTCGACCGCTTGCTGGCCCACAAGCAAACGCTCGAATCCGTAAGAGCCGGCAAGGCGCTCGATGAGATCACTGCGCCGTGGTCTGCGGAATTGGGCAGGTTTTTGGAAGTCCGCAAGAAATACTTGTTGTACAATGAGTGAATTCCGCTGCCCCTTGCGGCGCTTGGCAACTTTCACCAGGAGAAACATTCCATGATGCGTTGTACCGTTTGCAGCCTATTCGCCCTGGCCCTCCTGACCGGCCTTGCTCGGGCCGAGAATAAGGGCAAGGAAGTGGAGCTTGACGGCCTGAAATCCAAAGTTCCTGAAAGCTGGAAGGCCCAGGACACCAACAGCCAGATGCGCGTAGCTCAATTCACCATTCCCAAAGTCGACGGCGATGAACGTGACGGAGAACTCGTGGTGTTCTTCTTCCAGAAGGGCGGCGGCGGAAGCGTCGAACAGAATGTTGAGCGCTGGAAGAAACAAGTCACCCCGCCGGAAGGGAAGAAACCCGAGGATGTAATGAAACAGGATTCCTTCAAAGTGGGCGACGTGAAGGTTACTGTTGTGGATCTGCAGGGATCGTACCAGGCCCCGCAATTTGCCGCCAACCAGAAGCCCGAGAAGATTGCCAACGCCCGCATGATCGGCGTCGTTTTCGAAAGCCCCAATGGGCCGTACTTCTTCAAAATGGTTGGCCCGGCCAAGACCATCGAGGCCAACAAGAAGGGCTTCGATGAATGGCTGAAGAACTTCAAGTGAACGAACCTGTTTGTGTTTCGCGCACATGTTTTGTGGACGTGGGCGCGAAGCGTAAACAACGATATTCTCGTACTGGTGAACAACAACAAAGCCAAATCCCATGAACCACGACCGTTTTCACGCTCAAGTGTTGGAACTCATTCGCCGCACGTCGGCTTATCTGCCGCCGGACGTGAACAACGTGTTGCAGATGCACCAGGCCCTGGAACAGCAAGGCTCGAATGCCGACCTGGCCCTGAAGCTGGTGGCCACCAACATTGCCCTGGCGAAAAAGCGCTCCGCCCCCATTTGCCAGGACACCGGCACTATCACGTTTTACATTAGAACGCCGGTGGGGTTCGACCAGCTAGAATTACAGGACATTTGCTGGGATGCGGTCGAGGAAGCGACTGCGAAGGGCTACCTCCGGCAAAACTCGGTCGATAGCGTCACCGATCGCAACAGCGGCAACAACCTCGGCCCCGGCAGCCCCGTCTTCCACTGGCACCAACACCATAAAGACACCATCGACCTTCGTCTGATTCTGAAGGGCGGCGGCTGCGAGAACATGAGCGCCCAATACTCGGTGCCGGTCACGCTAAACGGCAAGAGGGCCGACCGCGATTTGAACGGCGTATTCACCTGCATCCTGGACGCAATCTGGCAGGCCCAGGGCAAGGGCTGCGGACCAGGCTTTTTGGGCGTCTGCATAGGCGGCGACCGGGCCACCGGCTACGAATTCGCCAAGGAACAACTGCTGCGTGACCTGGACGACGCCAGTCCCGATCCAAAGCTGGCTGAACTGGAAAAACGCGTCCTCGACGAGGCCAACAAACTGAATATCGGCCCCATGGGTTTCGGCGGCCATTTGACCGTGGGCGGCTGCAAAGTCGGCGTCCGAAACCGCTTGCCCGCTTCATTCTTTGTCAGCGTCGCTTACATGTGCTGGGCTTACCGGCGTCGCGGCGTCATTCTCGACAACGACGGCGAGGTCGTCGATTGGCTATATCAGTCGCCGGGGGAATTCGACCATCAGGAAGAACCGGACACCGGCGAAACGGCGCTGCTCGACCTGGGCGGACCGACCTCTTCCGATGCCATCGTTCGCCTGCAGACTCCTTTGACCGAAGCCGACGTGCGGAAGCTGCGGGCCGGCGATATCGTGCTTCTCACCGGCACCGTCTTTACTGGCCGTGATGCCGTACACAAGTACCTGTTCAAGGGCGGTGAACTGGAAATCTTGAAGAACGCTATTATTTACCACTGCGGTCCGGTAGTGCTGGAAGAGAATGGAACTTATCGAGTCGTGGCGGCCGGCCCCACCACTTCGATCCGCGAGGAACCTTACCAGGCTGACATCATCGCCAAGTACGGCATCAAGGCAGTGATCGGCAAGGGCGGCATGGGTACGAAGACCCTGGCGGCCTGCAAGGACCACGGCTGCGTCTACCTGCACGCCATCGGCGGCGCCGCCCAGATTTATGCCCAGTGCGTGCAACGCGTGCCGCGCGTGTTCCTGAAAGAGCAATTCGGCAGCCCAGAAGCGGTCTGGGAAATGGAAGTGAAACATTTCCCGGCAGTCGTCACCATGGACGCCCACGGCCGCTCTCTGCACCAGGAAATCGCCGACGACTCGAAGGTCCGATTGCAAACCGTGTTGGCCTGACAGCCGCTTGTGGCTTAGTCTGTTAGCTTGCTACGCCGTATGCGGCTGGCCAGTTCTCCAATGCGCCGTTGGCATTCCTTGCGCGCTTCGGCATAGCCATGCGCGTCCACTTTGCCGGCCTTGAGATAATCCAGCACCACTGTCTCCGCTGCTACGTAATCCGCGCAGGCGCGGGCCGTTGTGGAAGCAATCTCCACGGGTATCGTGGTCACGCCGTTACGGTCGCCGTGCAGCAAATCGCCAGGATGGATCGTCACCCCGCCCACTCGTACCGGCACATTGATCTGCACGATATGGCAATACCCGTGAGCGCAGATCGTGCCGTTGGTGAAGCAGGGGAAACTCAACGCTTCGACCTGGTCCAGATCGCGCCCTGCCCCGCTGGTGATAAGCCCCACCGAGCCGAACGCCTTGTAAGTGCTGCACATCACTTCGCCAAAGGTGGCGGAAACTGCCGGGTCGTCCAAGTCTTGAAAGACTACGATGGTCGGCTGCGGGAAATTCGTGAACGCTGCTACCTGCTCGGACAGTCCGGAGTAGACGTCGCCGGACCGCGGCGGGGATGCCGATCGAAACGTGGCCGTCGTCGCGTACCCCACCATGGGCGGCAACTTGGGATAGCAGGCCTGGATGCGGCCATCCGTGTACCCGGCAATACGCAAACGCAGGTCGAACAGCTCGACCACGTTGCAAATGGTCGGCGTGTCGTATTTTCGCAACAGTTCCAAATCGGCGACAGAGACGGCAGGCAACGTCATGAATCACCTCGATGCGCATGCCAAAAACGATCAGTGACATGGTACGTCTTTCGGCAACCTTGAAAACGCTGCCGAGGCCCCTTTTTTGACCCGGAACAGAGCGCAAAGAAAAACCCGTGCCTACCTTTACATTGCGGGCAGGCACGGGTTCAGGCGCAATAATTGTGAATGTCCTGGTTCCACACGTGAATTCTGGCGACTCAGCTGGCCGTGGGCGCGACGGCGTTGCCGACTGTCGTGAATGTACTGCTGGAATTGCTGCCCAGGGTCGTGATGGCAGCAATGCAAACCACAACAATCAAAGCCAACATCACGGCATATTCAACGGCGGTCGGGCCTTCTTCCTTCTTCAAGAATCGAACCAGGGGTGAAACAAAACGCAATAGCATGGTAGTGTCCTTTTCAGGACGGGAGTTCTAGGTGAAAACAATCCGAAACACGGTAAGAACTTCGGTTTGGTAACTCGTTCGGCGTGGGGGGTAGTACCAACAATTTCGCTTGCGTGCGGCATGTGCCGGAACTATTTCCGGGCGCGCGCGATGTATTCAGGAATGTTCGTGCGGCTGGTACTCAACATTGCAGCGAGATGAGGCTGTAAAGCAGGACCGCGCCGCCGGTGTCGATGGGGTGGGCCTTTTCCAGCCGCGAAAAGATGGTCGCAGGAACCAGTTGGGCAAACGAATGGACGCAGTCGCAAACCAAGTTCGGAAAGAGAATGTGGTCAAGCGCCACTTGTCGATGGCGCATGGCGATTGGCAGGGCCCTGCATTGTGATACGGTATTTGGTTTGGAATCTGACTTGCGCTCACGCAAACGAACAGCCGTGAAGTCCCATACTAGCACAAAGCACAAGAAGGCCAGGCATTGGATTTTTCTGCTGACCATGGCGCAGTTCCCAATATTCCATCTGCCGCAGCCAATCGAGAATACCGAACGCTTTTCACAGGCGCGCGCAACATAACGGACGATCCGCAAAGCCCAAGTTTCTGCTACCGATAATAAATATGAGACAGTTTTGATGATTTGTCAAACGCCGGTGTGCTTGAAAGGTGCATCCGAACACAGTTTCAGCTGCTGGTTCCCATGCTCCAAGACGGTCGTTGTGAGTCAATCCATAATCCCCTCCCCAAATCTACCCTCCACTTCAAGAGGTTTTCCTAACGAGTACGGCATTTCGACCTGCGGCATCTCCGGTAACTCAATCTTTTTCGCGGTTTCGCCTTCGACCACGTCGGCGGCATGGGCGCTCTGGATGATCTGGTCGGTGCTGGTTGGATCGACCTTGCGGCAGGCGGCAGTCAGGCGGCCCTCCAGGTCGCGCAGCCAGCCTTTCCATTCGTCCTCGGTCGTGTCCGCCGGGGTCAGTTGCGAGAATTCGTCGCACAGCAGGATCAGCCGCAACATGTGGCGGAAGATTATGCCTTCCTGCTTGGTCAAATCGCGGTTGCGCACATAGGTGTTGAAATCGCCGCCGAAACGCAGGAGTTCGGCTGCGGACCAGACGGCTTGTGAATTCACGTCGATCACTTCCGGGTACAGTGCTTCGAAAAGCATGTACAGTTTCTCGGCCAACGCCGGCGGCCGTTCCTCCCAGCCGTCATCGCCGTCGTCCTCCTCTTCTTCGCCCGGCGCCGGTGGGACCTTGGCGATAATCAGGCCGCGTTGCTGCAAGTCGATGTCGAGCCGGGTGGTGGCCAATGGGCCAGGCGACAAATCCCACGGCACGCGGACCAGTTTCAGCAGGGGCCGGGGCATTTCCAGCACGCTTTCCAATGCTTGCAACCGTTCCTCTGGGCTGGCAATACCGAGCTGGTCGATCAAAAACGCGCCGTATAGTGGATGCACGCCGCGGAAGATCAGCAGCCGGTCGAGTTTCTCCGTGGGGGTGGCCGTTAGGATAGGAGGCGGGGGCGGAACGGAAACCGCCGACCCCGCAGGCTCACTTTGTTCGCCTGCGGGCTTGTCCGCCGTTTGCGGCGTGGCAGACGCAGGTAGCGGCGGATCCAGCGTCACATACCCACCCGTGGCCAACGCCCACAGCATCTTCTCCAATTGCTTCTCCCCCGCAGCGATGCGGGGGGAATCCAGCAAGCGCTTGCGGATTACGTTGCGGACCTTGTCCACGTCGGGCGAAATCTTCAGCAAGTAGGCCAACAGCCGCCAGGGCAACGGCCCTTTACTGTACAGCCGGCCCGGAGGGGAACTCTTAAGGCGTTCGAATTGCCCTTCGGTCCAGTAGAAGTTGTCCTCCCGGCGTGGCGGTTTCTTGCGCTTCAGGTCCTTCTTCATTTTCAGTAAGCCGGGGTCTCTCGTGTTCTCCGGAATGGCATCGAATTTTTCTTTCCAGCGCAGCAGGCGCACGTCATCTTCATGCGCCAAGACGTAAACATGTCCTTCTTTGTCGAATTGCGGTCGGCCGGCGCGGCCAAAGATTTGGTGGACCGTGCTGGGGTCAATGAGTTTCTGCTTGCCGAAGGGGCCTTTCAACAAGCTGGTGACCACGACCGATCGGGCCGGAAGGTTGATGCCGGCAGCCAGCGTTTCGGTGCAGACTGCCACGGTGAGGAGCTTCTTCTCGAACAGTTCTTCGACAATGCGGCGATACTTCGGCAAAACGCCGGCATGATGCACGCCCACGCCGCGCAAGAGCATCTGCCGCAGTTTCGGGGAGGCGCCTTGTGTCCAATCCAGCCGGTCGATTACCTCGTTGATTTGGCCGCGTTGGCCGGACCAAAGCAAGTCCAGGCCCTTGAGTTGCTCGGCCACGCTCCAGCATTCGTCGCGATTGAAGCAGAAAACCAGGGCCGGCGTCTTCCGCGCCGGCTCATCGCCTTTGGCCATGTCCAGCAGCAATTCACTGAGAAATTGGTCCGGCACGTAATGATAGGTAAGCGGAATCTTGCGTTCCCGGCCTTCAACCAATTCTACCTTGCGCTGGTGACAACGCTCCAACCATTGCACAAATTCAAATGCATTTCCCACCGTGGCCGACAGCAGCAGCAACCTGATGTGCTTGGGCAGCATGGCCAGTGACAATTCCCAGACAATGCCGCGCTCCAGGTCGCCGAAGTTGTGGAACTCGTCCATGACCACCGCGGAGACATTCTCGAAGCCGAATGCTTCCGGATGCAGCAGACGATTCAGCAGAATCTCAGCCACGACCACCAAGATGCGCGCATCGGGATTGACGCGCCGGTTGCCCGTGACCAGGCCCACTTCCTCCCGCTTGAAACCCCAGCGCTCGGCACTGGCCTGCATCTCATGGAATTTCTGCTCGGTCAGGGCGATCAATGGCGTGGTGTAATAGGCAGTCGTGCCGGTGTGTAACGCCTCGAACAAGGCGGCCTGGGCGATCAGCGTTTTTCCTGTTCCCGTTGGCGCGCAAACGAGCACGCCCTGATCAACCGTGAACCACGATAGCAGGGCTTCTTCCTGGACCGGATAGGGAGTATACGGTAACTGCTCCAGGTAGCGATCGGCCAGCTCGGCCCGCGTGAGGGACATGATGGAATACTCAGCGGAAATGCCACGTCGTAAACGGCGATACCGCTTGCCGCGCAGCACAAAGTCAATCTCTTACATCATACGCAGCATCAAGAACCCGGTTGCAACCATGGCGATCCCGGCGAATTCCAGCACAGCCGGCTTCCAGCCCTCTTCAAAATTGAGGAACAGGTACACCACCGTGAACACCGGCGCCACCGCGGCCTGAATGACGAAGACGATGACGAGCATCATAGGGTTGCGAGAAACAAATGCGCTAATCGCAATGCCATCCTGCTCAGCAGCATAAAACAGCCAGAATATACCGACCAGCGCGATGAAGCCGCCGCAGGCGATCAGGGCGTAAAGAAAATTGGGCGCGACCAAAGAAATACCTGTTAGGCCTGCCCAGAGAAGCAGGACGATGCCCATGCCGATAAGAAACGCGGTGGGCCGATGAGACCTTCGCCGCGGCTCCTCATCCACTTCTTCCTCACCGACGTAGTCATCGAATTCCTCGTCTGCTGCCGGCGGCTGCGATGGTTCGTCGTACTCCGGGCCGTCGTCCAACAATTTGCGGCCTTTGGACCGGCACAGGGAGCAAATCGGTTCATACCGATGTTCGACGGCATCCATGGGCGCGTTGCAGAAGGCGCAGCGCGGGGCGCGTTTTCGTTTACGTTTCGCCATTTGTGCGCTCCTCCCGCTCCGCTGCGCGTTCCGGCTAATCGGTTTTCAGGTCCCATTCAATGCCGTCGGGGCCGGCGTTGATAACCGTGGTTGAACCGATCATCGCTTGCTGACTCGCACTGGCGTGAATGTGTCCACACACGACCAGCAGCGGCTGCAGGCGCAGCACTGCGTCGCAAACGGCGGTGCTGCCCAAGCTTCGGCCGCGCGAGTCCTGATCCACGGCGCCTTTCGGCGGCGAATGACTGACCAGCACGCACTTCGGCGGACACCGAGCCAGCATCTCTGTGGCTTGTTCTTCCGTAAAGTCATAGCTCCACGAGCCGAACGGCGTGACCGGGATTCCCCCGCCGATGCCGAAGAACTCCACCCCGTCGATCTGCACTCCGGAGCCATGCAGCACGTGGGTTGTGGGCCAATCGCAGCAGGCTTCGACCAATTCGTCGGTAGATTCATTGTTGCCGGCAACCAGTACCGCCGGCTTGTCGATGGCCCCAAGGACGGCGAGGCAGGCGCGAATTTTTCGTCGCATGTTGCCGAAATCTCCTGCCCCGATCAGGACATCGGCGAATTGGGACCGTTCCATGAGTCGCCGGGCGGCACCGACATCAGTATGCAGGTCGCTGAAGAGGAGCAGTTTCATGATCGGAATTCACCCTGGCAATTGGCCAACCGCCGGATTATGGTAGGATGATGGTAGGTGTCCGACCAGCGCAACTCGTGCCGAGGCGTCCATGCGTGCCCAGTTGATTCCCCTGGAAGGCGGCGATCCGGTTGAGATCGTCAAGGACATGATGCTTGTTGGCCGCAAGGAAGACTGCGATTTGAACCTCGATCACAAGAGCGTTTCCAAGCTCCATTGCATCATCGTCAAGACCGACGGCCTGCTGCTGGTCCGTGACCTGGGCAGCACCAACGGCACGCGCGTGAACGGCCAGCGCGTCCGCCGTGCCGCTTTGCTGCCCAACGACCAGTTGCACGTGGCCAGCGTGAAATTCAAAGTCTACCTTGGCCCTGGCGACCCCCCGGTTTCGGTTTCCGAGCAGACCCAACGTATTGACGCCGACGAACTCCACAAACTCCTGAACAAGAAAAAAGAAGAAGAGGACAGCTCCGCCGAAATGCCGGCCCAGGCCGTCATGCAAAACCCGTTGCCCGATATATACCCCGATGACGCGCCGCAGAAATGACCGGCCCGCAAATGCAATTCCCTCTTGAGACCGAGTAACAATATCCTGGCGTGCTTTTTGCCGCCTGCGTAGAATGGCGTCGTCGTTTGGGAAGTGCAGTTCGGCAGCTCAATCACGGGAGAAAGGAATGTTTGGAACCAAACTCGGTATTGCGGGCTCGTTGCTGGTTGCGGCTCTAGCGGTCCTATTGGCAGACCGGGCCAACGCCCAGTTTCGAGAGGCGCCGCGAGCACAAGCGCAGGGTGTGGTTAAATCGGTAGATGCCGGCGCGAGCACCATTACCATTACCACAGGCGGACGCCAGGAAGCCGAAGCCGATAAGACTTTCACGCTGGCGAAAGACGTAGAAATCGTCGTTGGCCCGGGATTCGCACGCGGCGGCGGCGGACTATTCAAAGAAGCAAAACTGAGCGAACTTTCCGCGGGCGTCCGGGTCGGCCTTACGCTGTCGGCCGATGAGAAAACCGTCGAATGCGTTGCGGCGGAAGGGCCGGTCGTGCGCGGCATACTCAAGATGGCCGACCTGACGAAGAACTCCATCACCATCGGCTTGCCGGCCGGCCGCGAACAAGCCGAAGAGGAGAAAACCTACGCGCTGGCGCCCAACGCCGAGATCGCCATGGACGACGGCCGGGGGCGAAGACTTTCCATCAAGGAAGCCAGGTTGGCGGACTTGACGCAGGGAGCGCTTATCATGGTTAACCTGTCCATCGACATGAAACAAGTTCAATTTGTCCTGGCCGAAGGGCCAAGCCTGATGGGAACCATCAAATCGCTGGATGCCGCCAAGAAAACTCTGACCATGCTCGTGCGCCAACCCCGCGGCGACGACGCCGGTGAAGAGCGCATGCTGGCGGTATCGGATCAGGCCCTGGTTTCGATCGACGATGGGCGCGGCCGGCGCTTGTCGGTTCGGGAAGTCAAGTTGGCCGACGTGCCGGTCGGAGCGGCGGTCACAGTGAAACTGTCCATGGATCAAAACTTCGTCATGTCGCTGCGGGCCGAGGGAACGGCCATTGGTGGCCAGCTCAAAGCCGTGGATGCGGACAAGGGAACCATCACCATCAGTATCTTCAAGGGGCGCGGTGAAAATCCGGAAGAGAAAACCTTGACACTTGCCAAGGATGCCCGCATCGCGCTCGACGGTCACGAGGCCAAACTCGCCGACCTCAAGCCGGGAGACGACGGCCCATTCGTTCAGGCACGGATGTCGCTCGATCAGAAAACGGTCCAACAAATCGTGGTGCGGCAGCCAGGCACACGGTAGAAAAAACGACGGAGCCCGCAGCGCCAGCAAGGGAGCAAAACGAGACCCTTGCTGGCGCCGCGGGCTCCGAATGAACCGCTTTGTCATTTCTCCGGCGCCGGGATCTTGTCGCCGACCTTTTTCCCTTCCAAACGTTTGTCGTCCGGGTAAGTGGTCAGGACCAGCCCTCTGAATTGAACTTCCTGCGGGACTGGATTCGAGTGCAGCTGCAAGCCGATGGGCCCCTCCTTGATCCGGTCCGTTTCCGGGTCGCGCCAGTCCACGACCAGTGTGCCGTTAGCCACAAGGCGGATGCGGTTGCCTTGCGCGAATATCTCCATCTCGTTCCAGTCGTGCTGCTTGCCGACTTTCTTCGCCGGGCCGGCATCCACCTTCAAACCCGCTCGGCCATAAAGGTCGTACAGGCCCCAGCCGCTGGGAAACATGACCAGATGTCCCTTGTAGGTAAACGGGTCGCCCCGGTCCGGCGCCACTTCGCCCCACATGGCGATGCCCGAATGCATTTCCGATTCGGCCAGCTTGGCGGAAAACGCCAGGTGAAAATCGGTGAACTTCTTCCTGGTCAACAGGTAGGTCGACACCGCGACGGGCTTGGTGTTTTTGCCAATGATCATCCCGTTTTGCACCGACCAGAGTTCTTTGTGGCCTTCCCATTCGGTAATGTCCTTGCCGTTGAATAACTCAAGGCGCTCAGATTTGCCCTGCCGAGGCGGAACCACGGGGGGATCCTTGTCGTCGGCCCAAAGAAGTGATTCTAGGTTGAGCAACAGCAGTCCGGCCAGAACAGCAAAGGTGTAACGCAGCATCTGCATGGCCTCCAGTAATTAGTGGCACCTGCGCAGAGTGTATCAGTTTTTGCGCGGCAATCAAAGTGGTGGGAACTCTCGCGCCGGCGAATATGCTAACCTGACTGGTAGAAGGAAAACGGCCACATTGACGTTTAGCCGCGAGGCACAGCCGAGCACGGAGTCGGCTCGTCGCGCTCAAACGAAAGAGTCAATCGCCCGTTATGGATGTTCCCGCCAAACTGATGCCTGCCGACCCGCCGGCTCGCCCGCTTTCAGAAACGGAGTGGGCTGCCTTCGTCGATTCCTATGGCCCGGTCATTTTGGAATGGTTCCGCCAATCCGGCCTGCCGGCAGCAGACCTTCACCCGGTTACGCGCGAGGTCCTCACGACCCTGCGCGGCCAATTCAGCGCGGTCGCCAAGGAGGCCGACTTGAAATTCCGCGCGTGGTTGCAGTTCGCGGCCCACGACGGCTGGTGCGGGCTGATGGAAAACCACGTGGAGGCCGAGACGGAGAGTAAGAACACGGCGCTGCTAAGCCTTTTGCTGTCCGTCGAGGCCCACGACTTGTTTTTGAGGACGCTCGACACCGAATGCAGCCGCCAACGCCGGCGCGAGATCCTCGGTCGCGTGCATTCGGTCGCAGATGAAATGGATTGGGAGGCATTCCAACGCGCGATCCTGAAGAAACAACCAATCGAAGATGTTGCCCGCGCATTCCAGTGCCCGCCGCCGGCCGTTTCGGCCGCCCTCTATCGTGTTCAGC
>Ga0207110_10122_pt1 | contig 19232 bp, 19 predicted proteins | sample Alteio_BWMinHeat_74_FD_153582 | JGI IMG/M metagenome (GOLD analysis project Ga0207110, IMG submission 153582) | Enriched cells from forest soil in Barre Woods Harvard Forest LTER site, Petersham, Massachusetts, United States -... | ecosystem: Environmental > Terrestrial > Soil > Temperate forest >...
GAGTTTCTTACATTTCATGCCAGTTCCTGTGTCACAGATGTGGACGGTGGCGAGCTATGTGCTGCGGCAGAAGCTCGCGGGGCGGAAGCAGTATCCGCTGGTGCTGATGCTGGAGCCGCTGTTCCGGTGCAACCTGGCTTGCGCGGGATGCGGGAAGATCCAGTATCCGGCGCACATTCTTAAGAAGGACCTCACGCCGGAGGAGTGTTTCCGTGCGGTCGAGGAGTGCGGGGCGCCGATGGTTTCGATCCCGGGCGGAGAGCCGCTGATGCATCCGCAGATCGGGGAGATCATTGAGGGGCTGGTGGCGCGGAAGAAATACATTTATCTGTGCACCAACGCGCTGCTGCTGAAAGAGAAGATCGACCTGTTCAAGCCGAGCAAATATTTGACGTTCAGCGTGCATTTGGACGGGCAGCGCGAAGAGCATGATCTGGCAGTGTGCCGCGATGGGGGATACGACATTGCGGTGGACGCAGTTCGCGAGGCACTCAAGCGCGGGTTTCGCGTGACCACGAATACGACTTTGTTTGATGGGGCGAATCCGAAATCGGTGCGGGCGTTCTTTGACGAGATGATGGAGCTGGGCGTGGAGGGCATGATGCTCTCGCCTGGATACTCGTATGACAAGGCTCCGGACCAGAAACACTTTTTGGGGCGGGCGCGGACGCGGCGGATGTTCCGGGCGATTTTGTCGAACCGGAAGAAATCGTGGCAATTCAATCTGTCGCCTTTGTTTTTGGAATTTCTGATGGGGAAGCGGACGTATCCGTGCACGCCGTGGGGTATGCCGACTTACAACATTTTTGGGTGGCAGAAGCCTTGCTATCTGCTGCAGGACGGGTACGCGGAGACTTTCGCCGAATTGCTTTCTACTACTGAGTGGAGCAAGTACGGGACGGAGTCGGGGAATCCGGCGTGCGCGAATTGCATGGTGCACAGCGGATATGAGGCTTCGGCGGTGAATGCGACGTTCAGTTCGCTGGAGGGATTTGTGGCGACCGTGAAGGGGACGCTGTTTCCTGCGTATCGCGATGAAGAGGCGCTGCGGTTGTTGGAGGAGCCGGTGGCGGCGGTGCATCCGCTGGTGCAGATTGCGGAGGCGGGGGAGACGCTACAGGAGACGCGGGGTTAGGTCCACTTCTAGCGCAAAGAACGCGCGAGAAATGGGGCACCCGGCGGGTGGCGTGGAAACTCCTTTTGAGGCCTTTGCTGGTGTCGGGTGGCACGGGGTCCTTCGACTGCGCGTGAACGCCTTTCGGGCGCTCACGCTTCGCTCAGGATGACAATCCTTAAATTGATTCCGAGATCAAATTTCTTAAACCGATTCCACGAGAAAAATCATGACAGGTAAAGAAGGTGGGCATGTCGATCATACGGCTGCGCAGGCCACGCCACGTGCGGGGGCGGTGAATCCGGATGCGCTGGAGGTGGCGCCGGGGACGGCGCATGAGCGGCTGGAGGGGTGGATTCCGGAGCTGGCTTCGGAGGAAGAACTTCGCGGGGCTTTGGAGAAGGCGTTTGATTATCGCGGGGACGTGACGATTACGCGCAAGGATGGGTCGACGATTGAGGGGTATTTGTTCGACCGGCGGACGGGGGCTTCGCTGAAGGAGTCGGTGGTGCGGATATATCCGAAGAATTCCAGCGAGAAGGTTTCCGTTTCGTATGCGGAGATTGGGGCGCTCGTGTTTTCGGGGCGGGATACGGCGGCGGGGAAGAGTTGGGAAGCGTGGATGAAGCGGTATGCGGAGAAGAAGGCGGCGGGGGAGAAGGATTTGAGTTTGCATCCGGAGCCGCTGGAGTAGGGTTGGTTCGTTTCCGACGGCGGAAGTCATGGTGCCGCATTTGCGGCGCGACTGGAAGAGCTTGGGAAAAACGGGCCTATCAAGGAACAATCGACCACAGGGGCTGAAGCCCAGACTGATTCACACCTTACCGCGGCCCTGGAAGGGCCGCTCTTCCACGGTGGTGCGCGAGTTTTAATTTTTTCGCAACCTTTCCGGTAGTCGTGCCCTTCCCGGGCGGTGAGGATTTTCAAGCACATTGGCGACGCGCTCGCGAGCAGCCGAGCTTTCGCTCGGCCTGTCCGGGTTCCTTCGACTCGCTCAGGAGAGGCTGAGACCCGGACCCACGCAAGCACGACGACCCACACCTGCTTATTTGTTCTGGGCGGTTTGGGAGGGCGGGATCGCGTCGAGGGTGCTGCCGATGGCGTCGCCGGAGAGGACTAGTTCCACGCGGCGGTTCTGCTGACGGCCTTCGGGGGTGTCGTTGGAGGCGATGGGCGCGGTTTTGCCGAAGCCACGGGCTTCGATCGTGGCCGAGGGGATTCCCTGCTGCACAAAGTAATCGCGGACGGACTGGGCGCGGCGCTCGCTGAGGTCCTGATTGTATTCGTCGCTGCCTACGCTGTCGGTGTGTCCTTCAATCGCGACGTGGAGGCTGGGGTAGGCGAGCACGATGCCGGAAACTTTGGCGAGACGTTCGCGGGCGCCGGGAAGCAGTTCGAAGCTGCCGCTGCGGAACAGAACGTCGGACATATTGGCGATCAGGCCGCGGGCGGAGTCGCGCGTGGCGAGAATGGAGTTAAGCTGTTGCAGCAGGCGGGCGCGGAGATCCTGCTTTTCTCGTTCGGCTTGCTGGCGGAGACTTTCCGATTGTGCGGCGGCGGCGCGAGCTTTGTCGGTTTCGGCGGCCAGGACCTGCTGCTGGGCGACGGCTTCGGCTTTAGCTTTTTCGGCATCTTCCTTCTGGCGCGCGGCTTCCTGAGCGGCGGATTGGGCTTCCTGCTTCATGCGCTCGGCTTCGGCTTGCGCCTGCTGGGCTTGTGCACGAGCTTGCTCGGCTTGGGCGCGGGCTTGTTCGGCCTGAGCGCGAGCGGCTTCAGCGTCGGCACGGCGCTGGGCTTCGGCTGCGGCGTCGGCGCGGGCTTTGGCTTCGCGGGCGGCAGCGGCGGCCTGCGCTTCATCTTCGGCTTTTTGTTTCACGGCCATCAGGCGGGCTTCTTCCGCGGTCTCAGTGGCTTCTTTGGCGGCGGCTTCGACGGAGGCTTTGTTCTGCTTCTGGCGGTAAATCTCTTCGGCGTGCATTAACTGCTGGCCAGCCTTCGAAAGAATCGAGGCGGCATATTTGTCGGCGGCGGCGATGTGCGCGATGCGGACGGCGTTGCGGGCTTCAAAGAGCTCCAGCGGAGTCTTGCTGTCGATTCCGAAAATCGCGTCCTGAATGTGGGTGTTGGTCGAGGAGTAGGTGCCGCGGGTGACGAGTTCGTACTTGGCGTCGATGATCTCGCCGCCGCCGGCGACGGAGGCGCTCTCCATCACCACCATGTTGCCGGGTTGAGTCACGGCGAAGTAGGGCTCGGCGGTTACGATCATGCCGAAGGTCTGCAGGTCGGTGTAGGCCTTGATGTGCGCGTTGCCGTTGTGATCGAGCGAGAGTTCGCCGAGACTCACGGGACGGCCTTGCGGCGATACGGCCCAGGCAACGTAGGTGAGGAATTCGAGTCCGAACTTGGTGGCCTCTTCGAGGCCCTGGAATTTGGCGTCGATTTCGAAGTTGGTCTTCTTGCCTTCAACTTTGGCTTCGCCGGTTGCGCCGCGCAGGAGATCGGTGCCACGGAAGTCGACCTTGGTGTTCCCGCCCTGGAGGCGATAGTGGACCGCCTTGGTGGTGCGGGAAACGGTGGTGGCATCGGTTGCGTTCGCGGGGACAGAGGACTGGGTCTGTGCGAACGAGAGGGTTGTGGCGGCGAAGACCAATAAGGTCAGAGATATGTTTTTCACAAAGTGTCTCGATCTGGAGGAGATGAGAACTAGCTAATCCTCTTAATGATCGTTGATATGGGGCGGAATGCAAAGAACAGGAAGGGATAGCACTTTAGTCACCTGGGGGAGCGGCTTAAAACCTTCACCACCCTTCGACTCCGCTCAGGGCAGGCTCCGGACACGGAGGGGCACAGAGGACGAACACAGAGGAAGACACATCTTCTTCTTGGTGGTTACGGGATGGAGGCTATCGAGCCTTTTGGGCCTACTAGCAGCGCGCCGCCTTCAGGGTAGGGGCTGGCGGCGTTGAACTGGATGCCCAAGTTCTTCTTGCCGTTGATGCGGTGAGGATTGTGCGGGGGGCGGAAGTCGAAAATGAAGTCCTGACCCACGATGAAGAGTCGCTCGGGCGCGACGGCTTTCACCCGCATGGCTTTCTCGACTGCGGCTTCGCGGATGGCCTGTTCATTTACTTTGCGGTCATAGGTGACGGCGGAAAAAAAGGCGAGCGGTCGCAGCGGGGAGAGCGTCCAGGTCTTGCCGGCGTCTTCGGTGAAAGCGAAGTTGGGGCCGTCGTCGTTGGGATGCTTGTAGTCGCCGCCGGCGATTACGCCATGCAGGGGGTCGCGGAAGGCGATGGAAAAGATTCCGGCGGAGTCGGAGCCGTGGACCATCGGGGTATCGAAAACCTGCCAGGTTTGACCGCGATCGGGGGAGTGGAACACGCGGGCAACTTTGCCGCCGGTGGCGAACCAGAGGTTTTGATCGGAACCGGGCAGGATGGCGAGGCAGGAATTCGATGCGGCGAAGGCGCCTTCACCTTCCACGGCAGCGGGCAGTTGCGCGGGCGGAAGGGCGCGCCAGGTCTGGCCGTCCTCAGTTTGAAGAAGTTCGAACTTGAGCTTGCCGGAGTCGTCGGGGATGGGATCGCCGAGAACGACGCCGTGCTTCGGATCCCAGAAGACCATAGAGTCGAAGAAGGCCTTGGGATTGGTGTTTGCGAATTGCAGTTGCCAGTGCTGGCCGGCGTCGCTGGTGTGATAGATGCGGGGAAAGTTCGCCGGGGCCGGCGGACATGAGGAAGGCTTCGTCGGAGGAAAATGCAACGACGGCGCGAAAGTCGAGGGTGGCGGTGTCGGGGACCTGGGCGGGTGTCCAGGTGCGGCCGGCGTCGATGGTGCGGAGATAGGTGCCGTGGGTGCCGCTCGCCCAGGCGATTGATCGCGACACGGCGCTGACGCCGCGCAGGCCTTCGGTTGTGTGCGAGATTTGGACTTGGGGGCCGGACTGCGCGAAGGACGCAGCGAGCAAGAAGAAGATGAGCAGGAATCGCATGGTGAGATTGTAGCGCCGCGGGTTTTGAGGGGTGAGAGCTGGGGCCGTCCCTACGGGACTCAGTTCCATGCTCACGAGCTTACCCAGGGCTTACGCCCTGGGCTAACGAATGGCGCCGCTACGCCGCTGGAGTTCAGCGGTCCCGATATCACTGGTCGTCAAGAAAATTCGGGGCGGATCACTTCGCGGTGAAGTCGGCGAAGGATGCGGTCTTGCCGGTGTAGATGCGTAAGGTGCAGCGGGCGCCCACGTGGGCGAACGCCACTTCGAGCGCTTCTGCCGGCTGTTCGACCTGGGCCGTCTCCATGGGAGCGCGGGCGATGTCCTGCTTCTCGTCATAGGCGGCGCCGGGCGCGACGTTCTTATTCACGGCCAGGGTCCAGTGATCTTTCGCGGGGATGGGATAAACGGTGTAGGCACCGACCGGAATCACGGAGCTCCCCAGCACGAGTTGCGCTTCGGTGAACAGCGTCATCGGCGCGCCGCCTGGGGACCAGGGCTTGCCGTTAGGGGGCTTCTCTTTGCTGGGAACTGCGTTGTAGCGCATCTGGACCTGACGACCGTCCTCCAGATTGCAGGTGGTGGTGGAAGAGTTCGCGCCGCCGGATTGCGCGGCCAGCCAGGGGGTCAACAATAACGATATGAGTACAGCTCTCCAGACAAGTGTCGCCGACATGATTGGAAAGCCTCCGCGCAGAAGTGTATAGCCGGAGAGGCATAAGGGGAAGACCTTTGCGGGATGACAGCTTGTTTTTTGGCGGGATAGTCCCGTTCGTCGCGGGTCTTCGGTGACGTTTCGCGGGTCCCCGGCGGTTGCTACCGTGACTGGCAGGTACTGGTGCGTCAGGTACCGGGTCGTGAGCAATTCAATCGAGGGGCAATCTAATCGAGGGCAATCCAATCGAGGACAATCAATGGCGAAATCGAAATTAAGAATTCTTTATGGCGAAGGGGATGGGGAAGTTTTGACAGCGCAGGCCGCGGCCATGGAAAAGGCTGGGCACATCGTGCAGCCGGCCGAAGGCCGCAAGGCGGTGGACGAGGCTCTGAAGAAGAACTCGTTCGACCTGGTCGTGCTGGGTGCGACCTTGACCCGCAACGATCGTCATCATTTGCCTTATATGGTGAAGAAGGCCAGTGCCGAGACCAGCGTGCTGGTGATGCACGCCGACGGAAGCCGGCATCCTTACGTGGATGCTTGCACGGATACGGGAGCGAGCTTGGAGTCCGTGCTCGCCCGCATCGAATCGATGAAGATTGCCGGGATGGTGCCGAAGGCGGCGGGAGCGGCGGCGGGGCGGTAGGGCGGTTGCCAGTTCTCAGTTCTCAGTTCTCAGAAGGGCGGCTTGCGCCGCCTTTCTTTTTTTGCGGAATCACGAACCAGAAGCGAGACGAATCAAGATTGCTAACTGGTGGGAGGATAGCGAGGTTGCAGGTGCAGTTTTCCGTTTGGACAGCCGCAGTTGTCGAGTGAAGTGGGATTCCACGTCAAGAGCAGCGGGCAGGAGTGCCCGCTCCACACTGGCATTCGGGCCCGTCGAGTGCATAACTCCCAGGATCAAAATCCCCACCCTATCTCGCCAAAATGCGGCAAGATTAAGGATGGGGCACCCGCTAACGTGACAAGCAAAACGGTGTGGGGGAAACTGATTGGTAATAGTGGAACTTGCACGCGGCTTTCAGCTCGCAGATGAACCTGTTCTGCGCCGGAAAGGCCGTGCCAGTGGGAAAGACTAGGGCAGCGTGCGCGGCGCGGGCTTGGCTGCGGGCTTGTAGTCTTTGGGATAGACGACCAGGCAACGGCGCATGCCTTCGCCTTCGCTTTCGGTGCGCAGGTCTGCCTCGTCGCGCAGGGCGAGGTGAACGATGCGGCGCTCGCGCGACGACATGGGGCTGAACTGGTATGGCGATCCGGTCTTGCGCACTTTGTCGGCGGCGACGGTGGCGGCGGTGCGGAGTTCCTGGATGCGGAGCGAGCGGTGATTCTGACAGTCGAAGGAAATCTTTTCATGCTCGCCGGAAGGCAGGCGCAGCATCTCCAGAGCCAGGAGTTCGAGGGCGCGGAGAAGTTCTCCGCCACGATCGAGCAGGAGCGCGGAGTCGGGGCCGGAGAAATCCACCAGAATCTCGGGCTTCTCCCAGTCGCGGTTCTCGGGCAGCGGCGGGTCGACAATGATGCGGTACTTGAGGCGAAGTCCGCCGTGGGTGACGACGGCCTGGAGGAACTCGTTGATCTTTTTGGCGGCGGCGGGTTTGTCGGGAATGGACATGAATTCAGCTCTCAGCTATCAGCCGTCAGCTTTCAGCCTGGCCGATGTTGGGTTTGAGGTTCCGTGTTCTCCAAAGAAGTCTTTACGAAATACACAATTTCGATCCGCATGTCTCCGCGATCGATGCCTCAGCTGAAAGCTGATAGCCGACGGCTGAGAGCTATTTATCCTTCTTCCTTGCGCGCTTGGCCATGATCTCGCGCATTTCCTGGCCGAGGCGGGTACGATTCATGACGGCTTGCTGGGCGATCGAAATCAGGTTGGCTTCGGCGTAATACAGATTCAGACCTGCGGCCAGTCGGAAGAAGAAGAATCCCATCATGAGCGGCATCATTACCGTCAGCATTCGTTGTTGCGCAGGATCCATGCCGGCCTGCGGGGTCACCCTCGACACGATAAGCATGCTGCCCACCATGAAAATCGGCAACAGGTAGAGAGGATCCGCCGCCGACAGGTCATGAATCCAAAGCCAGTGGGCGTGGCGCAGGTCGAGCGCGATCCTCAACATTTGGTAATAGGCCCAGAGAAACGGCAACTGGATGAGCATGGGCAGGCAGCCGCCCGCAGGATTGACGCCTTCTTTTTTATAGAGGGCGCTGATCTCTTCGTTCATGGGAGCCTTGCGGGGATCACGCAGGCTGTACTTCTTGTACTTCTCTTGGATGGCCTTGATCTGGGGCGCGACGCGCTGCATCTTCAGCATCGACTTCATCTGGGTGATGCGCAGCGGCAGCAGCAGCAGACTGACGATCAGAGTCTGCAGGACGATGGCCCATCCCCAGTTGGGAACGACGTGAGAATAAGTCCACTTCAGCCAGAGGAAGAGAAACTTGGCGATGATTCCGAAAAAGCCGAAATCTACCAGACCGTTGAGGTCGTTATCAGCGCCCACTCCGGGCACAGGGACTTTTTGCAGAACTTCCAGTTCCTTGGGACCGACGAAGATGCGCTCGACAGTCGGACCGCGGAGGTTGCCGACGGCGGCGCCCAGTACGTCGACGTTCACCACTTCTTTCGAGTCTGCCTTCTGGGGATCGCGCAGGACCGACATCGAGTTGCGCAGTGTGACCAGCGCGGCCGCGTTCGGATCGTTGGGGATGAATACGGCAGCAAAATATTGGTCGGTGGGGCCGGCCCAATGGAACGGGCCTAAGATTGTCTTACCGCCGCTGACGTTGTTGCACTTCGAGAAGAGCGAGAATCCGCAACTGATCGGCAGGCGGACGATGTCTTTGTTGAACTGGTAGTCGATGAATCCGGCGGCGTAAAAGGCGGGCGTCGTCTGGCTGCCGAATCCTGAAGGCCAGGCGGGAAGCGCGGCAACGGCGGCGCCTTTGGAAGTCACGGAAGTTTCGACCTTCACGGTGTAGCTGTCATCGAAACTGAACGTCTTCAGGACAGACAGATCCTGGTCGGCGTATTCGAAAGTGACGGTGGCGGGCGAGGCCTGCTTGCCTTCGCGCGAAGCGATGTAGAGCGCAGAGCTGAGTTTGTTGCGCAGGGTTTCGTCGTAAGTCCACAGCGAGAGCGGGTAGCCGTACTTCTCGGCGGCGGCGGCATTGACCAGATCGAGCGGGCCGTTTTGCGCGTCGTTGTCGAATTTTTTCAGGATCCAGGATTTCACCTGGGCGCCGCGGTTGGTGAAAGTGATGCGGTAGAGATCGTTCTCGATGACGGTTTCAGTCTCGCTGGCCGCCTGCCGGGTCAGTGCGCTGGCAGGAGCGACGGCTGCCGTCGCGACGTTTGCAGCCGTAGTTGTGGGCGCCGGTTGCGATGGGACAGGCTGGGCCTGTTCCTGCGGTGCAGCTTGTTGCGGAAAATATTTCTTCAGCAGAGGCTGGAATGCCAGCATCACAATGAAGGCCAGCAGAAAAATCAGCATCAGCCGTTTTTCGTTGCCGGGTTCGTGTTGCGGATTTTGATAGTCTGGCAAAGTTTACCGCTTCCTCTTCTTCATGGGCGTCCGATTTCTCGCGCCGGGTGCGAGAAAGCCTGCCCTGAGCTTGTCGAAGGGTGGGGCGCTTCGTATGTCAAATTCTGCTGGAGCGAGTTCCGCTGGGCCAAGCTCTGTTTGACCACTGGATCGTAGCCGCCATGCGCGAAAGGATGGCAGCGCAGGAGTCGGAGCAACGCCATCAATCCACCGCGCAGCGCGCCATACCGTTCCACGGCTTCCATCGCATATTCCGAACAGGTGGGAACGTAGCGGCATGCGGGTGGGAACATGGGCGAAATGGCCCACTTGTAGGCCCGGAGCAGGCGCAGCATGACGAGTTTGGCGAACTGGCGCATGAAAATCAGGCTTTCGGCTTCCGGCCTCCGGCTCCCGGCTTTCGGCTTCTGGAATCTTTCTTCTCGGTACTGGCTGCGGCTTTGCCTTCGAGTCTCTCTTCTATGACTACGAAGGCGCGGCTCACTTCGTTCACTACGGCGGCGAAGTCGGCGGTCAGCAGCGACTTCTTCGGATTGATGACTACGTCCGCACTTGGGCCGGTCGGCGGGCGGGTGAGGCGTACGGCCTCGCGCAAACGCCGCTTCATCCGGTTACGCTCGACCGCGCCGCCGAGGGCGCGGCTCACGGTGAATCCAATGCGAAGTCCCGCGGCTGCGGGGGACTTGGCGCCGGCCTGCGCTTCCACAATAGTTGCTTCCGGCCGCGGCCAATAGAACACGGTCATGGACGCGGAAAAATGCCGGCGGCCCAGCTTGTAGACGCGCTCGAAATCGGCGTGACGCAAGAGGCGCGCGCTGCGCGGAAAGGCGCCCTTGCCGGATCGCGGCGCGAGACCTCGCGGCTGGACATCATGCTGCGTGACATCATGATTCGTAACATCATGCTGCCTAACATCATGATTCGATTCTCCGGGCACACTGGCGGTCACAGTGACTCTGAGTTCCAGATCGCTATTTCCAGATGGCTGAGGCAACATGGTTGACGCAACGTGGTTGACGCGACATGACTGGCGCAGCATGACTGGCGCGGACGCTTGTGCCCGCGTCAACTGGACTATTCGCGGAAACCTGGTTTCACCGAGACCCGTTTGCGCCCCTTGGCGCGCCGGCGGGAAATGACCTTCTTGCCGCCCTGGGTCTTCATGCGCGTGCGAAATCCGTGTATCTTGGATCGCTTGCGCCGGTTGGGTTGGAATGTACGCTTGGGCATGAAAAGTAGCTGCTCCTGATTGGTTCGACGGTGTTAGGGCAAACTGTAAGTATAAATCAGGTGCGGTCATTACGTCCAAACCCCGGCAAATCCGCGGTAGTGGTGCAGTGTGAGAAGAACGATTCGTATCAGGGCTTCGCTTCAGCGATGCCGCCAGAGTGTATAAGGGCCAAACGGCTTCAGCCGCTGGCCTTGGGCGCCACAGCCGCTAAAGCGGGCATGCGTGACAGCTTCTGTGGCACGCCTGAAGGTATGCCCTGATACGAATCACCGCCCTCAAACTGCACCACTACCAAATCCGCAAGGTTGGGTAGGGGCACAACGTCAAGGGCTTCACCACGAAGGACACGAAGTTACACGAAGGAAAGCTACACACAACGTCTCTCGTACTACTTCGTCCCTCTCGTGGTTCTAAGTTACACATGCGGCTTGCACCTTCTCTGCGGCAGTTACCATGGCGGCACTTGACAGGGCGCTGCATTCGGGTTCTGAATAGGGACTCGCGGAAAAATTCCAGCCGAAGTTTTCCACACAACAAAAAAATTTGTGCTAGTATCGCGGACTGATCCTGCTTTCGAAATTCTTTTTGCTGTTGGGCAGCCGCGCACAGAGAATCGAACGCATTCCGCAGTAAACTTGATGGTTCCGGCTACTTCGTAAAACGGCAGTTTTAAACAGGCGCTCTCTACCAGCCGCCGGAGCGCCGTGGTGAACATTTCATATATGTCAGTTCCCAGCACAACTATCTCCCCGAACCCGTGGGCGCGCATCCTTGATGCGCTGGAAAAGAAAATCAACCGCCATTCCTACGACACCTGGCTGAAGCCCACGCGTTACAGCCATTCCAGCGGCGGTGTACTGTTCGTCCGCGTGCCGACGATTGAGTTTCGCCACGCCGGCGACAAATACGCCGACCTGATCCAGGAAGCGATCGACAATCTGGGCCTGGGATACAACGACGTGAAGTTCGTGACTCCCGAGGATGACCCGGCGGCGACTCCAGTTCGGCACGACGGCGGTCTTACGGCCGCGGCTGCGACCGCGGGTCCTTCGCAGTCGCGCTTTGATTGGGACGGAGCGGCGCAACTGAATCCGCGGTACACGTTTGACGCGTTCGTCATCGGAAGTGGGAACCAGTTTGCGCATGCGGCGTGCCAGGCGGTCGCGGAGCGTCCGTCGAAGGCTTATAACCCGTTGTTCCTGTATGGCGGCGTCGGCATGGGCAAGACGCATTTGATGCAGGCGATCGGGCACGAGATCAAGCGCCGCCTGCCGCAGACGGCCATCTGCTACGTATCGAGCGAGAAGTTCACCAACGATATGATCAACTCGCTGCGCTACGACAAGATGACCAGCTTCCGCGACAAGTTCCGCAATGTGGATGTGCTGCTCATCGACGACATCCAGTTCCTTACCGGCAAGGAACGGACGCAGGAAGAGTTCTTTCATACGTTCAACGCGCTGCACGAGTCGATGAAGCAGATTGTGATTGCCAGCGACCGTTCGCCCAAGGAATTGGCCGAGATTGAAGATCGGCTGCGGAGCCGCTTTGAGTGGGGATTGATTGCCGACATTCAGCCTCCCGATCTTGAGACCAAGGTCGCGATCCTGCAGAAAAAAGCCGAGCAGGAAAAAGTGACGCTGCCGACGGACGTCGCGCTCTATGTGGCGTCGAATATCCGGTCTAACGTGCGTGAGTTGGAAGGGGCTCTGATTCGGCTGGTGGCGCACTCGTCGCTCATCGGGGCGGAGATCACGCTGCCGTACGCGCAGCAGGTGCTCAAGAACTTCATTGACTCGCAGGCGCGGAAGGTCACGATTGAGTCGATTCAGAAGATGGTCGCCGAGCAGTTTGGGTTGCGACTGGTCGAGATCAAGGCGAAGAATAATTCTCGGGCGATTGTCTACCCGCGGCAGATTGCGATGTATTTGGCGAAGCATCTGACTGAAGCTTCGCTGCCGGAAATTGGACGTCAGTTCGGCGGCAAGCATCATACGACGGTGCTGCACTCGGTAGAGAAGATCGAAGAGCTTCGCAAGACCGACAAAGATTTGAACAGGCTGATCAATAAACTGACTGAGCAGTTGGGTGGATGAATCCTGTGTGCGATTGAGTTTTCCACTCAGTAGCCCAGTCTTCCTTTTTGGTGGCTGTGAATGCGATGTGGAAGTTGTGTAAGGCAGGGAAGAAATCGGTGGCAGGGCCAAATTACACTGCCGGCTCCGCAGAGTTCGGGACCGATTTCTAACATGAAGGGTTCAGCGGGAACCCGGTGACAACAGGCGAGTTGTTCCGGTTTTCCACTTCTGCGAGGCCCCTACTGTTACTGCTGGTTTTATAGGTTTTGCATTTGATATAAGGGTAGTACTAGAAGTAGCACGGCAAGTAGAAGTTTCGGGGGAGACGGACTTTATGCCGGTGGAAGCCGCCGTTGCCGCGGGCACAATGGAAATCACAGTCAGCAAATTTGAGTTGCTGCGGGAATTGACTGCCACGCAAGGTGTGGTCGAGCGCAAGACCACAATTCCAATCCTATCCAATTATTTATTCGAGGCTGCGGGGGACCGATTGGCGCTGACCGCCACGGACCTCGATCTCAGCTTGCGCACTTCATGCAATGCCAAAGTCAAGAAAGAAGGCTCGTGTACGATTCCGGCGCGCAAACTTCACGACTATGTGAAGCTGCTGCCTGATGCCGACATTACGATCAAGTTGCTAGAGAATCATTGGGTCAGCATTCGCTGCGGGCGGTCCAACACGAAAATGGTGGGCATGGCGAAATCCAATTTTCCCAGTCTGCCTGCGTTTCCCACGGCTGGGGCAATAACGATCCCGGCGCAGATTTTGCGCGGGCTGATTGCGCGGACAGGATTTGCGATTTCGAATGAAGAGTCGCGCTACACGCTGAATGGCGCGCTGATGCTGCTGAAGCCGGAGTCGATTACCATGGTCGCGACCGATGGACATCGGCTGGCGCATTGTGAACGGTCGGGTGAAAAGTTCGACGGCGTTTCGGGCGAGTTGAAAACTCTGGTGCCGAAAAAAGCGATGGACGAACTGAAGTCGCTGCTGGATTCTACGGACGCCGAGACCATTGAGTTTGCGAAAGATGAGTCGACGTTATTCTTCCGGATCGGCTCGCGTCTGTTGACTTCGCGCCAACTGACGGGACAATTCCCCAACTTTGAGGCGGTGCTGCCGAAGGACAACAGCAAAGTCGTTCCGCTGAACTCGGATGAATTGAATTCGGCGATTCTGCGCGTGGCGCAGTTTGCCGACGAGCGCTCGCGGGCGGTGCGGTTGCGGTTGGAGAAGGGCGAATTGAAGATTTCCGCGTCGTCGACGGAGGCGGGCGAGTCTGAGGATTCGATCGAGGCTCCGTATACCGGCGAGCCGCTGACCATTGGGTTCAATGCCCAATACCTCGTCGACTTCCTCAAGGCCGCGGGCACCAGCGAAGTGCGGTTGGAGTTGAAGGATCCGCAATCCGCGGGGCAGTTCCGGCCGGCGGAAGGCGATGATTATAAGTACCGATACATCGTGATGCCGATGCGGATCTGAGAACAAATAATCTCCGGCGGCCTGAGCACCTTGGCCCCCCCAAATCCTTGCCAGCCCTTGATTTCGTGCCGCCTCTGACTTACAGTGGCGGCACTTTGATTTTGGGAGGGGCAGCAATATGTTAAGCGGATTCAAGAAATTCATCCTGCGTGGGAATGTTGTGGATATGGCCGTGGGGGTGGTGATTGGCGCGGCTTTTGGCGGGGTGGTTACGGCGCTGACTACGGACTTGTTAACGCCGCTGATCGCTGCGGTGGTGGGCAAGCCGGATTTCTCGGCCTTCCAGTTTACGATCCACGGATCGCTGTTTCCGGTCGGACACTTCATCAATGCTGCCGTGTCGTTCCTGCTGATCGCATCGGCGATCTATTTCTTTGTGGTCACGCCGGTCAACGCCCTGGTGGCGCGGATGCGCAAAGATCCGGCGCCGGCCGATCCGACCACCAAGAAATGTCCGGAATGCTTGAGCGAGATTCCCATCGACGCGCGGCGCTGCGCGCACTGTGCGCAGCCGGTGATGGGCAAGGCGGCGTGAGCCGTGGTCGTCAGATCGCGCAATGACGATCTCAGCGGCGGGGCGCAGGCGGATCGCGGCGGCGTAGCGGTTAAGGTGGGCCAAAGTGAAGAGCGCAGCGCAGGGAAGCCGGGGCGGCGGGAAGGGCGGTCGTGAGGGTCAAGTTCGGTGGGGCCAATACCGACGCTAACCCATGACCGCCTGCATTCTGTTTATGACGTTAGTCGGGGCTGCCGTATCTTTACAATACGGCGAATCCTGTATGACGCAGACTGCGCTCCTCCGGCAGGCCCAGCTGGCCCAGGTCGGTCGGACGCGTCGCGCATGAGCGTGGTTGGCGTGAAGAACTTGCGATCGCAGTGAGCGCATGAAGCTAGCGCCGGAACGTTGTCCTCGTACCTGACGAGTGGATCATACGCTCTTATTGATCGATGGCTGTGCGCGTGGTCACGTTCTCACGGCACATCGGAGTTCACAGAGATGCCCCAAGTCTTCAGCAGCCACTCGGGGATGTAACACTTGTTCCGATTGTCCTGGCACCAGCGGCGAAGTTCGCCAGATTCCACGTAGGTCGGCGCGGTGAGTCCCAACTCATCGGCGCGCCTCTCGAACGCAGGTGGTACGGCGGGTGGAACGGCGGGTGCTTGTCCGCTCGACCAACCCAAGTTTCGATGTCTCCCACTCATTATTATCCTCGCTGTTCGCACAGTGCGCGCCACATTCCACATCATCCGCTAAGCGTGCTGGCTCCGCTCGCGGCCACGATTTGCAGGCTGGAGCTTGTGAACGATCCGCTGAGCCAGTTCATCGACCTCGTAGGGTTTCATTATGACTTCATCTATCTGCAGCGCACTGGCGAGGTTGGCGTCCACCATAGAGCCGCTGGCCAATAAAATCATTGCCTCAGGTTGAGTTTGGCGCATGACATTTACGAGCGCGTAACCATCTCCATCCCCAGGCAGGTGAAGGTCGGTCAGAAGAACATCAAAATGTTGGGCAGTAATGTGATGTGTAGCCTCTGGGACACTCGCCGCTGAGACGACCTCGAAATGCTTTCTGAGCAACGCCTGGGTCACTTCCATAACGAACGCGTCGTCTTCGACCAATAAAATCTTCGGACGCTTGGTGGACGGCGGAGAACTACTGGCTGGTGTGACATAGTCCATGTGCGTGATACCTTCCGCACAGATGCTCGGCCTACGTCTGTGCCCAAGTTGTAATTGCGGGCTGTTGCCCGTCGAACTTAGCGACATTATCGGCGAGACGCTGCAACCTGTCTCTGGCCCTTTGGTTGAACCGGCCTTGCACGTTCGTGCCGGTGAACCAACACGGGCATGTTGCTCCTAGTGCGGATCGATGGGGTGCGCGCGGACACAAACCAAGTTGCGCTCTCCATGAAAGTTACAGGGTTCGCTGTATGGTCCGAGAACAATTCATCGGGATATGCTCCGAGCAATGCCCCAGGCGGTCATGGGTTAGCGTCGTTCTCTCCAAGCTCGGCATTTCGACCCTTTCGACCGCCTTCCATTTTCACCCTCGGGGAACCTGACGCGTGCACTCCCGTCGCCTAGAAGATCGCATCCGCGAACTCTGCGTCCAAGCTGTCTCCTGTGGCGATGAGAACTTCCGCGACGTTATAGCGCAACTCCGCTCCGCTCTGCGCCAACACGTCGAGGGTGTGCGGAGGATGGCGGTTGAACAAGTCCAAGAAAGAGGGGAGCGCAGATCCCATGCAAATGAATAACATGAGCTGCGGCTGTCAAAATTGTTGGAGAAATTTCGTCATACTGGATTCGCTGTATTGACCGATCCAGCAGCGCCGACTACCCTCGGCAACATAATACGCGGGCGGTCATGGGATAGCGTCGGTGCGAATCGCCACCGACATTTTGGGTCCGACCGCCCTTGATTTTTCCTCGCTCTCCTGTCGCATCTCCCAACGATTGAGTGTCGAGCCGAAATGGCACCTGCGTGCGCGCCACGCATCACGTTCGGGCCATTCCGCTACCTACTGGCAGTCTCCTAACCTTGATCTTGCTGGCGGCTGGGGCAACTTCCAACGGAGCGGTGACGTTTCAATGGTCTGCGCCCCGCCGCCAGTCCATGTCCGGAGGGCGACATAGGTGCCAAACGTCCCCGACCCTTCTGTCCCAGGGGGGCCAATCTGCAGCATCTGCGGCCAACCCGTGAAGCTTGAGACGAGCAAGACGGACGAATTCGGGCACGCTGTCCACGAGGAGTGCTACATTCTCAAGGTCGCATTGCATCGCGCCACTGAGCCGTAGCCGTCGGCAGAAACCTTTCCTACGTCTTCTGCCCATGCACGACAAATTCGCCGGTGTTAAACCCCGACACCTTATTATTGTGTGGTTGTGAAGACTGATCGCCCTACTAGCGCTGTCTCTCCTATTCTCACAGCAACTGCTAAGCCAAACACCAACGCTGGCACCTGGTTCCGGCTCGACTGCAGCGCAAACACCAGGCGCAGCGCACAGTGAATCGGCGAAAACCAAATGCACGGATAATGGCACCTACGTAAATAGCAAAGGGTAGACGGTTCCACGTCCCGAGAATTGCTTAGCGCGAGACAGCGCTTACAGCTTCAGCAAGAGCCGACGCGTCACGTGCTCCCATCATGGCGGTGTCGCCAAGTGGCCATGAGCTGAACGCGCCAAGAATATACCAGCCCGCGACGGTGGCTCATCCAATTTCCCAGAAGCCGACTTGTGGCCCATGGTAAGACTCTTTCTTCCGAAAGGCACAGTTTGGAGAAAGGATCCTGTAACTTTCCACGGTACTTCACATCCCATGTATGCGCACAGGTTCGCCGGCGCCAATTCGAGCGTGAATAGGAGAAGAGTTCATGAACAAGATGATTCGCAGGTTAATGGCAATGTTTCTTCTGGCAGTGTCGCTTTCGGCTTTTGCACAGTCTGGCGATGCCATGAAGCAGGACAGCATGAAACAGGACGACAGTATGAAACAGGGCGACAGCATGAAGAAAGACGACATGAAGAAGGACAAGAAGTCCAAGAAGAAAGCGAAGAAGGACGACAGCATGAAAAAGGGCGACAGCATGAAGAAGGACGACATGAAGAAAGACGACAACATGAAGCACGACGACAGCATGAAGCAGAACTAGTACCCGCCTGCGTTCTTCAAGTTCGAGTTCAGGGTAGCTGGTGCGGCCAATCTCACCGACTACCTTGAGACTCCCTCTCGGCCCAATTCAGAACACCTGCGCCGCTCTTAATGCACTGGTCTTCTCGAGCGAAGGCCTGCCGCTTGCTATCAGCACACGCTGAGATCAGGCGGTCAGATACTTTTTCATGCAGCGGACGCAAGGGGCATATCCCTGTCGCAGCGCTTCCCGAGCCTGGATTGTCCGAATGCGGGTTTTGTCGTGGATGAAGGGACACCCAGCTGCGTGAAAAGTCTTTCCATCCCCCGAAACGATCACCAACATATCCGGGGGCACGCCAGCACCGGGCTGGGCATGTTCTGAACGAAGTTCTGGACGGCTGAAGACCGAAGATCCAGCTACCTCGAAACTGCCGGCGACCAGGACTGCCGCGGCGGCGGCAACCATCCATCCGAGAAAGCTTCGGCGGTTACCAGGCATATTTTCTTCCAGCCTCCGATGCAAACGGTGGCTGAAGCCCAGCGGCACTTCGAACATCCTTTCGTCGCCATACAGCTGCACCACATTGCGGGTACCGTCAAGCACAGCTGTGCAGTGCTTGCAGCCACGGAGATGGTCTTCCATGGCAGCGCGCAGGTTTGCATCGACTTCACCTTCGAGGTAATTCGAGATCTCCCGCCACACTTCTTCGCAGCTGACTACCATGGCTTCGTCCCCTTAGCAAGAAACAGCTTACTGCTCCAGCTACCGCCGAACCCCGGCGCCAGCAGATCGCGCAGCATCAGCCGGGCCCGAAGCAAGCGCGTCTTAACCGATGCGGTTGAGATCCCGAGAGCCTTGGCGGTCTCTTCGATGCTCAGGTGCTGCATATCGCGCAGAACAAACGTTTCGCGGTACTTCTCTCCGAGCGAGGCCAAGGCTTCGGCCAGCTTCTGCCGGACTTCCTTCCGTTCCAGGGTCTCCAAAGGGATTTCGCGCCAGTCGGCAAAATCGCGGGGAGTATAGTTGCCTTCCTCGTCCTGACGGTCAACGATCGGTTCCATTATGTTGGCGTGTTCTTTCCTTCTCCACATATGCGCCTCGTTAATGGTGATCTGAGTCAGCCAGGTGCTGAACCGCGCCTCCGCACGGAACTGCCGGATGTGCTTAAAGGCTTTCAGCACCGCCTCCTGGGCCACGTCTTCGGCATCCGCCTCATTCCGTAAGATGGCAAAGGCCGCAGAGTACACGCGCCTTTCGTAAGGCCGGATCAGCTCATAGAAGAGATCGTGCTCGCCGTTCCGGATACGCTGGATCAGCATCTCTTCGTTGAATGGTTTCGCTGGAGATTCCAGCGAAGTCACTTCTTCCGGCATCGTTCCTCACTGTTAGCTTCACTGCAGTTACAGACCCGTCACTATTCCGATCGGTATTCCGGGTCCTTCTTCCATCCTGTGAACATGGATACGAAGTTATTCCAGCCATGGAGCACCACCA
>Ga0207110_10100_pt1 | contig 19086 bp, 13 predicted proteins | sample Alteio_BWMinHeat_74_FD_153582 | JGI IMG/M metagenome (GOLD analysis project Ga0207110, IMG submission 153582) | Enriched cells from forest soil in Barre Woods Harvard Forest LTER site, Petersham, Massachusetts, United States -... | ecosystem: Environmental > Terrestrial > Soil > Temperate forest >...
GCAATGTTATCTGTGATCAAACCGACCGCGGCTCCGATTGCAGCAGCTGCCTCGTCGATTTTGGCAACGGCAACACCTACTGCTGGACCACCCAATGCGATCAACAACAGCTGCAATGGAGGGCCTGCCGACCCTGGCAGGGTTCGACCCAAACTTGCTCCAGCAATGCAACGGCAAACGTCGCATGTGCCAATTGCAAAAGCTGGAAGTGCTCACAAATTAATCCCCCGGATCCCCCGGGCGGGACTCACACTACTTCGTGGTGTGACCTCGGCAGCTGCATATGTCCGACAAACGTTACCCCTGATTACACTGGAAACTGGAATACCTGGCCCATCTGCTACGGGTCGTAGTCAAATATCCAAATCGAGAGGACAGCGCTTGCTCCACATTCTGATTTGCGCGGGGCAGGCGTCCACCGGAGCGTAGTCCATGCCAACCTCCAAAAGAGTCTTGATTGCTTGTCTAATGGCGATGTATTGGGTTTCAGCAGGAGTGTTTGTCCGTGCCGACGGTCTGACGCTCGCGCAGGTCATAGCCAACGTCGAGAGCAACGAGCAACTCTATCGCGACATCGAAGTGATTCGCACGGAGGAATACCGACTTCTCGTTGAGGAGACAAGTAAGGACAACCTCGTCACGACCCAAAAGAGGCAGAGACGCAGCGTGATCCAGGGTCCCATGTTCTATCTCAAGGTCACTGGCGGTCACGATTTGATCAACAACAAATCGTACGATCTATATGACTTGTACGGCTACGACGGCGAGGTGACTCGCCGCGTCGCGGCAGGAGGACCCACAACAGATCCTGGTGGCAAGCACCAGGGGATCGCCAACATTGAGCACAAGCGCCTCCATCCTTGCGACATCTTTGTGCCGCACACTTGGCTGCTCTCCAACCCTTGCATCACGCCGCTCTCCGTCTGCCTCCGCGGCGGCAAGGAATTTCAGAACTATCCGGGCAACGGGCGATATAAGCAGATATTCCAGCAGTCATTCTTGGAAGGCGAAGAGACGGTCGATGCGTTGCGGTGCGTCAGATTACGCATCGAGACCTTTAATATTCAGGGTCCGAAGTTGATCCCGAATGGTCGCCTAATCCTCTGGCTGGCCATCGACCGCAATTATTTACCGATGAAGAGTAACGCTTACGTCCTGTTCGAAAATCCTGACATCGCGCTCGAGGAGGATAGTGTGAAGGACTACCGCCAGATTGGCACGGACATTTGGCTGCCCTTTGAAAAGCAGGTCATCACCTACGATCACATCCTCCTGCGAAAAGACAAGAACAATCGAGTGGTTCGGCACCGTATAACGGAGAAGATCGAGCTGGCGAAACTCGACCCGAATTACGACATCTCGTTCTTCCGCGACATTGAGATTCCTGCGGGCTCAGCAGTGTACGAGCTGGAAAAGGGCCAAATCGTTGATAGCTACACGCAGCCGGGCGATCCGAACGCCCGCACGAGCGGCCGTTACCGTTGGCTCATCGTGGTGCTGGTAATCCTTGTTCTCGCGCTGGCAGGTGTATTTATCTGGTGGAGGGTTCGCCATGCCCGTCGGTTATCGGTGCCCGCGGCGTAGGGCGTTCACCTTGGTGGAATTGCTGGTGGTAATCGCCATCATAGCAGTCTGCCTTGGCATGGTGCTTCCCGCAGTGCAACGGGTTCGGGCTGCGGCGGCGCGGACGAAATGCACGTCCAATCTCCGGCAAATCGTGCTGGCCCTGCACGCGTATCACGATGCGCAAGGGAGCCTACCGCCCGGGTGCAGTTATTTGAATGGCAAGTCGCCGCAGCCACACATGAGTTGGCTCACGCGGTTGCTGCCCTATGTCGAACAGGAAGCTCTCTGGCAGCGATCCTTAAGCGCCTTTATGCAGAACAAGTTCTTCGAAACGCCCCCGCACTTCGCGATCTGTGAGCGTGTCGTGCCGGCATACGTCTGTCCCATGGATCCTAAAGCTCAACAACCCCAGGTTTTCCCCGATTTCACCATGGCGTTCACGGATTACCTCGGGGTATGGGGAACGAATCGTCGGCAACGGGATGGCGTTTTGTTCCTGGACTCTAATGTCCGTATTTCAGATATAACCGACGGCACGAGCAACACGTTGATGGTTGGTGAGCGACCCCCCAGTGCTGACGGCGTTCTTGGGTGGTGGTATGCCGGCTGGGGACAGGTTCAGGACGGATCGGCCGAGATGGTTCTGGGTGTAGCGGAATGGAACGACGGGCCACAATATCGAGGATGCCCGCGCGGCCCCTATTCCTTCAGCCCAGGGCAACTGAGTAACCAGTGCGACACCTTTCACTTTTGGTCCCTCCATCCGGGCGGTGCGAATTTCGCGTATGCCGATGGCTCGGTGCATTTCCTGAGTTACAGCGCCGACTCTGTCATGCCCGCGCTCGCCACGCGCGGCGGCGGCGAAGTCGTGACCGTGCCGTGAGCGAAATTCCCTATAGCCCACCTCGCCGCTACGTCGATAGTGTTCCGCGCCATTCCAAAACCTCGATCCTCGGCGGTCTCGTTCTCGCGGTAGTGCAAAAGCGGATCGAGCCGCGACGGGACTACCCGGCCCGGCCACAGCAATGCCACCCGGTTGGGCAACAGAACAACCGCTGGTTCCTTAGTCAGCAGCAAGGGCGCCATGCGCTCGGCGCGCAGGCCGGTCAGTTCGCGCAGGCCGACTTCAACCTGGTCCGCAGCCACGGTGCGCAACTCGGTCACGTAGAGCAGCCGCGTTTCCGCCGGGCCAAGCAAGTCGGCGCAGGCCCCGGCCAACTCGGTTACGGCCGGCAGCAGGAGCGGTCCCATCTCCTCGGCATAGAACGAGGCAAAGCGCGGCCCGCCGTGGCCGAAGACACCGTTCCTGTATTGCACCAGCTTGTCGAACACGTCCAGAAGCGAACAGCTCTCGTCGCCGCCCGGCTCCCCGTCGATGCCATTCTTGATGCGGCGAAAGAGGGCCAGCACGCCTGGCAGATCGCGGCGCTTGGTATCGAGGTGCTGCCAGACCTGGCCCAACGGGTGGGCGGCAGCATCTGGCCGTTGGCCGAAATGGCGCGCCAGTTCCCGGAGCATCGCCAGCCACTGGCCCAGCCACGGCAACGCCAATTGGGCCAGCAGACGGTCCGGTTGCGGCAGTCGCGGCGCACCCTGCTCGACCTCGCCGAGTTAGCATGCAACCGCCTGGGCGAAGGCCAGTTTGACGAGTGCTTCGCACAAGTAGAAAGCGTTGTCGTGCCGGCTGCGCGCGTCTTTATCGTTGTGGGCTCGGCTGTAAAGTTGGGCCAGCGGCAACGGCAGCCGGACCAGGTGCTCGCGGCGGTAGGTCGATGTCATGGCGGCGATCTCGGCTGTGGAGCCAAACGGCGTGAGATCAGTTTAGCAAAATCATACGGCGCTGATCGGTAAATCATTGCGGTTACGCATAGGCCGAAACAGAGCAGTGAATACCCCGGCCACTCGCGGCCCTGCCAGTCCAGGAAACGCAGGAATTCATTCACCAAGCCCCAGCAATGCCCGATAGTTGGCCGGGCCAGGCGTCGCAGACACTGATCGATGTTGGAATCGGTCCCATCACTGGCTGCGTATGCGTTGACCTTGGCTACGGCTTGATCGCCTGATGGCCAACGCAACACATACGGCCGGCCGGCGCGCTTGGGGCCCAACGGGCGATTTGGACATGGGTGACTTAACGAACGTCCAGTTAATCACGTGTGACCGACTGCCCAAACACCGCACACGATGTCCTGCACACACAACCAGCGGCGATGTAAAGTCATCCGGACCGAGATGACGTAATGAACATTCGTTAGATGACGTGTGGCGGGGCACTACTCCAACGTCCACGGTTGGCGATAGGGCCGGGCCAACATTTTGGCGGCTTCCGCATCGTCGAGGATTTGCTCCTTCAGCGGGTCCCATTTGAGTTTGTCGCGACCCAGGCGCATAGCGATGTTGCCCAAATGACAGATTGTAATCGATCGATGGGCCGTCTCGACCGGTGCTGCGGTCTCCTTCCGCGAGATGACGCAATCGATGAAGTTGCGGTAGTGGTTGGTGCTCTCGTAGAGATGGATCTCATTGGGGCCGATTTTCGAATCGAGGATTGACTTGGGATTGGCGTCGTGCTTGCCGCGGTCGGCCGACACCCAGCCTTCCGTCCCTTCCCATTTGACGCCCATGCGCTCCCGGTTCGAGATAATCATTTTCACGCCATCAGCGTAGATGGCCTCGAAATAAAACTCGGTGGCCGTGTTCCAAAGCTCATCGGCCGGGAACACTCCCTTGGCGTTGCGGATCTCGACCGGCCCGGTATGCTCGGTCCCCATGCCCCACTGGGCGCAGTCGGGGTGGTGGCCGCCCCAGTCTGTCACCTGCCCGCCCGAGTAGTCGTATATCCACCGAAAATTCACGTGGCAGCGCGCCGGCGCGTACGGGGCCTCGGGAGCTGGTCCCAGCCACAAGTTGTATTCAAAGCCTTCGGGCACCTTCTCCGGCTTTTTGCGGTTGCCGGTCTTGCCAAAGTCCGGGCGCCCTGCCGGCAGGCCGACACGCACGGTGTGCAGCTTGCCGATGCGGCCGTTGCGAACCAGTTCACACGCTCGGCGGAAATTACTGTCCGAGCGCTGTTGACTGCCGGTCTGAAACACACGCTCGTGCTTCTTGACCGCGTCGCTCATGGCCCGGCCTTCGGCAATGGTGAGAGCCAACGGCTTCTGACAGTAAATGTCCTTCTTGGCCTTGGCGGCGGCGAGGACCGGAATGGCATGCCAGTGATCGGGCGTGCTGACAACCACCACGTCGATGTCCTTGCGACCAATCAGTTCGCGGAAATCGACGAAGGTGTCGCAGCCCTTGTACGTCCCAGCCTTCTTCTCGGCGGCGTAATGCTCCTCGACCAGGCGCCGCCCGGGCTCGCGCCCGGCGACCTTGCCGTCCCAGTAGCCGGGGCTCTCCTTGTTGACGTCGCAGACCGCCACGACCTGTACGCGGGGATCGCCGAGAAAGCTGCGAATGTCACCGAGTCCCATGTTGCCGGCGCCAATGCAGCCCACAGTGATGCGCTTGCTGGGCGCCGGCTTCTCATCCTTGCCAAGACTCCACTTCGGGAGGATGAGCGGAGCGCTGAGTACGCCGATTGATGCGGCGGCGCTGCCGAGGAATTGGCGACGGGTGGCCCGCCGACGTTTGCTAGCCATGATGCACTTCCAAAAAGAAGAGAGAAATCGTCAACTTGGCACTCATTTCGCTATAGCAGTTGAATACGGATAAGGACCTGTCCATCAATGTGGAAATCGATGTCCCAGCCTTTTTCCTCGGTCATCTCCGGACTTGAGAACCGTGAGCAGGCAGATGCTTGATACTCCTTGCACTCGTTGACCTCTACGGAATCAGGGGCCTATCCGCTTGACAATCCTTGGTTGGTCAATGGCGCTCGATACTTGTTTTCACACGAAAGAGAATCCGCAATGCGTTCCTATTTCATCATGGGTTTGCTCCTGGCTGCCTCTCCGTGGCATTATGCGCGAGCGGATGACAAAATCGATTTTGCCAAGGCGCCATGGCCTGCCGAATTGGTCGCGGTGCAGGCCAAGCCGGCTGGGGCCGCGACGATCTGTTTTCTCGAAGGGCCGGCGGTCGATGAAGCCGGCAATGTTTTCTTCAGCGACATTTCCGGCAACCGCATCCTCAAAATGACCGCGGCTGGCCAAGTGTCTGTATTTCGGGCCGACAGTGGACGAACCAACGGCAACATCTTCGATGCCGAAGGGCGGCTCATCAGTTGCGAAGGAGCGGAGAATGGCCCCGGCGGCCGGCGCCGCATGGTCCGCACCGACATGAAGACCGGGCAAATCACCGTGCTAACCGAACGCTACAACGGCAAACGCTACAACAGCCCCAACGATGTGTGCATCGATCAGCACGGTCGCATCTGGTTCACCGACCCACGCTACAGTGCCGACCGCAGCGACCTGGAACTCGACGCCGAGGCCGTCTACCGCATCGATCCCGATGGCCAGGTGACCCGCGTCTTTAGCCAGCCCGACGTGGAACGGCCCAACGGCATCGCCATCACACCGGATGGTAAGACGCTCTACGTGATCGACAGCCACCCGCGCCCCGGCGGCAACCGCAAGATTTGGGGCTTCAACGTGGCAGCAGACGGGAAGCTAAGCGGCCAGCGCCTGGTTTTCGACTTCGGCAAGGGCCGTGGCGGCGATGGCCTGCGACTTGACATGAACGGCAATCTGTGGGTGGCGGCGGGCATTCTCACGCCGCGCGGGCCGGGGGAGACGACCGATGTGCCGCCGGGTGTGTATGTGATTACGCCCGAAGGCAAGTTGTTGGGGCGCATTCCGATCCTCGAAGATGTCATCACGAATCTGGCCTTCGGCGGCCCAGACCACAAAACGCTGTATGTGACCGCCGGCAAAACGCTCTATCGAATTTCGATCCAGGTGTCCGGCTACGCGCTGTATCCGCCGTTGAAACCATGAGCCGTATTACCCTCACTACTGCTAGCGGGCGGGCGGACCGACACGCGCAAGGAATGCGCGCGTGAGCACCATTGGCCAGCGCTCCAGGCTCCGCTCTTGCTGCTTACTTACCTTCCACAGGAACTCGGGCAAGGCGGAAACCCAGGCTGTGGGTGCGGCCGCCTGGCGGGCACCCGCCACGCGGCAATAGCTGGCAACCAGGGCCCAGCCGCCGCCGCGGGGATGCTTCGCGATCGCTTCCTACACCAAATGTCCCGGCTGGCGTTTTTTCAAACTTGAGGGTTTCCCCGCGCTGGCGACACCGTGCAAGTGCCGTGGGCGCTTCGTAAGATGGTGAAAGAACGTGCCATTTTCTGCAGATGGAGTATTCCGACGGCTTTAAGGGCAGCGCCGCCAAAGGCGCTGTATGCCATGCTCGGCGAGAAACTCGGCCATTATCGCTTGACCGCCAAGATCGGCGAGGGAGGTATGGGCGTGGTTTATCGCGCCCGGGACGAGGAATTGAACCGCGATGTGGCGGTCAAGGTGTTGGCCGCAGGTATGCTGGAAAATCTCGGCAAGGACCACCTCTTGAGGGAGGCGCAGACCGCCTCCGCACTCAACCACCCCAACATCTGCACCATTTACCAGATTGGCCGCCTCGAGGATGGATTCTATCTTGTCATGGAGTTAGTTGAGGGTCAGCCCCTGAACGAGATGGCACGCAGCACGAAACTTACGACCGAGGCCGTGACGCGTTATGGAGTTCAAATCGCGGACGCCTTGGCCCATGCCCATGATCGTCAGATTGTTCATCGAGACCTGAAGGGCGCCAATGTCGTGATCACGCACGATGGGCGCGTGAAGGTACTGGATTTTGGGCTGGCCCGGCGCCTGGACAGGGTGACCGTCGATGCCATCACTCGATCGCAGGCGTCCTTCGAGCGCGACCGGTCGATTGCCGGGACTTTGCCTTACATGGCGCCGGAGGTCCTGACCGGAGAAGCCGGCAGCTACCAAAGCGACATCTGGGCACTGGGCGTTCTGCTCTATGAGACAGTCACGGGAAAACTGCCGTTTGGCGGCAGCACACCCTATGGGCTCAGTGCTGCCATTCTGCATGAGTTACCCAGGCCGCTGCCCCCGAGCGTGCCGCCTGGCCTGAGCGCTGTCATTCTGCGCTGTCTGGCGAAAGACCTCAAGGACCGCTTCCAGCGGGCCAGCGAGATTCGATCGACGCTCGAGGCCATCCAATCGGCAGCCATCGTCAGCGAACCACGGCGCGATGAGCCGACCGGTTCGCGGACTCTGGTATCGCGCGGCATCCAGCACCTCGATGTCAAGAACGGGGACGTACTCTTGTTCTTGGGCACCACAAAGGGCGCATTCCTGGCGAGGTCCAAGTCGGACCGCAAGCACTGGGAAGTCGCCGGGCCTTACTTTCATGGGCATGCTGTTTATTCCCTTGCGTACGATAATCGGAGCGGCCGTCATCGCTTGTGGGCCTCGACCGGCAGTCCACTCTGGGGCACGTATTTGCGCTCCAGCGACGATTTCGGCAAGACCTGGACCAATCCGCTGGAAGCCAACATCAAGTTTCCGCCGGAATCCGGTCTCGCCCTCAAGAATATCTGGAAGATAGCGCTGGGGCCCCCGGAAGCGCCGGACAAACTCTATTGTGGCGTAGAGCCGGCCGCGCTATTCGAATCACAAGATGCAGGCGAATCGTGGTCGCTCGTACGCGGTCTGTTTGATCATCCCCATCGGCCACGCTGGATGCCAGGCCAGGGCGGCTTGTGTTTGCACACGATTCTGCTGCATCCGGCCGACGCCGGGCGCATGCATGTCGGAATCTCCGCGGCAGGCGTTTACCGGACCGATGATGGCGGCCGGACCTGGCAAGCGCGCAACCGAGGCATCCGCGTCACGTTCATGCCGGAGCGGTATCCGGAGTTCGGGCAATGCGTACACAAGATCGTTCGGCATCCCGATCGGCCGGATCGCCTGTTTTTGCAAAACCATTGGGGTCTCTATCGGTCCGATGACGGCGCGGACACCTGGAACGACATCGCCCACGGTTTGCCGTCCGATTTTGGCTTCGCCATGGCGACTCATCCGCACGATCCCGACTGTGTGTACATCGTGCCCATGGAATCGGATGAATTTCGCTGCACTCCCGAGGGGCGTCTGCGGGTCTATCGCACGCAGAGCGCGGGGGCTTCTTGGGAACCGCTCACACGGGGTTTGCCTCAACAAGGCGCCTACGAGACCGTGCTGCGGGACGGGATGGTGACGGACGCGCTCGATCCGGTGGGCATCTATTTCGGGACCCGCAGTGGAAAGCTGTACGCATCCAGGGACGCAGGCAAAACCTGGAAAGCACTGCTCGATGGCCTTCCGCAGATTGTCTGTGTGGCCAGCGCGGTCGTTGCGGAGCTCGCCGGCCCTTCCACGTCAAAGCCGCCGACTGTAAAGCGAAGACGACCGTCTCCAAAGAACGCGAAGGAAAGTGTCGCCAAACGTAATGGTACCCGCGCGACGGAGCGGAAGAGGAGCCGGCGATGACGTTCTTTTTTTGGATCCCGGGGTCCCTTCGGTCCTTGACCGGTGGGCGGAGTCAGGTGGAAGTGGAAACATCGGGCGGTACGCTTCAGGATGCACTCGAAGCTCTGTTCGCGGCATATCCGGCCATTCGGGATCGCGTTCTGACGGAGCGAAAGGAAATCCGGGAGCACGTTAATGTGTTTGTCGGAATAAACGAAGCGCGCTCGACGGGTGGACTGGCGACGCCCCTGGCGAACGGTATGGAGATTTCGATCATTCCAGCTATCAGCGGCGGCTGAGTTTCTACCTGAGGTCGAACAGGCTCTAAATACCATCGGGAGAATGTGTGGCGACCGTGATTTGCTGCTGCAAAAATCGCTCGGACTCTTCGCACCTTTGTCGGCGTCTTCGCGTCGCTGGCGGCATCGTTGCAAGCGCTCACCGTGGTGTCTCCTTCCGATTCTTGCGTTCCGCCAACTCCCGAATGCGCTCCAGCCAGTGCTGCCAGCCTTTGGTCAAGTTGTCGCGAGGTTCGGGCAGGATCAATCCCATGGCGCGGTGGAGGAACACCAGGCGCGTCACGCCCCCCTCGGCCTTGAAGCGGTATTGCAGGTGATTGGCCGCCGGGTACGACATCATGAGCGGCCCGTAAATCTCCAGGAGCGTCGGCGGCTTGATGACCTGCACATGGCCCCAAAGGTGGCCGGAATTGTCGCCGAGGTCGCGATACCAGCGTCCGCCGGGCCACGGCTCGATTTTCATCGGGAACGGCTTGCCGCCGGGCATCTGCCCTTCCGGACCAAGCTCGTCCAGCATGGCTGCGAAGGCGATGTTGATCGGCGCCGAAATCTCGACCTCCTTGCAGATCTCGAAAGATTCGACTGACTGTTGTTCACTGGTGTCTGTTTTCATGATTGTCCTTTCCGGGGTTTGAGGGGTGTTGGCGATTCCGTTTGTTCACCCGCTCGGCGCTCCGCGCGCTCTTTGATGCGGTCGAGTTGATGGCCCCAAAGCTCTTCAAAGGCCTTTACCCAGTCATGCACCGTTTTCAGCGTCTCCGCGTTTAGGTTGTACACGCGCTTCTTGCCTTGCTTGATCACCGCGACCAAGCCGACCTTGCGCAGCACGCCCAGGTGCTTCGGGACAGCCGGCTGCGGAAGCCCCAGCGCTACGACCAGCGTTCCAACAGCCAGGGCCCCGCGCCGTGCAAGCACCTCGATAATTTGTCGCCGACGGGGCTCGGCGATAGCGTTGAATACGTCGACTGTAGTACGGGCAGGTGGCATGCTTCGATCATATTCCCATATGAGAATATGTTAAGCCCCAAGAAAAAAAATCGGTGGCGCGGGCTGGCGGTGCGCTTTGCGTGACCGCGCCTCAACGATTACAACTGGAGAATCGCGCCGAACCCGTCCGGATGGCGGTGAACCATCTTCTGGCCGCGGCCGAGTTCGCGATCCACGAAGGGTTCGAGCGGGCGGCCGAGCGTTGCGCGTCGGTCCCATTGCGCGCGGGGTGTCGGACCGATTCGCGCCGAATCTGCATTTTTGGCCAGCGCGCAGCGATCGCGCGAAGCCCTTTCCGGTGCGACGCTTGGTTCTCGTCGAAAAAAACCGACGAAATGAACCTGTGGCAGGGAATAATAAAGTAGAAAGAAAGCGGCCCCGAGGGAGGTGACGTGTTAAACAGCCCCGTAAGCAAAGTGGTCGAGCACCTCCGCAAAACCGTGCTGCGAAGGGAAGAGGACGCGACTTCCGACGGTGAACTCCTTGGTCGGTTTCTGGACAAGCGCGACGAGGTCGCATTTGCAGCTCTCGTGCGGCGACATGGCCCCATGGTCTGGGGCGTCTGCCTGAGAATCGTTGGCAATTTGCACGACGCCGAAGACGCATTTCAAGCTGCTTTTATCGTCCTCGTTCGAAGGGCTGCCGCCGTCAAGCCGCGCGAGGCAGTGGGCAACTGGCTATACGGCGTCGCTGTTCATACTGCCCTCAAAGCCAGGGAGATTTCCGCCAGAGTGCGCGGCAAAGAGAAGCAGGTGACCAGCATGCCGGAGCCGGCAAAGCATCCACATGAAGATTGGGAAGAAATGCAGGCCCTGCTCGATCAAGAGCTGAGCGCTTTGCCGGACAAATACCGGTTGCCCGTAGTGCTGTGTGATCTGGAAGGTCGCACACGCAAGGAGGTGGCGGCAAAACTCAAGATTCCCGAAGGCACGCTTTCGAGCCGGCGGGCAACGGCACACCAAATGTTGGCGCGACGATTGGCTCGGAGCGGGCTGGCCGTCTCGGGCGCTTCCCTGTCGGCCCTTCTCGCGCAGAATTCGGCGTCGGCATGCGTGCCGGCTTCCGTCGTTTCTTCCACAATCAAAACTGCAACACTCGTTGCGGCAAGCCAGGGTGCGGTGGCGGGCGTCGCCTCGGCCAAGGTTGCCGCTCTGACCGAAGGAGTGATAAAAGCCATGTTCATCAGCAAACTCAAGGTGGCAACCGCAGTGGTGCTTGTCGTGGTCGCCCTCATCGGCGTGGGGACGGGCGCCGGTGCGTTGCGGCTCGAAACCGCAGCCGAAGCTCGGGCAGATGACGAAAAGCGTGCTGCGGATGCCCAGAAATCGCCTCCCGGCAAGGAAGCGGACAAGCCCAAGACCGACCACGATCGCCTCCAAGGTACGTGGGAGTTTGTGTCCTATACTCATGGCGGGAAGACCCACCAGAAGCAGGATCTCCACGAGAAGGGCGGGCAGCCAGTGACCTTGACATTCGACGGCGACACAACATTGTCCGCGAATTTGGACGCCGCCGGCAAGGAAATAGTCGAGGCAAAGGGCAATTTCAGAATCGACGCGACGCGGCAGCCGAAGGAAATTGATCTGATGGGAGAGGATGGCAAACGCAAATGGGCCGCGTCGGGCATCTACGAAGTTGACGGCGACACGTTGCAACTCTGTTGGCCGGAGGGACCCACGGACGAACGCCCCACGAAACTCGAGGACCAGAGTTACCACGTGATGACCTACAAGAGGGTCGCCAAGGAAAAGGCGTCGGACAAGGAGCCTGCCAAGGAAAAGGCGTCGGACAAGGGGCCTGCCAAAGAAAAGACCCTTAACCTGGAAGGTTCCGTGACCTCGGTGCTCTGGAGTCCCGACGGCAATCTCATGGCGGTCGTGGCGACGCGGCAGGAAAAGGCCAAGGACGACGAAAAGGAACGCCCGTTCGATTTGTTTACGACCGTCCGCATCCACGACGCCAAGACCGGCAAACAAATCGTGTCCCTCGGCGAACTGAAAAATGCCGGTCAGGTTCACCGGATGTTTGCTTCCGATGGCAAGACACTGGCAATCAGCTACCGCACAACGATCCAGGCCGGCGACAAGGTGGAGCTGTGGGACACCGAGAAGGGAGAACTGCGGCGCACGATCACGATGGACTACGGCCGGGGTCCGCCCCGGCTGGCGTTCTCTCCGGACGGCAAGCAATTGGCAGTGGCCTTTGGCGGCGGTTCCGACAAGGTGTCCGGCGGAGCGCGCATCTTTGACGTGAAGACCGGTGACCGCATCGACGGCTTCACGGGACACAAGAGTATAGTCATTTCAGTCTGTTTCTCGCCCGACGGAAAGACGCTCGCGACAGGCGGCGATTACACCGATCGCGAGATCTATTTGTGGGAATTGCCGTTCGGCAAGGCAGTCCGAATAGTCGAGCCAAAAATACTTGAAGGGCTCAAGGGATCGGCATGGTGTGCGGCGTTTTCTAATGATGGTAAGACACTCGCGGCCAGCGACACCGAGGGTGGGGTTCGCCTCTGGGACGTTGCGGCCGGCAAGGAGACGGCCGCGCTGCCAGATAACTTGGGCTACTGCTCGCTGGTCGCATACAGCCGCGATGGCCGTTTGCTCCTGGGTGCGGGGCGTGCGGAGAAGGAAGGCAAACTAATTGGCGAAGTGCGGGTTTGGGATGTCCGGACGACGAAGCTATTGCTGAAGCTGGACAACACGACGGAATGCGCCGCATTCAGTCCCAATGATCGCACATTGTCGGTCCTCGTTCGGGGCGAAGGCATAAGAATGATCGAGCTGACGGGCCTGCTAACTGATCCGCCGAAAGAAGAACAACCAAAGAAGCCCGACGATCTTCAGGATCACATCAAGAAACTCGGCCGTCTGCCGGCCGAGTTAACGAAGGCCAAAAAGAGCGACGCGGAGATAATTGACGCGCTCTATAACGAGAGCCTGAAGCGGAAACCTATGGACACGGAACGTGCCGCCATGACGAGATTCCTCGCTGACGCGAAGGATCGCACGCAGAAAGCGCGCGACATCCTTTGGGCACTGGTGAATACGCGCGAGTTTCTGAAGTTATACAAGCTCGATGGAAACATTCCTGAGGCGATACGACGGATCAACGAGTTGTCCACCGCTTGGGACATGGAGGACGCGAAGAAGCCTTAACGGAAGAGGCCGTAGCAAAAATGATCGCTTCTGCTTCGTTGCGTCTCTGGGGCGCCGATTGACGCTGACGAACAGCACTTGCTTGCGGGGCGAGAGTCAAGCACGCTGCTCATTGTGCCGGCATCTGTCCCATCAATAGTACCCGAATTGCAACCGACACAGCGAGGCAACAGCACGCTTTGGTCACATCGACCGAATCGCCGGCGGACTGCTCGATACGTCGGGTTGTCAGACCGATTCGCGCAAAACCTGTCCGGTCTCCTCCACCTCTTACGGGGCCAGTCCGTATAGGACACGTTAAGATCCAGCGTCGGCGCATTTTATTATGTACAATGTCTCAAAGGCAAGAAACCTTGAGTTGATTCGTTTCCTTCTGCTTCTTATATGACACGGTCGAACTCTCCGATAAAGATTACGTATGTCCGTTTGGTCGATTAAGGTGTTGCAACGATACCCATGCGCGTTGACCAGCAGACGACGGGCACAACAATCCACAGGAGACCGCCCTGAATTCCGCGTGGTGTGGATTGCGACCGAGCCAAAGGCCGGACAAGAACGACCGGCTATTCTCAGTTTCCAGGCAGCCCCAAATGGCTGCTTCTCGTTTTAGCCGACTTACGAGCCGGCCCTTTCGGTCGAGTCTTCCCGGCCTCACACTTGAATGGTTCTCGGGGCCATCGCATTCTACATGAGGCACCGCTCGGAGATTGATCTGCAACTGTACAAGCAAGACGCGTACTGGCAGCAGTTTCAGCTGGAAAGCGCCTCCAAAAAGACGCCCGCCGTTGCTGTAGCGCATTCGCAGCATGGCCCGGTATCCAGCAATATAATGGGTGCACGTCCGGATTCCGGTTGCAAGACCGATGGATCGGGGGATCGATCATGTCGAATGCGGAACATCTTCGCCGTACGCTATCCGCGGATGCGTGGCGCGAAAGCGAGCGCATCATCGAGCGCTTTCAGCAAGCCTGGAAAGACGACAAGTTGCCGGACATCGCGGAGTTTCTGCCCGAGAATGCCGAGCTGCGCCAGCTCGCGCTGGCGCGCCTGATTCAAATCGATCTCGAATTCCGTCTTAATGCGGGCCAGGATGTGCGCGTCGAGTCATACCTGTCGCGCTTCCCGGAATTCACCACGGATCGGCAGGCGGTGCTGGACCTGATTGGGACCGAGTATCGCCTGCGACAATTCGCCACGGATCGGCAGGCGCTGCAGGATCTGCTACGGGCCGAGCAGCGCTTACCGCAACGCAGTAGGCAAAGCCCGACGTTCGAGGAATACCGCCAACGTTTTCCCGAATACGCGCCTGACCTTTCCCAATGCCTTGCAAGCATGAAAAACCCCGATCCACCCACTGCGGCATTCGGACAGACCGCAGCCCCAACCTTGGCGCAGGAAGCGACTACATTCGCCAATGGCCGGTTTCGCATGGAAGAAGAACTGGGCCGCGGCGGCATGGGCGTGGTCTACCGGGCCGAGGACGCCGACATCGGGCGCAAGGTGGCCTTGAAACTGATCCGCCGCGACCAGGCCGGTTTCGAGGTTGCCCAAGAGCGCTTTCGTCGCGAGGCCACGGTCACTGGCCGTCTGGAGCATCCCGGCATCGTTCCAGTTTACGCCATGGGCCAAGATGAACACGGCGAGCCGTACTATGCCATGCAGCTGGTCCGCGGCGAGAGCCTGCGCACGGTCATCGACGAATTCAATAAACGCGACCAGGGTCGCTTGTGGCGCGATTTGACGGAGCGCAATCTGAGGTTGCGTGAGTTGCTGAACGGCTTCGTTTCCGTGTGCCAGACTGTCGCCTTCGCCCATAGCAAGGGCGTGATCCATCGCGACCTGAAGCCGGCCAACATCCAGGTTGGCAAATACGGCGAAACTTTGGTGCTCGACTGGGGAATGGCCGGCTTTGTCAAGGACAAGGACGATTCGCCAAGCCGAGCGGTCGAATCGTTGCCGATAACTGTCGAATCGAATTCGGGCAGCACCATGCAAGGAGTGGCCCTGGGCACCCCCGCCTACATGAGTCCGGAGCAGGCGAACGGCCATTGGGACATAGTCGGCCCCGCCAGCGACGTTTTCAGCCTGGGCGCGACTCTGTACCACATGCTTGCTGGCCAAGTCCCATATTCGGGCCGAGAAGCGCTGACTCTAGCCCGAAAGGCCGCGTTCGATGCGCCACGCCAGCACAAACCCGGCGTGCCGAAACCGTTGGAGGCGGTCTGTCTGAAGGCAATGGCGAAAGATCCCAAGGACCGCTACGCCAACGCCGAAGCGCTGGCCGCCGATGTGCGGCAGTGGCTGGGCGATGAGCCGGTATCGGCGTACCGGGAGCCGCTCACGGCCCAGGCCGGCCGCTGGGCGCGGCGGCACAAGCCGCTGGTTGCGGCATTTTCGGCAACGCTGCTGGCAGTGCTGGTGCTTGGTGCCATGGGCGGTTGGTGGCTGGACCGCCAGCGAGCCAAGACCGCGGCCAAGCGCCAGGAAACGGACCAGAACGCACGGCGGGTTATCGGAGACGGCCGCGAACTGCTGAAGACAGCCTGGCTCGCGGACGACGACAAGGAACTGAGCGAGGCCCGTGCCCGCGCGGAGAAAGCGGTGGAGATCGCCCGCAATGGCGGAGCCAGTAACGAAGTGATAAAGGAGGCGACAGCCTTCGCGGAGGAAGCCCAGGCAAAAGTGGCCCAGGCGAAGAAGAACCAAAGGTTGCGCGATGCGATTTTGGACATCTCCGAACCACATGAGATGAAAACCTATCTTCGCGATGAGAAAGGATTGATGGCGGCCCAGGCCCAATCGAGTGTGGAAGAGAAATTCGTACAAGCGTTCCGTCGCTGGGGCGTAGACCTGGACAAAGACAATCCGGAAGACGCCGCCGCCCTACTGGGGGACCAACCGGAACGCAGCCGGGAAGAGATGGTTGCGGGCCTGGATGAGTGGGCGTTAGACCGCCGCAAAAGAAACCGCCCCGAAGCCGAATGGCGGCGGCTGAGCGATTTGGCGGATCGGCTCGATGGCAATGACCGCCGCCGCGAACTCCGCCGCATCCGCAACAGCGAGGCCTTGCGGACCGAGCGCGTCCAATGGGAGATAGCCAGGTCACTCAATCCCTGGTTGGAATTGGCCGATCTTCCCATTGGCCCAAATACCCGCCAATTACGCGAACTGGCCGATGATCTGAAAGCGGAAAAAGAGCCAGTGCTGGGGCTGGTGTCGCTCAGCCGCGCTCTGGAAACTGCTGGAGATGCTCGCCGCTGTGAAGCCGTGCTGCGTACTGGACTGGTGGCGCATCCCGACTCTGTGGTCCTGTTGGACGCTCTGGGAAAATGGTTGGAGCGACAGAAGCCGCCGCGACGGTCAGAGGCCATCGAATGCTATCGGGCAGCGCGTGTCGCGCGGCCATTGTTGGGCGTTTCTCTGGGCGATGCTTTGTTGGCTTCCAACCGAGCGGCGGACGCTGAGCAGGTGCTCCGCGATTTGTTGCGCCGCCAGCCGGATAATCCAGAAGCGCTTCTTGGCCTCGGTAAGTGTCTGGGCACGGAGCGGAAGCAGGACTTGGCGATCGCCGCCTACCGCCAAGCCATCGCACTCCAGCCCGATTATGCCCAGGCGTACAACAACCTTGGCACTGTCCTGCATGACCAAAAGAAGCTGGATGAGGCGGTCGCCGCCTACCGCCAGGCTATCGCACTACAGCCCAATTTTACCAAGGCGTATTACAACCTCGGCAACGTCCTGCGTGACCAAAAGAAGCTGGATGAGGCGGTCGCTGCCTACCGCCAAGCCATCGCACTCCAGTCCAATTATACCCCGGCGTATTACAACCTCGGCCACGCCCTCGATAACCAAAAGAAGCTGGACGAGGCGGTCGCTGCCTTCCGCCAAGCCATCGCGCTCCAGTCCAATTTTGCCCCGGCGTATTACGAGCTCGGCCGCGTCCTGCATGACCAAAAGAAGCTGGACGAGGCGGTCGCTGCCTACCGCCAAGCCATCGCACTCCAGCCCGATTATGCCCAGGCGTACAACAACCTTGGCACTGTCCTGCATGACCAAAAGAAGCTGGACGAGGCGGTCGCTGCCTACCGCCGGGCCATCGCGCTCCAGTCCAATTTTGCCCAGCCGTATTACAACCTCGGCAGCGTCCGGCATGACCAAAAGAAGCTGAACGAGGCGGTCGCTGCCTACCGCCAAGCCATCGCACTCCAGCCCGATTTTGCGATGGCGTACAACAATCTCGGCAACGCCCTCTATGGCCAAAAGAAGCTGGACGAGGCGGTCGCCGCCCACCGCCAAGCCATCGAGATCCAGCCCGATTTTGCCCTGGCATACATCAATCTCGGTATCGATCTGAGTGCCCAAAAACAACTGGACGAGGCGATCGCCGCATACCGCCAAGCCATCGCACTCCAGTCCAATTCTGCCCAGGCATATTACAGCCTCGGCAACGCCCTTCGTGACCAGAATAAGCTGGACGAGGCGGTCGCTGCCTACCGCCAGGCCATCGCGCACCAGCCCGATTTTGCTGAGGTGCACTGTAATCTCGGTCTTGTCCTGCGTCAGCAGGGAGAATTCGCCAATTCTCTGGCGGCTTTGCGCCAAGGTGATCAATTGGGATCCAGGCGCAACGGTTGGCATTACCACTCCGCCGAGTGGGTGAAAACGGCTGAGCTGCTGGCGGAAATGGACAGGAAACTGCCTGCGATCTTAAGCGGTAAGGAAAAACCGCATAACAACCGCGAACTGCTCGAGTTCGCCGGCTTCTGCCTCACGTACAAGCACTTCAACCGTGCCGCTGCTCGCTTCTACGCCGACGCCTTCGCGGCCGAGCCGAAGCTGGCCGATGACCTGAAAAGCGGAAGCCGCTACGACGCCGCCCGCGCCGCGGCCCTGGCCGCTGCCGGACAGGGAAAGGATGCGGCCAAACTCGATGACCTGGAACGCACGCGTTTGCGAACTCAGGCGCTGGACTGGCTGCGCGCCGATCTTTCGCAGTGGGACAAGCTGCTTGACCAGGATTTGGCTCACAATCGCGCCGCGGTCGAGCAGAAAATGCGGCACTGGCAGAGAGATTTCGACCTGGCCGGGGTGCACGATCCCGACGCGCTGGCGAAACTGCCGGCGGTGGAGCGAGAAAATTGGCGCAAGCTTTGGGCCGATGTCGCCGCGCTGCTGAAGAAGACCAGTGAGCCGGCGAAATAACCGGCGCGCCTGAAGCGCTGGCGATGGAATGACCGCCGTCATCCGGTTGCAACAGTCGCGACGCGCGCTAAACGTACGCATGATCAGCGCCTGGCACTCAGAGCCATCGCCTTGGAGGCGTGCGACTTCGCGTGACTGTTTACGCCATCGTGGAGAAGGCCGATCAATCCATTTCGGTTGCCCAAGCTGAAGAAATCAAGTGCCAGAGCGTTATCGTCCGGACATCCAGCATCGTCCGGACATATCGAGCGCAGGTCGATCGACCGGGGGTCGAGTGCCGCGTCGAAGCCAGCGATGGCCCGATGTTCATTGAGGTCGCCGATGCCGCGGGCAAGCGCTACCCGGCCCAAGTCCGGCACGCCGAGACTGCGTTGAGACAACAAAGCGACGATCTCGAGGCCCGTGGAC
>Ga0207110_10127_pt1 | contig 18894 bp, 10 predicted proteins | sample Alteio_BWMinHeat_74_FD_153582 | JGI IMG/M metagenome (GOLD analysis project Ga0207110, IMG submission 153582) | Enriched cells from forest soil in Barre Woods Harvard Forest LTER site, Petersham, Massachusetts, United States -... | ecosystem: Environmental > Terrestrial > Soil > Temperate forest >...
GCCTTTCTACAAAATTGATCTGAAGCCGATAGAGATGCGTCTGCTGAGACATTCTTTCGTCCGTAACGCGCATGTTCGGCGCGAGCTGAATCCGGAAACATTGGTAATTACAATTGAAGAGCGTCAGCCAATTGCAATGCTTCGGTCGGATTCAACCGGCGAAGCATTCATCATCGATCGCGATGGAATGTTGCTTCGTCCGAAGTTGATTGCAGGGCTTCGCGATCCGGCGCGGATCATGCAAGTGCCGCTGCTATCGGGAGTGAACGAGCGCGACACGGCTGGTTTTCGCGCAATGTCGAAGCTTGTTGCGTCAATTGCAATGCTCGATTCGGGCGCGATGAAGAATTCTATCGGCGAATTGCGCCGCACTCCGACCGGCGATTATGTGATCTATACAACCGAAACGCAGACTCCGATCTTTATCGGCTCGCCGTTCGAACATGAGTTTCGCACTGCGCTTGAAGAGCAAACTTCAACAGCTCCGAAAAACAGTGAGCCGCTATTTTCGCGTCAGCTTGGACTCTTGGCTCGAGTATGGAAAACAAAACTTGAAGCAGAACTTCGCAATGGCGGAGCATTATATATAGACGCCCGCTTTGGCGGACAAATAATTTTGAAACATAAGACACTGAACGCGTCACGAATCACAACAGAGAAAAAAGTGACCGCGCCGGTATCGTAATTGAATATCAAAACGCAAGACTTATCATGCAACATAACAGAATGAGCCGAGACTCTTCTAATTCGAATGACATATCAGCCCAGCGAGCAACACCGCTTAACTCCGCGCCTATGAACGGCGTACCAAGCTCTATTGGCGCGGGACGAATAATTGTCGGACTTGACGTGGGCACGACGAAAGTATGCGCCATAGTCGCGGCGATGTCGCTGCGCGAGCCGCACACTATGACTGTGCTAGGTGTCGGGCACGCGCCGGCGGACGGGCTTTCGCGAGGGGTGGTGACGAATATCGAGAAGACGGTGAAATCCATCGAGCGGGCCATCGCCGAAGCCGAGGCGCAGAGCGGCGTGAAGATACGAGAGGTCGTAGTTGGCATTGCGGGCGACCATATTCAATCGTTCCAATCGCGAGGCGTGGTCACTATCTCGAATCACGACCGGACTATCTCACAGGAGGATGTGGATCGCCTGATCGAGGATACAAAGAAAGTCCATTTGCCGATGGATAGGAAGATACTGCATGTAATTCCGCAGGAGTTCATCGTCGATGGGCAGGACGGCATTTACGAGCCTATCGGCATGTCAGGCGTGAGGCTCGAAGCCAGCGTTCATATCATCAATGGTCTTGTGACTGCGGTGCAAAATATACATAACTGTGTCGAGCGCGCGGGACTTCGCGTTCGCGACATCGTTCTCGAACCGTTGGCTTCGAGTTACGCTGTGCTCGATGACGAAGAGAAAGAAGTTGGCGTCGCCCTTGTAGATATTGGCGGCGGCACGACTGACATTGCCGTTTTTGAAGAGCGGACGATTCGCCACACAGCAGTCATCGGCATTGCCGGACAAAAAGTTACGGACGATATTCGCAAAGGGCTCGGCATTCTTGGCGATCAGGCAGAGCGATTGAAACGCGAATATGGCTGCGCTGTCGTTTCGCATATTTTGCGCGATGAAGTAATTCAGCTTCCCGGCCTTGCAGGCCGCAAACCGCGAGAAATTCCGAAATCGGTTCTCTCTCGCGTGATACAGCCTCGCATGGAGGAGATATTGGAATTTGCGCTTGCGGAGATAAAGCGTTCGGGATATGCACGCTTGCTTTCAGCAGGAGTCGTGCTGACAGGCGGCGGCTCGATGACGAACGGCACACGCGAGCTTGCAGAAGAAATCTTCCAGATGCCCGTCAAGATCGGAATGCCAATGGGTTTCGGCGCAGGACTCGTGAAGGAAGTGGAATCGCCGGTATTCTCGACAGCTGTCGGGCTTGTGCTATACGCATTCAAGCACCACGCGCCTACAACGTATGTGGAAGAAGCTCCGGAAGTCGAAACAACATTCGAAGAGCCGGTAGCTACCTCGGAAACAGAAGAAAATGTAAGCGGAACTATCTTTTCACGCATGAAAGAATGGTTTGAACAATTGTAATCGTGAATGCGTGATGCGTAACGGGTAACGCGTAAGGACAGAAAACTATAGATGAATATCCGTTTGTACCACGTATTCTCATTTAAACTTTAAGCACTCGCGCGTTACGCATTACGCATCCACGCGTTACGAATGAACACTGTACTACTAATAAAACATTGTCATGATTGAACTCGATACCAAACAAGAATATGGCGCGAAGATACGCATCGTCGGAATCGGCGGCGGCGGATCGAACGCGGTTAACTCGATGATCAACAAGGGTCTCGAAGGAGTAGAATTTTGCGTCCTGAACACCGATGTGCAGGCGCTCGAAAAAAGCAGCGCGGCTATAAAGCTTCAGATCGGTAAAAATCTGACGCGCGGTTTGGGCGCGGGCGCCGATCCGGAGATCGGGCGGCGCGCTGTCGAAGAAGACCGTGAAGAGATCGCTCGCATGATCGCCGGATGCGACATGGTCTTCATCACCGCCGGTATGGGCGGTGGCACGGGCACAGGTGGTGCGGCGATGGTAGCGGGGATAGCGAAGTCGGCGGGTGCGCTCGTCGTTGGAATAGTTACGCGGCCGTTTCAATTCGAGGGTAAGCGCCGCTCGAAGCAGGCCGATGAGGGCATCGAGGAGCTACGCCGGAATGTCGATACGCTTATCGTCATTCCGAATCAAAAGCTGCTCGCGCTTGTGGAGAATTCAACATCGTTCCTCGATGGATTTTCGCTGGCGAATCAAGTTCTCTACAATGCCACGCGCGGCATCAGCGAGCTGATAACGCGGCATGGTTACATAAACGTAGATTTTGCTGACGTGCGAACTGTCATGCGCGAAATGGGCGATGCGATAATGGGTTCCGGCGTAGGACGCGGCGAGCACCGCGCATCCATCGCGGCGGAGCAGGCGATCTCTTCGCCGCTGCTCGAAGGCGTGAAGATTCAGGGCGCGCAGGGTGTGCTCGTCAACATCACGGGCGGACGCTCGATGTCCTTGCTCGAAGTCAGCGAGGCGACGCAGATCGTTCACGATGCAGCCGGCGACGACGCGAACATTATCTTTGGTGCTGTCCTGGACGATTCGATGGAAGAGGAAATTATGGTGACAGTCATCGCGACAGGATTCAACACACGTCCGAAATACAATGGCGGACTCAGCCTCAATCCCGGAAATCTACAACTCGGCAACCGCGAGATCGAAGGCGTATCGAAGCCGCGAGTGGAACGAATCACGCAGCCGATGGACGAATCGAACTTCCCCACGCGCCAGCAGCCGATACGCGAAACGGAGATGATCGCGCACGACGACGAAGAGGACGAAATGCCGATGCCGAAGATCGAGCGGATGTACAAGCCGCGCGGCACGCTCACTGAAAAAGAGCGCCGCGAAACGTTCGAGCGCGGACCGATGGATCTTGCCGCACGCTCCGGCGGAACAGTTGCGAGCGCGAACGGCGCATCGGTTACATCGAGCGGGACGGTATCGCGGCTTACGCCGAAATCCGACTCGCGCCACGTACCAAGCGGCCCGCGCGACCTGAAGGACTTCGACCAGCCCGCATACCTGCGCCGCGGCATCTCGCTCCCGCCAATGGATGAAGCGGCTGCATTCGAAGAAGAACCGCAACCTGTCATGCAAGCCGCGCGCTCATCAGAAATGGTTGAAACCAAACCCGCCCGCGACGACAGGCCGGCGTTTTTGAAGAGGATAATGGATTGATTTTCGCTCCCCCTCCTTTTCAAGGAGGGGGAGGTGTGTTTTTTTCACTCAAATTTTCCCCTCCAGCGTCACTACCGGCAATATCACTTCCTCCATCGAGATGCCACCGTGCTGGAACGAATCGCGATAATAATTCAGGTATTTGTGGTAGTCGGTCGGATAGACGAAGTAGTAATCTTCCTTTGCGATGATGTAATTCGTCGCATTGCCGCGAACAGGAAGTTTGTAGTCTTCCGGTCGCTTGATTATCATCGCCTGCTTTTCTTCGGCCTTTACGTTGCGCCCGTATTTGTAGCGGAGGCTCGTCGATGTTTCGCGGTCGCCGATGACTTTTGCGCCGCGCAGGCAGCGGATGGAACCGTGATCGGTAGATACGACGATCTTCAGGTTCGGCACAGTCGCCAGCGATTTGAACATATCGTACAAACTCGAATGCAAAAACCACGAACGCGTCAGCGAGCGGTAAGCGCTTTCGTCCGGCGCGATCTCTTTCAATATCGGCGAATCGCTGCGAGTATGAGCCAGCATATCTACAAAATTCACGACTATCGCTGTGAAATGATTTTTCGCGTGTTGCGTGATATTCTGCGCTATTCCTGCGCCAAAATCGCGATCGATGATCTTGATATATTTGAAATCCTGCCTCAGCTTGACGCGCTTTCGCTCCAAAAGCTTTTGGAGCATGTTGGCTTCATCTTTATTCAGTGAATTTTCATCGTCGTCTCCCGGTCCCCACATATTGGGATAGAGCTTGCCGAACTCCGATGGGAAAAGACCCGAAAAAATTGCGTTGCGCGCGTAAGGCGTTGCTGTCGGAAGAATTCCGAAATGATAATCCCGCGTGATCTTGAAAAGGTTACGAAGCTCCGCTTCCATTATCAGCCACTGATCGAGCCTCATGCAATCTATCACGAAAAAGACTACATTCTTTTTCTCATCCGATTGCAGTTCCGGCAACACCCATTGCTCCATCACATCTGGAGACATTGCTGGCCGAGACGCAGCGTTCGACTCGACATAGATCGTATTTACCCAGTCGCGGTAATTCCGTTCCACAAATTTCCCGAACTCTGCATTCGCCTCGCGTTTCTGATCGAGGAGGGTCTGCTTCAGTCCAAGTCCGGTATGCTCATCGAACTCCATTTCCCATGCAACGATCTTCGCATAAACATCTATCCAATCCTTCGCGGATGATGCGCTCGCAAGCTCTATCGCCATACGTCCGAAGCCTTCGGTGTAAACGCGCGAAACGGCTTCGCTGACGATAGCACGGCCTTCGAGTAACTTTTTTACAGCAAGCAAGACCTGCGTCGGATTTACCGGCTTCGTAAGATAATCCGATATTTTTTTCGCGATAGCCTGCTCCATCAGGTCTTCCTCTTCGGATTTCGTCACCATCACGACCGGCGTCTCAGTACGATGAGCTTTCAGCGCTTCGAGCGTTTCCAATCCCCCCATACCGGGCATGTTCTCATCGAGGAAGACGAGATCGAATCGCGCGCTGGCGTCCTCGCCAGTGAAAATAGCGATAGCATCCTCGCCGCTCATTGCGGTCCGCACGGAGTACCCGCGCTGTTCGAGCAGCAGAATATGAGGCTTTAAGAGGTCGATCTCGTCATCGACCCATAGAATGTTTCCTTTTGGCATTGCATTAGACCCTAAAATGGTCTTAGTTCAACGCGGGAATCCCCGCATCGTTTCAGCAAGGATTTTTACCTATACATTTCCATTTGCAAGTCATATTTTACGTGAGCGCATTCGTACTTCATAAAGGCACCCGTTTTCTTGAAAATGGTGCTCACCTAATTTAAGCCAATTTCGCCATTTGTTATATTTTACATATACGTATTATGATTAATTTTCCCACTTCCCCCCCCGCTCCCAGCCATTTTTCAATGAACGACCTTGGCACCCATTTCATAATTCATACCTCATAATTGCACATAGGAACGATCGTTCCTATGGGTGCCCATTAACGTACCTACTAACTTAAGAAATAAAATCTGTATTGTCAAGAGCCGGCGAAAGATTTATCGATTTTTTTCAGTCCCGTTAGGGACGACATATTTGTAGCCCAGGGTGGAGCGCAACGGAACCCTGGGTTAGCGGTGTTTTTTAGAGTCAAGAGTCCCGAATGGTCGACACATTCCCGGATCTGGAATAATATATCGTCCCTCCGGGACTCCACACCTCTTTCTTCTTATCTACCGGTGACTTACGTCACCGGCTACTAACATGCCGTGCCTCCGGCACTGAAAATCCCCGTGAACGTCCCACTCCTCTCATTCTGTTATGTGCAAATGCCCAGCAAACATAGGACCGATCGTTCTTAATCTAATCATTAACGAATGCCTGAATTCAACCGCGTACTTATTATCGGCGCTTCTACCGGGATCGGTAAGGCGCTTGCCGAAAATTTATTGAATGGCGGCGCTTCGGTCGCTATGGTCTCCCGTCGCCGCGAGCCGATGGAGGAGTTAAGAATTAAGAATGAAGAATTAAGAATTAAGGGAACCGGTGCTTCTCACCCTTATGGCAAAGCCTTCGTCTATGTGCATGATGTTCGAGATTACGATAAGACCGAATCCCTCTTTCAACAAATTACAGGTGACTTAGGCGGACTTGACCTCGTCATCTATAACTCCGGCGTTATGCCTTCGATGCAAGAGAACGAGTTCAACTTCGCGAAGGATAAAGAAATCATCGAGGTCAATGTGATGGGCGCGATCGCGTGGCTGAACGAAGCCGCAAAACGGTTTCAGCAAACAAAGAGCGGAACTATTGTCGGCATCGGCTCCATTGCCGGCGACCGCGGGCGGCGTGGAAATCCGGCTTACTGCACATCCAAAGCTGCGATAGCGACTTTTCTCGAGTCTCTCCGCAACCGGCTTTCGCAGCACGGCGTAAAAGTTGTGACGATCAAACCCGGAATGATAGATACCGATATGTCGCGCGGCAAGCCGGGTCTGCTTTGGCTTATCTCCGCCGACGAAACAGCAAAGCGAATTATTATCGCGGCACAAAAAGGAAAATCGACCGCTTATATTCCGCGCCGCTGGCGTCTTGTCTCGCTTATCCTGAAGAGCATTCCATCGTTCATATTCAAGCGCCTTCCTGTTTGATGCCATTGCCCACGACATCATCATCCAATTTGTTACCAATAGGAACGATCGTTCCTATTGATCATCTCGAATCCATCGAGGGATGGGGCGGCGCTGTAAACTCTGCCGCTTTTGTTTTTCGTCCATCTACGGTTCAGCAATTGAAGGATGCGTTTGCTCTTGCGAAAAGATCGGGAAAAAAGATCACACTTCGTGGCGCAGGCCGCAGCTATGGCGATGCTTCGCTCGGCCGCGAAAACATCACCATCGAGCTAACACGATTGAACCGCATCCTCGATTGGGATCCCGTCAATGGAATTATTAAATGCGAGCCGGGCGTGACCATCGAGCAGCTTTGGAGATATGTTATCGAAGATGGATATTGGCCACCGGTCGTTTCCGGGACGATGTATCCCACGCTTGGCGGCGTTTTGGCGATGAACATACATGGAAAAAATAATTTCAAAGCCGGACCTATCGGCGAGCATGTTTGCGCTTTCGATTTTCTTGCAGCCTCCGGAGAGGAAATTCACGTTGGCCGCGAAACAGATTCCGAATTATTCCATTCTATCGTTGGAAGCTTCGGTGTGCTCGGCTGCTTTACTTCCATTACACTCAAGCTCAAGAAAGTATATTCCGGCGATCTCGATATTAAAGTATTTATAGCCGAAGATCTTCACGAGCTTTTTCAGATCTACGAAAAGCAAATCCCCGAGTCCGATTATCTCGTCGGATGGATAGATGCATTCGCAACAGGTAAAGAGCTGGGCCGCTCTATCGTACATCAGGCGAATTATCTGAAGGAGGGTGTGGACACTACACCGGCTCAAACTCTTCGTGCTCAGCATCAGGATCTGCCGGACACGATACTTGGATTTTTTCCAAAATCTATCATGTGGATATTTATGCGTCCATTCACCAATAACTTTGGAGTGCGTTTGGTGAACTATGCTAAATTTTTGTCGTCGAAGATAAGCCCTAAGAAGCAGATGCGGCAGGCTCACGCGGCATTTGCTTTCCTCCTCGATTATGTTCCGAACTGGAAGAAATCTTATGGCAAAGGTGGGCTAATTCAATTTCAATCGTTTATCCCGAAAGAGAGTGCGGAGCAAACGTTCCGAAAACAATTCGAGCTATGCCAGCATGAAGGAATAGTGCCATACCTCGCAGTATTCAAACGCCACAGACCGGATAAATTCCTGATGACACACGCAGTAGATGGTTTCTCGCTCGCATTGGATTTCAAAGTCACGAATAACAATCGCGAGGGCCTTTGGAAACTGACGGAGAAACTAAATCAGATCGTTCTCGAAAGCGGAGGCAGGTTTTACATGGCAAAAGATGCCACGCTCACACGTGAAGCTTTCCATAAATATCTCGGCGAGGAAACAATAGCTAAATTTATGGAATTGAAAAAACGCTTCGACCCGGAGGGGATTTTGGAAAGTGAATTGTCGAGGAGGCTATTGTGATCATTCCTTAGCAAATTTTCCACGCCAATTGCCATCGGTCACGAAATATAGGCCGGATGGGAGAGAAGATATATCTATCTCGAGTTTTCCATAAGTTGGGATATTGCCATGTAATACTTCACGACCAAGAATATCGAATATTTGCAATTTGCCATCCCTCTCATTGAGATTCATGACGATTAGAGTTCCATTCACAATTTCAATACTTGGCACAATAGTAACTTGTGGCAGAGACTGAACGGCAAGATCGGCTGTCGAAAGGCGATATAGCGAATAGCCTGATGCCACATAAGCAACCGACGTGTCGGGGAAGGAAGCGCTACAAAAATTAAAGCCGGATAGCCTATCTGTACGCCAGGACTGCCCACCATTAATGGTATATATCGCGTATGTACCACTGCCACCGGCTGCAATTAGGCCGTGATTTGTGTCGGCAAAGCTCATGGATTGAAAAGTAGCTGGTGATGGAACATTCATTATCCTACTCCACGTCAGACCGCTATCAGTTGATTTCCATAGTTGGGATTCAATGTTACCAGTACAAAGCCAAGCGTGATGAGGATCGATATAAACGAGGCCTGTTGGAGTACCACCTGCAATAGGATGATAATGATCTGGAGAAAGGTCTTGCCATGTAGCACCCCCATCGCTCGTGCGGAGAATGAACGTTGTATGAGCACCATTATCGACGAGAGCGAGACCTAACATGGAGTTGCAAAATGCAATCTGCCGAACTGTAAAAGAAGATAAGTCCAAAACATTATCTGTTTCCGAGTGCCGGAGTTGCCATTTATTCCCGCCATTAGTTGTTGAAAAAATAGAAAAATTTTCGTATCCCTCCCATCCTATCTGTGAATCTTGAAAGTATAGAGCAAAATTCGAAGTTTGGAATGTAAATTGATTGGTTTGAAGGTTAGAGTCTTTAACCCAGCTCACGCCTCCATCCGTAGTGCGACGAAAATAATTTCGTGCATCACCAATCCAACCATCATCAAGGTTCGGAAAAGAAATTGGCTCGTCTGTACCAGAAAAGAATGAGGATTGAAGCTTCCATGTATCTCCACCATCCGAGGTAGCGGAAAAACCCACCCCGGACAAGATGAACCCACTGTCTTTACTCACAAAAGTACAGGCATTGGCATACCACCCCAATTTTGTCGAGTCGAGAACACTTGGATGTAGCGTAGTCCATTGCGAATGTACAATATGAGCATTCGCAATGAGCAATATGGGCGTAATCCACAAACGATTCATGCCTTAAATTCTTATAAAATAATCTTTTTAGTCACAACGCATGTTCCTGTTTGAAGCCGAAGGAAGTAGGCTCCCTGCGGTAGCTTTGGCAAAGAGCGTGTAATGATTTGTTCACCTAACGCCAGATAGGCAGACGGCGTTATTTGCCACTCGCGTCCGAGTTCATCTATTAAAGTAATCAGAAGTGGGCCGCCCATCGTCTCTAATTTTAGGGTGATAGCATTCTGAGTTCGATCTATCTGAATATTTTCGAGTTTACAATCCTCAGTTGCGCTATTATTGACACTTGCAGGGGCTGCCACGGGAAGCTGAGCTGAATCGAGAGATGTGGAATCTATTAGACCGACTTCATTTACAACGTATCCTTTAATCATGATGTGCGCATGTCCTACTGGCGAAATGAGCGTGTCCCGAAAATAAGTAGTGTGACCGACCAATGAATCCTTCTGAAACTGTAGCGCTCGGGATGTGTAGGAACTGCCATTGATAGAATATCGTATGTAACCCATATTGACCGTAGTTGTATCGTCGGTTCCTTTTAGCTTTACAAGCAAATGAGTGGAGTCAATAGGTGTAAGTGTAAAGTTTGATGCAACAGGCGGCGTCGTGTCGAAAACAAAAGTGCCTTGAACGGCATACATGAACTCATCCTTAGCGTAAGGCGAGAGAGCCGAGTCTGCATAAACCTCCCCATGCAGCTGAATTCTCCTTCCGTTCCCGAAATTTGAGCACGAATTCAGAGGCAGCTTTAACTCCCATTGCATATAACCATACTCAGGAGTGATTAGAAACGGAAATGTGAAACCAAGCGTATCGGAGGTGCAGCCGGAAGCAGTATCGGTATAGATAAATCCGCTATCAATTATTGGTTTGCCATCTGAGTTTGTGTCAACAGGGCAGACGCCAACTAACTTCGTTCCTGCAGGCGCATTTGCAAGCGTTCCGTAAAAACGAGCATGGTAATAACTATCGTGGGACTTAGTTAGCCAGTTCCCGTCCTGGACTGTAATTGAGCTTCCCCCTCCAGGGCCAGGGCCTTTATATATTCGATTTATAGTTTTCCAAGTATTTATGGCGCACTTAGGATTGCCGATAGCAGGCGCGGTATCGCCCACTGCATCTGCAGCAGCAGGGTATACTTCGGTGTTTGGGCTACTCAGTGTACCATTGCAACTCGCTGCGATAGAGCAATCTGGCACAACATCCACATAAAGATTTACGAAATTCCATGTCTTCACTGTTGTATCGTTTAAATCGGTACTGGGAGGATCCATTGATAGCTCAATAAGCTTCGGATATTTAAAGGCAGTATCGCCGAGTGCATACGCGTATGGAAAACCATTTGGACCAGTTGGGTAAATACCTTGGATGGATGCCGATGAGTTCGCTGGAATATGCATTTCCTTACACCCGAAATAATAGGACCAGGCATCGGATTCGACTCTTGGTTTAGATTCCTCTACGCAGAAGTATTGACATGAGTCGCCGGCTGGACGTTTATGGAGGACATATGCATCGTTAGCAACAACAAGTACGTCCTCCACCGTGTCTCCGACGGGATGAATTTTTGAATCCACATTTGGTCTAGCAAAATTAGCCATGCCGCAGGCAACAAGATTTACCGCGAAGGCATTGTCATTAGTAAATGTCATCGAAAAGATCAGAGATGTGTATGAGTCTGATGTGACAAAGTTAAGGTTAGCCGAAAATCCAACCGAAGCACTATCAGGATTGCATGGGACTTTAAGTGTACCGGACGTGCTATGCGCTTGAGACGGTGGTCCCTGAGAGCCTGGCTGTCCATCGACAAAATTTATTCCATATTGAGCAAACGCACGATTTGGTGACACAAGCCATAACTCAGCCAAGACAAGGAAAAATACCCAAAGATACTTATTAAACTTCTTCATAGCTTTCGCCTTTCAATTATTATAGGAACACGCAGAATGTAAAAAGTAACCGTTTTATCCCTATCTATTACAAGGGATGGTTACAAATATACTACAAAAAAAGAGGCAAAGTATGTTTTTAGGAATACTAACGTTTTACCATTCTACTCCACTTATGGGCACCTTCGATGAGTAATATGTGCTGAGGGACCCCAAGGACTAAGGCTATTCGAATGATTGTATCTATCGTTACATTCTTTTCCCCGCGTTCTATGCTGGCTAAGTAGGTGTGGTTCATCCCTGCTATCTTAGCGAATTCCTTCTGGCTAAGGCCGAGTATTTTGCGGTAACCCCGGATGTTGTCTCCTATTATTTTTCTTGTATTCACTGCAAGCAATAATACCCGCTTTTCCAGTCGAATCTAAGAAATTGCGCTTATTGGAATACCTAAATTTTGGGGGTGTGTAAAGAACCAATGTCCAATCTACTCCCACAACGCCGTGACAAACCCTGCCCGACTTTTGTTGCGTATCTTCGCAAAATGAAATTAGACACGCTGAAGAATCCGGTCAAACATGATGAGACATCCGAAGATATTTCGGAGGCAGAAGATCGCGCGTTCGCTTCCGAAAGCGTGGTCGAGGAGTTCATTGACCGCGAAGTAACGCATCACCACAAAGGCCGGAGTGCGGCGCATGGGCCGCTGCCAATAGTTATCGGCATAACCGGCCACCGCGATCTTCGCGACGAAGATATACCGAAGATCGAGGATGTGCTGCGCGAGCAGTACAAGGCAGTGCAGAAGCATTATCCCTCGACATCCTTCATTCTTCTCTCCGCGCTGGCAGATGGCGCTGACCGCGTTGGCGCGCGTTTGGCTCTCGAGCTTGGGATCAGGCTGATCGTTGTGCTGCCAATGCCGCGCCATCTTTACGAAAGGGATTTCCATGAAGCATCGTTAGTTGAATTTCGCGAGCTGATGTCTCACGCTGAACATTCATTCGACCTGCCAATTGTGGAGAACCGGGAGCCTGAGGAAATTCTTTCGCATGGGTTCCCGCGTAATCAACAGTACGCTGCCGTTGGCGCGTATCTCGCAACGCACAGCACAATACTCATTGCTTTGTGGGACGGCGTTCCTCGTCAGCTTTTCGGCGGCACTTCGCAGGTAGTCCGTTATAAGCTCGAAGGCGTGCCGGAACCATTCGCTCCGCCGCACAGCAAGCTCGACGCTCCGGATAGCGGGCCGGTGTACCATATCGTAACTCCTCGCGTCTCCAATCCAAAACCGAACGGAGTTCCATTTGCGCTTCACAGGCTTTATCCAACGGGCTACCGGACCAAGGGCGAAGCGGAGCAAGCATATCGCGATATGTTCGAGCGTATGGATACTTTCAACAGCGACGCGCTCAACTTTGCCGAAGAGCTGAAAGATCACCGCCGCGCAAGCAAAGAAAGCCTCTTTCCATCGAAGGCGCATAAGTCAATGCCGGCCATACTCAGGGAGACTCTTGATTTTTATTCCATCGCCGATGTTCTCTCGCAAAGGTTCCAAACGCGAACCAATCTGCTTCAGAAATGGCTGCTGATGTTTCTTTTTTTCGCTGCCGCATTCCAGCAGCTTTATCCCTCGACCCTTGACGAGCAGGCTTTGGTCGCTCTCTATCTGGCCATGTTCATGCTTGCATACTTTTCCCACGCATGGGCGAAACGCAAGGCATTCCAGGCTAAGTATCTCGATTACCGCGCGCTTGCCGAAGGATTGCGTGTCCAGTTTTTCTGGAGGCTTGCCGGGATCAAAGACTCCGCCGCCGACTACTATATGCGCAAACAAAAGAGCGAACTCGACTGGATCCGCCATGCTGTTCGAACAAGCATGACCGAGACGCTCGCCGACGATCCCTCGGCCGATATTCCAAAAACAACCGAACACGAACGGCTTACACAGGTGCTCAAGCATTGGGTGGAAGATCAGTCGCGGTATTTTGGACATGCGGCTCACCGCGATCACGAGAAACGGCAGAAGATCGAAAGGTGGGTGGGGATACTTTTCGCGGCAACTCTCGGATTTGCCTTTGTCCAGATATTTATTAGTTCCTCTATACCATATATCTGGCTTGCTGTCGGTACTTTGCCCGTATTGGCTGCCGTGATGCATACATATACAGAAAAGATGGCATACACAGAACACAAACGCCAATACGACAGAATGAGCGTGTTCTATCACCGCGCAAAAGTACATTTGGAAGAACTGATCGGTGCAAACAACATTAGCGAAGCCCAAAGCTTTATAGCCGAGCTTGGCCGCGAAGCCCTCATCGAAAACGGCGACTGGATACTAACCCACCGCGACAGGCCGCTCGAGGTGCCGAAAGGGTGAGTGGAATGCTGTAACTATCCAACTGTGAATGTGTTCTTAAGAAAAGAACTTGAGTTCGATTTGATTTTAGTTATGAAACGAGCAGTTTTTATTGCCATATTGCTCCTATTTGCAACCCGCGCGTATTCGCAGGGCGTGGGCGACAGCCTTATTGTTAATCTAAAAAATCGGCAGCGAGTAGCTATTCCTCTCTCCGAGATTCGAAAAATTACTTTCGATACTTCGTCTTCGGATGGGGTGCAGAGTCGGGCTGGAAGTACCGACCTACGCGGGTTGCAGGTCTCGCCCAGCTTTCCTAATCCATCACGGGCGGGGACGAATATAGACTTCACAATCTCATCGCCAGGAAGAGTAAGCATTGCGATTTACGATAGCAAAGGAAATTTAGTACGAAATATACTCTCCCCAAATTGCACCGCCGGGCAAAACCGAATTACATGGGATGGCTTAGACGACCGGGGCGCGCCAGTGCCGAGCGGAGTATGTTTTTACGAAGTGCAATACGGCAGTGAAACACAAACAAAGCAAATGGTGGTGATAAAATGAAAAAAATCGCTGTCATATTGGTAATATTTTTATGTGCTTCGTTGCATATATTATCCGTGCATGCACAAACCATGAGATTCTACAAGCCGGACGGGAATGTTTTATCGTATGATCTCGACAGCATATCAAGCATTACTTTCAACGGAGACTCAACGCAGCTTGCACAGTATGAAATGAGAATCTATCCTAACTCTATTTGGGGAACGAATCCTTATGGATTTCCTGTCGGTCCGGGCGATAGCTTGACAGTATGGAAAGATTCGATAGGTGAGGATATCCTGAGTGTATTCATAGGAATGTTTGATATACCGGGACTCCAGGAATATCGATACAACATTACAAAAATCGACAGCATTTCGGTCGAGTCGAGATTTGGACAACTTGACACAAACAGTAATGTAGTGACCCTCCCTCGCGGTATTGACACAATTGGTAACCGAGGAGACTTCGTTTTTCCTATTTGGAATGGCAATCGAATTTATAGTACTTATCCGTTACATTTCTTCGAACTCGATTCATCGTTGCGGATAATAATAGACTCGACCTTTAAGCCGTTGTTTGTTCCATATATTATGTCTATGAACTCGACTGGTGATCGGATGCTATACATCTTATCAACTAGTTCCGAGTACTCAATCGGGAGAATGTTCGAATGGAACCTGACCACAAACGTACGGCAACCCATTGACACGACTCCAGTATTTTCTAATGCTATCTATTTATCGGGTACCGACAACATTATGTACTATTCTTATGGCAGCTATTCTAAGTCCAATACAAACCCTTCGGATGCAGGCTATTATCTATTAGATCGCGCATCCGGTACTAGAACCTTGGTGTTGCATTATATCTCAAATTTAGGGCCGAAAGAAATGGTTAATGGCTTCGATATTAGTTCCGATGGCAGCAAGCTCCTTATTCCGGAAGCTCGGTCAAACAGCGAGCCTATCGCGGTCGAGTATAATTTCATTACCCACATGTTTGATACTATTGGCGTCACATTCGATAGTACAGCACTTGGTATTCGACCGGCGCTATGGCTGCGATATAATCACGACGCATCCAAAATACTTTATTGTAATTACCCTTTTGGATCTATTTCCCGAAACGACTATCCGAGCAACATAAGTGAAGTTGGCATAATAGTCAAGCACAATAGGACGAAACAGATACTCCGAACAAACCCAGTCAATATCTATGTGGGAATAAGCTTGTTTCCTGCATGGTCGCCAGACGAGAACAAGATCGTCTATAGTTGTACGAAGCTGGCGGGCAACGGCAGCATAGCATTCGGACACCAAGTTTGTATTCTTACTAATTTACAATAAATATTTACCACAGACTAAACCCAGAATAACCATGAACTCCAAAACAATACCTATCTTGATCGTCATACTCGTTCTTACGAGCTCGTCTGTCATTGTACGATCACAGAGCCTACCGCAAGCCATTCAGGTTACATCCGTGACAGTGCATTCAGGCGCATCTCCACATCTTGGAGACACCGTTAAGCTTGCAGTTTCATTTCAGGCAAACATGAGCGGTGCGGCCGTACTTCATCTTCAATTTCCTGGGAAGTCTGCTCCACCCGATCAGCACACTGGTGAAACCTCGCGTGATTCAGCTATCGTCGTAGATTCAGGTTCAACTTACACTGACTCAATCCCTCTCAAGCTTTTCGGATACGGCGGGTCTATGGTAGAGGCCGTGCTCCGACCCCATATGCCAATTCATGGGATGAGAAACGCTTCGAGTGGATTCGTTGAGATTGTCCTAACATCTAATAGCTTCATAGTTCGCAATCAAGCATCGTCATTAGTAACTGATAATGTTACTGTTACCCCTATAAACTTTTCAAGTACTGGACTTCATTTTCATTTAAGCGGTAACATTAATTATCAGGACGTTTATCAAACTAACTTCAGCACGGGTACTGAGCCAAACAAAGGGGTATATGGGGTTAAGGCCGTTTTACTCTTTCATAAGCCAGACCTCACACAACCTACTGAGGAATTGGGAGGCTTTAAAAATTTTTTCTCTCTATTGAAGAACGGAGCATGTACGCAAGGGATTAACTGGTGTAATGTGGCTGTGGATGGAAGCTATTCATTCAACTTTGATGGACCTCCGGATTGGTCTGCGTATCTTGACGCTACAGTTCTTGTTACAACAAGTAACTCAGCATGCTTACTGACGCAGCCTGTGGCTACGAATATTATCCTTACGAACGACTTTGGATGTGGGCCTTACACGTTATTTGGCCAAGCATGGTCCATCACTACTGTTCTCCCTAGTTCAGGACCAATTACCCTAAATGTTCCAGACATTCCCCTTCTAACTGACGATGGAGCAACGCTACGATATATGAAATTTGCTCAGGAATACGACTATAATCGCCCTATCAGCACATATTCAAATCAATTACCAGGACAAATAAGCACTTTGTTACTCACTTATATACCTTCTCCTCCTGCTCCTGTAGGTGCAGTTGGCCTCTTTCTATGGCCTAATTCTCAGTTTTTTAACAACCCTGTACCAGAAATTCTTCTTACAAAAGGTTCTTGCGATGCATTCTATGTTACGCATGAATTCGGACACTGGGCTCATTATAGCCTTAACCAAAGTACTTTCCTAACCGCCGATGGCGATTTCAGAGAGGGTTTTGCTGAATTCCATCAGTTCGCGGTTCGTAATTGGGCGAATGTGACATACGGAGATTTCGATGCAACCGATGATTTCATTTGGACTTCGGACAATCTGGAAGAGTCTCCATGGGTCAGTGCAACGCGAGGAGAGCGATTCGGCGGAATGGACTATGGTCCCCCAGCTGCAGGATATGGATGCTTTATGTGGAATGTCTATGATAGCTATTCCGACAACGCTTTTAGGTCTTCAAGATATAGCGGGAATGACAATGACGATGTAGGTGAAACGAATCTGATTTTTACTATACTTGGTGAGTCGAATCCTCCGACAAATACTGGTGGATTGGAATCCGCGCTTGAATCAGCGGTTACATCTGCAGGACGACCAAAAGAAGCAGCTTCAATAAATGATATTTATCAATGCATGACAGGTGATGGCACTCATTTGATGCGACCTCCTCAAGTGACAAACCTTTCCGGTGAAACGAGTTACTGGGACGAAACTGCAGGCGATGAGGGTGCTACCTATGTCCGTCATTACTATATTGATCTTTCTTGGGACCTTCAAAACTACATCCCCCTTACAACAGTTTATGATAATACCCAAAGCATAATAAATGTATCTCAGAAAAACAACAACGGTAATTGGCAAATTATTCAGACACTTGATCCAGATGTAACTTCTGTCAGCTTGGCAGTCAGTCCTGGTGGTGTGTTGATTTCAGAAAACCTTGATTTCCAGATTACTACACACAATTCCTCGGGGGATGCCTACAATGCCCCTACAGTTACGCTGCCGGCATTCAAGCGGGCTGAAGGCAGCCACTCGTTGATTTCTTATACCTCCGGTATTGCCGTTACAGTACATCCAAATCCCTCCTCGTCGTACGCGCGTGTTTGCGTTGCATCTTTGCCAGAGGGCATTCCGGCTACAGTAGAGATAATCAATCTCATGGGAGAGGCAGTTACCACGCTCTACAATGCCGCACCGGAGGCGGAGCTTGGGCTGTGCCTCACGCTCGATTGCTCGCGCATGCCAAGCGGCACCTATTATGCCCGCGTAATGAATGACATCATGGGCACAACAGTTAAGTTTTCGGTGGAGCATTAATCAAACAGGATTTAATAAACTAAGCCCCTCCAAAGATCTGGAGGGGTTTTGATTTTATGGTGCGATGTTCAATTACTCTTAATAAACGTCCTGTCTCCCCATTTCAGAGTAAAGCTCGTGTCAAGAATTCTATAGGCATCGAGATATTCGGGCATCGCCAATCGCTGAAGATGCACTTGACGGCTTACGTTTTCGTAATCGGGCCGGTCGTGGCGCAAAAGGAGAAGAACCGGTCGAGAGGATTTAATTCGAATTATGGTGTCCGGTATGTTGTCGCGCCGCATTTCCTGAGCGCGCCCAACCCAGAGACGGCCGGTGTGTTTGGGATCGAATTCTATGTCATACGTTACAGCATGTGGCATTAACACATAGCACCAGCGGTACCACCACGATGCGATGATGACTTGTTCGGGTGTGTTGGCTCCCGCAGCCAGCAATGCGCGTTGAGTTACATCGTTCAAGCTGTCAACTGCCCGGATTCCGGAGATATTGGTATATTCGAACGCGCGATTTGCAAGCGTGAGAACTCCCTCGTCCGAATTCTCGTAGCGATGCACTGCTCCGTGAATGAATGAATTTCGGGTGTCTTCGTTGTTGTATTTTTCCTGTGATGTTCCGGGCCAGGGAATAAGAAACCATGCAGCGTTAATGAAAACGACAGCGCCTGAAATTACAGTGACGTTTC